>Ga0233437_1004016_pt1 | contig 18111 bp, 16 predicted proteins | sample SI_122_August201_FD_182714 | JGI IMG/M metagenome (GOLD analysis project Ga0233437, IMG submission 182714) | Seawater microbial communities from Saanich Inlet, British Columbia, Canada - SI_122_August2016_200_MG | ecosystem: Environmental > Aquatic > Marine > Inlet | place: Canada: British...
CTCGGTTCCTGTTTGGCAAGTATGGTCATCACCGCTCCCAGATAATTAAATTGAGTGGCCCCATATTTACGGATTTCGTCCCAAAAACTCGATGCACTGAATCGATCGCTGAGCACAACCTGGGCGTCACTCACAAGCGCAGTCATGATGGTCAAAATCTGGGCGTTCATATGAAAAAGGGGAAGAAATGTATAAAGGATATCCCGGGAACCTGCATCACGGAGCCCGGATACGAGCTTAGCAGAATGTAGAAAGAAGTTATGCGAACAAACCACGCCCTTTGATACACCCGTTGTTCCGGAAGTGTAGATAAGCCCAGCGGGGTCTGATGGACTCAAATCCACTTCCGGCAATTCAGATGAGCCGCCAAAAAAATCGTCCATTGAGGATATTGGAACCGGTAGGGCATTGCGAATATCTTTGTCTATCTCACCGTGGCAGATGATTTGCTTGAGCCCGGTCAGTTCGTCCTTAATGACCAGGAGTCTTTCCAGAAAAAGACTGTCAATAATCAGCAGTTTTGAATCTGAGTTATTGATAATGTGTTTTAAAAGGTCACCCTTATAAGCTGTATTAATGGGCACCTCTACAGCTCCCAGCTTTGCAGAACCAAACCACACATAAAGATAGTTTGGATGGTTTTTCATCATGATGGCAATCTTGTCATCTTTGTTAATACCAAGATCTCTATATTTATTAGCAAATTGATTGGACATGATGTCCAATTGCTCATAGGTTATGGTTTCATCCTTGTAAAATAAGAAAACTCGATCTTTGTGTAAGCGACTCTTTTCATGAATCAGTTTTCCCAATATATTTTCTTCAACGCTGGACATAAACTGCCTCCTCGGTAATCGAAACCTTGCATTTTTGATCTCTTATCATTTTATGTTGTATGAGGTAGAAGCCATTTGATAGTCGGTTCTCGATATTAAGTTTTAATGCATTACTCTTCCGCCATCCACCAAGAGAGTCTGACCGGTAATAAAATCACTGTCATCGGAGGCCAGAAAAATAAGCGCGCCTAAAAGGTCTTCGGGCTGCTGCAGCCGCCCCAAAGGCGTCAGACTGGTGTCATATTTATCCACATCGGCAATGGATCGGCTGGCCTCCGAGTCGGTAAATCCCGGTGCGATGGCATTGATGGTAATATTGTGCGGCCCCAGCTCAATGGCCAACGACCGTGTTAGCCCAACCACACCGGCCTTGGAAGTGACATAGTGGACAAAGCCATGGGATCCGGTAAAATAAGTTTCAGATGACAAAGTGATGATTTTGCCTTTTTTCTGTTGCTGCATATGGGGGAATACCGCTCGAGTACATAACCAGGCACCTTTGACATTCACGGTCATCACCCGGTCCCACTCCTCTGGATCGATATCGTAAAATGGCTTACGCTCAAGTCCGAACGCGATAGCTGCATTATTCACCAGGATGTCAATTTTCCCGAAAGCGGCAACTGTTTCTTCCGCCGCCTTCTTACAGTCTCTTTCTTTAGTTATATCCGCCTGAAACCCTTTTGTTGTACCCCCTGAAGATTCAATCTGCCTCACCGTTTCTTGCGGATCATTAATGTCAAGAGCAATGACTTTCGCTCCCTCCATTGACAGTGCAATGGCAAACCTTTGACCCAGTCCCTGGGCCGCCCCGGTTACTATGGCCACTCTATCTTTAAGTCTCATGTGTAATCCTTTTTCAGGTTGGCTGTCTGTGAGATTCCCAGCGCCTTTTTCTTGCTTTTAGAAGTAATCCTCTTTGATCACCTGTAAACAATTGTATGAACTCCCTCTTCCTATTCCTATACCGTTATGACACGCCGATGAACACAGGTAGAAATTATCTATGGGTGTTCGGTAGTTGGAAAGCTCCGGTGTCGGACGAAACCGGTCCATCTGGGATATAATCATATCTCCACACGCAATGGAGCCCTGGTGCATGTTCGGGCGGCTGTTTTCAATATCGTAGGGGGTGGTTACGTGGCATGCGATCACATTTTCCCGGGTCATGTTCGGAGCATAAATCTGCCATTCTCTAATGATGGCGTTTTCAAATTCTTTTCTTAATTCTTTCCATCTGTCTTTCGAAAAAAATCGCGTCGGAGCTGAGAACTCCTCTACCCCAAAGATATGCTTGCCTTCGGGCGCTCTGGTCTTATCCCAAATACTGTCGGGCGCATAAAATGGAAAGAGCCGGTTGGCTATGCCGTTTAAATAGTACTCAGACATATATTGGTTCGCCAAATAATCGGAGTTCGGCGAACCCATGTAAATTCTTGGCTGTGGTCCAAGATCAGGATTAAATGATACAGCCTTATACTGTGGCAATTCATGCAGCGCTATTGTAGCATATACTATTGTATGACGGTCATAACGGATGTTATTGACGCGCTTGACGATCTTAGGATTAAGATGGTCCTCGCCAATGAGTTGTATGGACTGCAGCGCGCTCAGGTCACTGACCACCAGTTTTCCGGCTTCAACCTCCGTGCCATCTTTCAGCCGGATTCCTTTGGCTTTTCCATTTTCGACCAGAAGCCGTTCAACTTTGCTTCGGACAAAGAATTCTCCGCCCATCTCTGTAAATGCCTGTTTCAGAGCATTGGTTATCTTTTGGTTGCCGCCCTTGGCAATAGCTGCCGGCTCCCAGGAAAGCACCAGTGCGAGCGTGTGAATAAGGCCATGCAGACCGATGACATCGTGGGGTCCACCCCCAAAGGAGGTCATGGCGGCTCGGATGAACAACGTCCGCAGTTCTTCACTTTCGAAGATATCATAGACCAGTTGCGTCGTAGTCATAAACTGATACACAGGATCGATGCCGTTTTTGGGATCATCGCATAATTTTTCCAATTCATTTTTTTGACCATAGGGTACGGGCGGCGTCATCCGGTATTTACCCATGGCGGATTTCCATTTTTTCATATACCTGCGGAACAATTCTTCGGCAACGCCGGCGTCAGTTTGTGAAAACCTGGCGATTTCGTTGAGTGTTTTTTGCAGATTTTCATGGGATACCTCTGTCTTGCCGGTTTCTTTATTCACCACTTCCTGTGCTGAATAACCGACCAGGCAGGTATCGTTATCGTAAATCATGGCCTCGTTGCCTCCTCCAAGGAAGATATATTCAAGGCCCTTGTCCGCTAGATTAAAATCCTTATAGGCTGGATGCCCGTAAAACCTGGTAAAAGTAGCGCCGGGATTACGAATGAACCCCGGGACCGGTCCTTCTACGCTGGTTAAAGATCCCCCCAGTCGCGATTTAAGTTCATAAATCGCTGTCTTCATGCCGGCTTTCTGCAGGTAACAGGCAATAATCAGTCCATGGTGTCCTCCACCGACAACGATGGCATCATATATTGAATCGGACATCCCTTTCTCCTTTCATGGGGCCGGACGTCATCATGATATCCAGCCTATTGATAAGAATTTTCACTGTGCGCCGGTTTTGAGGGTTTATATCGGTTTCGAACTTCTATTATTGACTTTCAAGAATATGCATCGTCATAGCAGCCTCTTCGACCCCGAGGAAACCTCCGCCGTTTTCCGTAATCCCCAATCGGGCACCATCAACCTGCCGCTTTCCCGCTTCTCCTCGGAGCTGCATCACAATCTCAGCAATCTGGCCCAGTCCGGTTGCCCCCAAGGGATGCCCCTTCGATACCAAACCACCGCTTGGATTAACCGGGATCTTTCCCCCCAATGTGGTGGCACCCGAACGGGCCATTTCGGCCGCGTCTTCCCAGGTGGAAAAACCGAGACCGGCAAATTGGATGAGCTCCCCAAGGGATGAGGCGTCATGGAGTTCTACCACATCGATGTCGTCCGGCCCGACTTCCGCCATCTCATAGACTTTCCTGCTTAACCGGGCCGAGATGTGCTCGGGGCCAAAACCAGCGGGTCTATCCGTTCCTGAACTGAGTACTGAGGCCCTGACCTTCACCGGACGTACTTCACTCAACCGCTTCAAATATTCGGATGAGCACAAAACCGCAGCGGCACCTCCGTCTCCAATGGGGGCGCACATGGGTGCCGTCAATGGGTAAACCACCATGCGACCCGCCAGGATCTCATCCACGGTCATGGCCTTCTGATACTGAGCAAAGGGGTTGTGAACGCTGTGATTATGATTCTTTGAGGCGACAACGGCCAGGTCTTCCTGAGTGGTTCCAAATTGTTCCATGTGCACTCGACACATACTTGCATACATGTCCATTGCGAAACTGCGGAGTTTGTTTTCGTCTTTCCCCACTTCAGAAAGTCTTCTTGCTTCCTCGGCCCATTGGGTTCGAAGCGCTTCAAGGATTTCAACGTCCATGCCCACATCATAGTTTTGGAACATCTTTTTCACATCTTCCATGCAAAGCTTTTCCGCCCCCACAGCCAGGACCAGGTCCGCATGCCCTCCGGAGATGGACTGCCATGCCAGGTGAAAGGCCGTAGAACCCGTAGCACATGCGTTTTCGCAATTGACCATAGGGATTCCGTCGATGCCCATGGCTCGTAAGGCCACCTGACCTCTGACCATCTCTTGACCAGTAACCAGTCCCTGCATGGCGTTGCCAAAAAAGGCAGTTTCCAGGTTTTGTTTTTCAACTTGCGCATCGTTAAGTGCCCCTGTTACAGCCTCTCTAGTCAGAGACTTGACACTTCGATCCAGGAACTTACCAAAAGGTGTTTGCGCAACGCCTATCACATAGACATCTCTCATAGTTGCCTCCTAAATTCGAGCCATGCCATCGATAATATTATTGTCAATACATCATGCGTAAATCTTACTGTCACAGTGGAGAGAGATTCCGGGAGAGCTCTGTTGAAGAGCTGAGAATCCTGATGCTTTGAGTCTCCTCTTATTTTATTTGTCAAGAATAAAAATAGCCCCCTGGTTTGCATCAACTCTTATCCTCTGCCCTGTTTTGATTATAGATGTAGCAGTAAAAGTGTTTACCAAGGTGGGTAGCCCATACTCCCGACCGACGATGGCCGTATGACTGAGCGTTCCTCCCCTATCAGAAACAACTGCCTTGATTAGGCCAAAAATGGGTGTCCAAGCCGGATTTGTTCCGGGGCAGACCAAAATTTCACCGTTCTGAATTTCATCCAATTGGTTGTAAGACATAATAACTCGTGCCGGTCCTTCCGCAACACCGGGAGCTCCGCATACACCATAAATGTCAGCCTCTAACTCCTCGTTAACCTGTGGCAGTTCTCCCACAATAATTTTTATTATCATGGGATCTCCAGAAGGCATGAGATCCATCCCTATAGCCTCCTCAATGCTTGATCTGTTCGTAAATACGGGAGGAAATTCCGACAATTTTGTTTTTTCCCAGTGTTCTCGCCGTCGATTGGCAATGTATTGCAGTTTGTGAAACTCGGGGCTAATGACTGCCATCTCCACTTCATGAGGATTGAGGAAAAAAATGTCATCAGGCTTATCAAGAGTCCCGGCCCCTGCGAACCGTTTTCCGATGCCGAGGAAGCCACGGCGCAAAACTGCATTGCAATGCAACTCACAATCAAGATCATGTTCCTCGCTGTATGAGCTTGCCTTTCCGCCCAAGTTTATAAGGGCTTCAAACCAGGCTCTATCACCCTCAGGAACCTTATTAAGCAAGGCTTCTATGGCCTCTTTCCTGCTTACTGCCAATTCTCCCCTAATCTTATCCAGGTCATAATCTCCGCCTTTCTTGATAAAAGCCCTTATGGGTAATATCGCAGTGGATGGATCTTCAAGCCAATAGGGCTCATTAAAATCCTGCATCCGAACCATTCTCCAGCCATCCACCTCTAGAATACTGTGAAGATTTTTAAGCCATTCCTTCCCGTCTTCAATTTCCTCAAGCTTTCCGATTACTTCCCCAATTTCATTTTGCAGGATAACGTCGCCAAGCCCTTTTTCAATGGCATCCTTGGCCAGTTTCCAGAGTTTTCTATCCACCTGAAACACATTGTTGTTAAAACCCCTGAACATGTTTTGGAATTCAGGACTCTCAGAAGTAAGTCCATAAGGCTTTACCAGATCCTCCAACAACATAATGGCGCTGTATGAGACGATCATTCCAAGATAGTGTATTTCCCACATTCTGCGGTGTGTACTAATCATATCGTGAAGGTGCGCATAGAGCTCAATTCCTGCTGCTTTTTCCAGATCGACAGCTTTTAGTTTATTGTACAATCCCAATAACTCGTCCCTATACCCTTCCCACTTGCCGTCAAAATCCTCAATCCATGGGATTAAAGCCTCCCGGAACTTGTTTGTACGCGCTTCAATCTCGGCTTCATCCCTGACAATATGCATGCCTACATAGGTTCCGCCCTGAAAGTCTCTGGCTGCGTATCCTTTACTCCTAGGCGAGCTTAAGGTTTCATGGGCATATTCAGCACCATAGCCTGCGTCTCGTGTCCAAAACCAACTATACATCGGTGTTAACGCGGGCACACAGTGAGTCCCATCGAAAAACCATGAATCTATATCAGCCAGGTCCACCTTCTCGTTAAAATCATACCCGGGCAATGCATCCCACATTTTTACCATTCCTTCTTTTTGTTCTGCCATTTTTTCCTCCTTTTGATCCTTTAGAAAGTCTAAGGTTTTGCCCCAATGCCCATCTCTCCTATTTCATAGATGGGAGCCTTTTGAAATAATTTTTGCGGTTAAGGCACTACTTATTCAAGTCTAGGAACCTCCTAAATTTTTAGCGATCAAATCAGCAATATGGCTGGCCGGCGAATCTATCTTCTTTACTGCCACCTTTGCCGGACGGGCCTGAAGCCAAAAAATACTTTCTGGAAACGGCAAATCCTTATCAACAGCCCACTCCATATCCTGTGGACAGTCCAAGGTCTTTTCTACCGATTTGGCTACCTTTGAAATCTCAATGATCTCTTCATCACTGATACAGGGCATGCTTTGCATATTCTCAGGCACATCGGCCCAATCAGCACCATTTTCCGTATAAACCACGCATTTGGATTTCTTGCCCACATGCCTGGTGCCTATCTCCAAACTCTCTTTATCCACCACGAAACCGTCAACACTCTCCGCGCCGCTAACTACACCCTCACCCAGACCCCAGTTGGCCTCCAAAATGATCTTTGAGGCATCACCGGTAACCGGATCCACAGTAAAAGTGATACCCGAAGCCCTGGCATTAACCATTTTGGGAATTGCTACCCCAAGCTCATCCCCGAGAACCGGTAGTCCCTTGTTGATTCGAAATGCCACAGCCCTCGTCGTGTAAGCGCTCGCCCACACTTTCTTTACTTTTTCCAGCACATCTTCAATTCCACGTACGTTGAGATAAGTCTCAAACATACCAGGTCTGCTCTCCGTTCCTGCTGACCTGACCGAAACGGTCATATCAGGAATTCCTACCCTCTCATTGAGTTCACTGTAATAGGTGGTTATGGTTCTTTTCACATCAGGGGGCATCTCTTTGTTCTCTATGATGCCCTGTAGGGTTTTACTGATCTCCTTGAGATCTGAGATCCCTTTACCTTTGAGCTCGCCCAAATCTTTTACGTAGTCCTGCATCTCCTTATGTGCACCAGTTTCACGGACATACCTTCGATACATGTCAATGGAGATCGCAAAACCTGGCGGCACGGGTAGGCCCATCTGAATCATTTCTCCAAGATTTGCACACTTTTTCCCGACTATATCATTGTACTTCTGACCTATTTCCTCGAACCAAAAACACAAATTTTTTTCCATTTCTATGCGATCCTCCATTTTGAACATTAAGCTTACATGAAACGGTGCTACGAGTTAGTATGCCTTTCTGAGTTTTGCTGTGTCATCTTTAGTTCAAACTCCTTGAAAAACTTATTTTTGTCTTTCCAGTTCGGGCCGAATTTTTCATCAAAATAGGGCCCTGTCTTTTCCAAAGACTTAAGCCACCATAACCGCTTCCCGCCACCAAGAACCACATCTTCGAGTAACTCTTCAAGCTCCGTCATCAACTCCTTTGGCAGGAAGGATACAGCGCCGATCTTGATAGATTCATTGAGCGCCTCCGGTGTTATGGCATGAGCCGTAAGCATGACCGTTGGGAAATCCCTTGCAACAGAATTTTTCAGAAGTTCAAAACCATTGACGCCCATGATATCCAAGACCACAACATCATAGGTGTTGTTTAGAATAAGCTGAAGAGCAGTATCAAAATCTTGTGCCTTGTGAACCTCGCACATATCCAATAGCTCCTCCAAGGTGGTCAGGACATCAGGTTCGTCATCAACCACTAAGACGACCTTGCCTTTTAAAGGACTTTCTTTACTCATAGTTTTATTACCTCCCTATTACGCCTTCACAAATATTTGGCTGCCCATTAACTACGCAAAGCTTCCAGTTTCTCCCCTAAAGCAAGAGCGAACTGGGGGTCTTCCAGGTTGCAATCCAATTCTTCAACCTCTATGTCCGGCCTAAGGTTCTTTCTCAGTTCCTCAACAAAGACCCGGTCTTCTTCAGGATCAAACAAAATGGCGCCCGGTTTATCTATTGATGACCATCCTTTAAGAGGAATCAGAAATGCAACCGGCCCCTTCGCCTTATTCAATTTTTCAGCATAAGCTCTCGCCCCAATTTTCAGCTCATGGGCGTTGTACCGGGTTGCGGCGCGTAGTTTGTCTACTCTCAGCACCTTCTCTCGAGAAACATACTTCTCATTATCCTTCCTCGTGGGACCACAGCCGGTGATATTTATACCGCAAGGAGCAATAACCTGTGGAATTCCCCGCTCCCCCGCTGCATCAAGTCTGTCAGGACCGGCGGCACGGTTACCCTCAAAAATCTCTTCTATTACACCCGCCGGAACGATATCTATAACCCCATCAAAATAGCCTTGACTAATTAGATTATCCATGGCCCGATCACTAATGCCCTGGGCGTGGAATGGGTAAACGGTGTATTCCCTTTCCTCTAAGTATTGCCTGACATTTTTAGCGCAATTCTCCGACATTCCAAATTGAGTGATGGCAATAGACTTCCTGGGAAGGGTGATGGTTTCTGAAAGGGAAGCCTTCTCAGCCATTCCACAAATTGAACCAGCCGCTCGAGCCAATACGTCTTTGAGTAAGTCGTTTAGGCCAGCGAATTCCACTATAGACTGCATGATGGCTACATCCATGGTGCCAAAACATTGGGCCACATAAGAGGGCATTGCCGCTGGACAGACTATGATTTTGGGGACGCCAAAGGGAATCACCCTCATAATGTTCGACCCTGTGATTGCCATACTGATGCCACCTGCCGCTATGATCCCGTCTACCTTTCCATCAGAGAATAATTGCTTAATTTTTTCAATCGCCCCCGCTTGCATGGCTTGGGTTATTGCCGCCCTGTCTTTTGATGACTTTATTTCTTCAATGTCTTTCCCGCCGGCTTTGGCAATTTCTTGGGGTGTGATATCGCCCTCAAAAAGCGGTGTCCCACCCATGCTAAGATCAAAAACAATCGCCTTATGCCCCCCCTGGGCAATGTGGTCCTTTAAAAAGCCTATCTGTTCCCCCTTTGTATCCAGGGTACCCAAAACAACTATATTTTTTGAATCCATTCTGCCACCTTTACCACCTGCTCTTTAGGTTAATGCCTTGTCCTTCTCCTCACTCCCTAAACTTAGTTCCTTAATTATCTTCGGAAATGCGCTGATCAGGATTTCCTCCCACGTTTTTAGTGTCTTCGAAACATATTCCGGGTCCTCTTCACAATAATGCCAAAAGTTTTCATCAAGAGGAATTATCGAAAAATCTTCGAGAAAAGGGTAATCATTCTTTTCTGATAGATCACTTATGTTAAAGATTTTGTTACGGAACTCAGTGTAGCGGCTGGATAATGCTTCTTTTTGCATGGAAATTGCCGTAAATATAAGATCCGCTTCCCTTAATATTTCAGGACTCAATTCCTTTGATCTCCAGCCATTGGGTACGGTAACGTCTTTTTCTAATAAGGCAGCTCGGGTCAATTCAGACATGGGCCTGTTAAAAAAAGGTTCAGGTATGCTGATGTTGTACCCGGTCAATTTATCTTTAAGCACCTGCGGAACATACCCCGCTGATGACACTGTTATATTTTCACCGCTCTTGGCAATTGCATCTGTGAAGAGAAACTCCGCAAAAGGACTTCGAACCCGATTCGCTACACAAACAAAGACGACATGGCCCGCCATTCGGAAAACCCTCCTTTATGTTGAAATTCTTTACTGTTGAAGCTTGTCACAATAAGTCTATGTAACTTCAGCATTGCACCTTTAATGAGTCGCCCATCCACCATCAATGACGAAAGTCTGGCCGGTAACAAAGGAAGATGCCTCTGAAGCCAGATAGAGCAACATGCCAATGAGTTCCTCAACCCGGCCGCGGCGTTTCATAGGTGTCAAGTTGATAATCCTTTCCAAACGATGCTTAAACACCTCTTCATCTTTGCCGGCAAGGCGTTCCCGCGCAATATCAGTGCCCTCGAACCATGCGGGGGCAATTGCGTTTACCCTTATGCCATCACCTGCATACTCCAAAGCGGCCTGCTTGGTGAGCCCAATCACTGCGTGCTTGGCTGCCACATAACTAGCTCGAGGCGTGAGTTCTGGGTCAACACCTACTAGACCAGTGACAGAGGAAATGTTGATGATGACACCGCTTTTCTGTTTTACCATCAGCTGGAGCTCTTTTTGCATGCAGACGAACACCCCAGTTAAATCAATGGCAATGAGGCGGTTCCACTCCTCAAGAGGTATCTCATGAAACCGATACGGTTTATGGATAATGCCGGCATTGTTTACCGCTATATCGAGTTTTCCAAATTCCGAATAGATCCGATCTCTCATACGTTCCACATCCTCGTACGTCACAACATCAACAACGAGTGGCAAAACTTTCTGCCCGGTCTGCCTGACAAGCTCTGCTGTTTCTTCTAAGGTTTCTTTAACTTTTTCCACGCAGACTACGTCAGCCCCTGCTTCGGCAAGCGCCAATGAAAAAGCCCTTCCGAAACCTCTACCGGCACCGGTAACGAGCGCTACCTTTCCTCCCAATCCGAATCTGTCATTTTCCATTCCTTAAGTCCTCTCTTTGACGGAGCATTCCTATTGCTCGCTATCCGCGCCGCATTCGGGTTGCGGCGACCGCAGCAGCGATTGCGGCAATCCGCTTCTTTTCCAAAAGGGGTTCAGAGAGCCTTTCTCCCAGAGAATATCCCTTCTCTTTTATGCGCTTCATATGGTTCAAAAGGCCGGTTTCCCTCTCGATAAAGCCGGTATCCAGCTCTCCATCCACAAAGCGCGGATTTTCCATTACCGCCAGGTGGAAGGGGATGTTGGTTTTGACCCCCGCAATGACATATTCATAGAGCGCACGCTGCATCTTCTCAATGGCCTCCTGACGATCTCTTCCCCAGGAGATGAGCTTGGATATCATGGGATCGTAGAAGGGGGGTATCGCATAGTGGGCGTAAACGCCGCTGTCCACACGAATTCCCGTACCGCCCGGAGATCTGTAATTCTTGAGCTTACCGGGTGAGGGAGCAAAGTCGTCCAAAGGGTCTTCGGCGTTGATGCGGCATTCGATGGACCAGCCGTTCACTCCAACCGCTTCCTGTTTCAAACTGAGGGGAAACCCTGAGGCGATCCTTATCTGTTCTTTTACGATATCGACGCCTGTCACCATCTCCGTCACCGGGTGCTCGACCTGGACCCGGGCGTTTACTTCGAGGAAATAGAATCTTCCTTCGGAGAAAAGGAACTCCATGGTCCCAGCCCCTTCATAGCCCACGTAGGAGGCTGCGGCGGCGGCCTTCTCTCCCATTTCGGCGCGCATGGCAGGTGTCACCGCCGGAGATGGTGCTTCCTCTATCAGCTTCTGGTGCCTTCTCTGGATGGAACACTCGCGCTCCCCAAGATGAATCGCATTCCCCAGGGAATCTCCCAGTATCTGGAATTCTATGTGACGGGGATGGGGCAGGTATTTTTCAATATAGATATCGGGAATCCCGAAGGTGGTCGATGCAATGGCCTGGGTGGTCCTCAAGGCCTCAGCCAATTCTCCAGGGTCTTCGACAACGGTCATCCCGATTCCTCCCCCGCCTCCGGAGGGTTTGATGATCACCGGGTAACCGATCTTATCTGCTATCTTTTTGGCCGGCCCGAATTCCGAAACGCATTCATCTGTGCCCGGTACCACGGGCATACCCACTTCTATCATCTTTTGCCGGGCGGTTATCTTATCACCCATCCGTTCCAGTACCCTGCTTGACGGTCCGATAAACTTGATGCCCTCTTCTTCGCAGGTTCTGGCAAGTTTCGGGTTCTCGGCGAGGAAGCCGTACCCCGGATGGATAGCGTCCGCCCCGCTCTCCTTTGCCGTGTCCACCACTTTTTGAATGTTGAGATAGCTCGCTGCCGCCGGTGGGGGACCGATACAAAAGGACTCATCAGCATATTTAACAAACAGGGCTTCTTTGTCCGCTTCGGAATAGACGGCAACGGAAGCAATATCCATCTCCCGGCAGGCACGCATGACCCGGATGGCAATTTCACCGCGATTGGCTATGAGAATCTTACGAATCATTATTGCACCACCATCAGAATATCTTCTGTCTCGACCATCTCACCTTCCCGGACACGGATCTCTTTTACCTCTCCACCATGGGGTGCTTCGATAGATCTCCTCATTTTCATGGCCTCGATAATGGCCACCGAATCGCCTTCATTTACAGTGTCACCCACCTTCGCATCGATCGAAAGTACTAATCCGGGCATTTCGCAAAGTATGGCACCTGGTGGGATATCCTCCGGGCTTGCGGCTTTCTCCGGTCCTCCAGCCTCGGCTGTTTCCGCTGCACCATTCAAAACAGGCGAGATCTTAACGTTAAATACATCCCCGTCCACATCCACGCTAAATTCAGAAGGAAACTCGGCGGATTGGCCAGGGGTCGGGGCGGGTTTCACCGCGGGGAGGGGCGGCTTTTTCCTGGGCTCAGCGCTCTTGCCTGGTTTTCCCGGTATCAGGATCTTGAGCAGGAGATCATCATCAGGAAGATCCGGACCGATTTCCCGACGAATCTCTTCAATGGATTTATCGTATCCCTCGGGCTTCCAGTTCTTAAACTGCTCGGTCCTGGGCAGGTCCATAACGCTATCCATGACCTTCGGGTCTATGGGGCCAACCGGCTCTCCGTAGTATCCTAAAATGTACTTAATAACCTCATCGGTTATCCTTTTGTAACGCTCGCCTGTAACAACATTTTCAATGGCTTGGGCGCCTACGATCTGTGAATAGGGAGTTCCCATCACGGGATATCCGAACTCCTTGCGGACCTGGACGATCTCCTCCAGGAACTCGTCCAAGCGGTCTTCCATGCCCACCTCCCTGAGTTGTCGTGTGAGATTTGTCATCATGCCGCCGGGCACCTGGTGGTCAAATTGAAAGAGGTCGTACTCCGCGGGTGCACCTAAGGGGAAGTCCTCTTTTTCGGCAATGTTTCTGAAATGTGATGAAACAGCATCGAGCGCCTCTTCATCTATATTCGCCGTGAAGCCCAGTCTTCGGGCATTCTTTAAAATATTTTCAATAGAAGGGAGAGACGTACCGTTTGCAAGAGGGGCCACTGCGGTGTGCAGTGTTTCGGCACCCGATTGTATTGCTTCCAGATAGCACTGCGGTGCGAGTCCCGAATTACAATGGGAGTGGAACTCAAGGGGTATTCCTTCACAATTCTTTCTAACAGTCGTCACAAACTTCCGAGTAGTTTCCGGCGTTATAATCCCTGACGCGTCTTCAATATGGATACGGTCGATACATTCCTTCGCTTCCATTAGCAATCCGGTTTGTCTCTCCCAGTGATCGTCCGTGTGAACCGGGCTGGATGTATAGACCATTGTTGGCACGACCTCGGCTCCCTCGGCCCTGGCGATGCGAGCGAAATGGATGAATTTTTCCATTTCATGCTGGAAATCGGCAATCCAGAAACTCTTTATCCCGTTGGCAACGGACCGCTTTATCCATAGGGTGATGATTTCACGCGGGGTGCTCAGATCAAAGGAGGAAAGACTTCCAATCTGGTAAGATCCCCTAACAGGGGTTTTCTTTATGAGTCTGGCGAGCATCCGGACCCTCTCCCAAGGGTCCTCATTGAGATGACGCACCTGAACGGTAAATGCCTGACTGCCAACGGTTGCAATGGCCCGGTATCCAATTCGATCCATGGTCTCGGCAATCGGGGTTATGTGATCGGTTCTCATCATATAACCCCATAAACTCTGTTGCGAGTCTCGCAACGTTTGATCAACAAAGCTGATTTCCGTCATGATGCGCGTTGTCCTCCTTCTTCTAAGATCATATAAATTGTATCCTCTAACAAAAATTCTTCAAAAGGGGTCAGGTCACTCACACTGAATACGGACATATGAGCATTGGGCATCTCAAACGCATGATTTTCACGAAATTGCCGCAACTTCAGAAAAGCTAAAATGCGCCCTTCCGCCACCCTGGCTACAACCTTAATACTGGCGGAATCTTATTGTCAAATTTTATAAAATGATCACGCTTATAAGAAAACCTGATCAGCATGTTGATTCCACTATAAATACAGTATTCCGATTGGGGCATTAATCCCAGCAAATTCATTTTTGAATATTTCCTGCTCTCGGAGCATTTTTCTAACGATACCGATGGTTTGCTTAGAAACGAATATGATAAACGCTAATGGAGATCTTTGGGGAATATGATCTGGTCGTAGCGATGGACGGTGAAAGTGCCTTAGAAGCTGCTGAGGAGGAACCGCCGGAGCTGATTCTTTTGGACATCTTGATTCCCGACATAAACGGATTTGAGGTATGTAAACGGTTGAAGCACATTCCGGAAACAGCAACTGTCCCGGTCATTTTCCTTTCAGCATAAGTGAGGATGAAGAAAAACAAAAAGCCTTGAATCTTGGAGCCGTTGACTTTATTACCAAACCTTTTGACTCCTCTGAGATTCAATCCAAAGTTAAACAACATCTTTTGGTCCATGGCTTCCCCCCCTTGGGAAAACCATAATCTCATCCGGATTCTTTTATTGATGCAAAAACAAGAAACCGGTCCGCCGGCCCGGCGTAAATAACGTCCAAAGTATTTGTTGAGTTGGAAAGAATAAGAAGAAAATGAAAAGTAAAAGGACTTTTTCAAAATCTCTTTTTAAGAAGAAGGGAAGAAGAAAAATCTCGCAACATAATCATACACACAACATAACTGCTATATATCAAAGCCTTTAAAATGATATAAAGCGTTGCAATAGCAAATAGATATAGCATAAAGGATTTTGATAAAATATGCTTTGGGCCAGATTCGCAATGCGTTGATTCACTACCGACCGGAATGGGACAGCGAACTGAAAAAACATAAGAAGATCGAATGAATGACGAAAGGGCGATTCGATTTGAATACGCATACAAATCCGCTAAATTTGTGGTCCCCACATAAATGTCCCGGAGCTGGTTGTGCGAATTGGTTGGGCCATACAAAGCGTCGCACGGCTTCAAGCCCGAGTTCAAGTACCCTTTCAGCGAGGCACTGGATGCGCCTGGCATCCATAATGAAATAAAAGACCCGATCCATTTCCTTTGTGTTCGGCAATATTTGTACCTTGTCCGCAATTAAGAGAGCAGATTGAAAACCAGCCCGGTTACCACCGCCATACTGAAAATAACTAACAGGAAGGCGATCAACAGCGGCATCTTGAACAGGCGCTTTAATATGACAAGTTCCGGAAGGGACGCCCCGGCTCCTCCTATGACAAGCGCCATCATGGCACCCAGGGAAAGGCCCTTGGCCAGCAGCGACATGGCGATGGGTATCATGGTGGAGGCTCTTATGTACAAAGGTACTCCGATGACCGCCGCAGCGGGCACTGCAAGCGGGTTGTCCGGCCCGGCCCACTTCACTACCAAGTCCTTGGGGACAAACCCATGGGCAATAGCGCCGATCACCACACCGATAAGCACATACGGAAGGAATGTACGGAACTGGCCCACGGATTCGGCAAAGATGCGCTTCCACCGGTTTGGTTGCGGCTGCCTCAAATCTATTGGCCCGGACTCGCTTGAGCCGCAGCAGGCGGTTGCTTCGGCCAGGGAAAGAGGACCCGCTTCCACCGAGGCCATGGCAAATGGGGCGGGCTGTATTTGAACCGGAACCGGAGCAGGGGATGTTTCCTTGTCGCAACAGGCGGCCTGGGCACCTCCGGAAATTGCTTTAGGGTCAACGTGCTTAAGGTAGCCGAGTTTTTCCAGAATCAGACCGACTGCGATGGCCATGGAAATGGCCATGATCATGTATAACACCGTCTTGGCCAAGCCTATGGCGGCAACGAAAAGGATTACGATGACCGGGTTCAGCAAGGGGCTTGCGATCAAAAAAGTCATTGTGGGGCCGAAACCTGCCCTGGCTTTTAAAAGCCCCAACATTATGGGGATGGTGGAGCAACTGCAAAATGGGGTGAGGGCCCCCAGACCGGCTCCGATGAAATACCCCCTGCCTTTGCTCGCTGATAGCCAACGCTGGGCTTTGTCCGGGGTAATGAACTCGTTCAAAATCCCTACCAAAAAGCTTATACCGATGAAAAGCACCACCAACTCGGCAAAAACAAAAGCAAAAAACTGGCCGGCCTGGAGCAGTTTATCCAGGAAGGTATCCATTTATTCCACCTCTATTTGGGCCAGGATACTGTCCACTCCAACGCAGCATTCCTCGTTAAGAAAATCAATCAATTGTTTAAGGGCGTCGAACTCCGCTCGGCATATCAGCACCCGGCCTTGGCGTTCCTGACTCACCAAACCGGCTGCCATCAAACGGCTGATGTGATGGGAAAGGGTGGAGCCCGGCACTGCAAGCACCCGTTGCAGATCGCCGACAGCCATACCTGGATGCCCTGCCTTGATCAAAAGCCGGAAAACGGCCAGCCGGGTGGAGTGCCCCAGTTCGGCCAGGCGTTTAACGGCTGTTTCGTGCGGAATTGTCATTTTCATTTTCCAATCCACTAAGTTCATCTTGAAAATAAACATAACTGGCAAGTGGAAAAATATCAACTATATTTCTAGAAGAATAGAAATTTAAAATCAAAATTAGTATAGATCATCCTTCATTTTTTGGCGCTGCCACGGGTTTTTCTCACCCGTTGGCAACCTTTTCTGTCGCAGAATTGGTGGTTTTTTATCCGAGGATTCGGAAGAAAAAGGCTCTCGCAACATAACCAGGCTCACAACATATCTGCTATATATCAAAGCCTTCAGAATGATAAAACACGCTGTAATATCCATTGGATATGTCACATATTTTTCAGCGTCAAATGTTTTTCAATAAGCAGAGTTTCACAAGATTTGACAAAAACCAATTTTATGGGCTATTCTCAATATATCTGCACCGGTTGATACTTGTTTTTTGCAAAACATTCCATTTTAGGACGGATAGCATTACAAAGGTGATGATATGCGGATCAGTTTAATTACTTCGACAGTGTCTATTTAGTAAGGTGAAAGGAGGTCACAAATGCCCCACCTGATCATTCGAGTCACGGTTCAGGACTTTGGCAAATGGAAGCCAGTCTATGACTCTAATCTGCACGCCCGGCAGTCGGCGGGTCTGAAAGAGCTGAACCTTTGGCGCAACGCCGACAAACCAAACGAGGTCGTCCTTCTGTTTGAAGTCTTGGACATGGCCAAGGCAAAGGCATATACGTTATCGCCTGAGCTAAAGGAAAAACTGAAGGCTGGAGGCGTCACTGGCCCCGCTGAAAACCTCTTTCTCTTAGACGAATAGGAGCTGCTCGTGACCGAGATGTGAGTGCCTTTGAGGATCTGTAGCGGGATTACTTGGCGAACCCATAGGTATGTATGGGTCTGGATGAAAATGGCGATTTTGGGGAATTAGATCCAGCCCTGGGATACATATTCGTCTCTGCCCGCTTTCCAGGTTTGTACTGGTAGCCTTGCGCGGATTTAGCGGATGTCAAGGTTAGGAGTTATGCACGTTATGTTGCCGGTTAGGTTATGTTGCGTGATTTTATTCGTGCCATTTTATTCGTTCGGTGTTTTCCCCGCAATACTCTCCCCCGTTTAAACTTTCTTTCCCATCCTGAATTGAATATT
>Ga0233437_1004021_pt1 | contig 18103 bp, 12 predicted proteins | sample SI_122_August201_FD_182714 | JGI IMG/M metagenome (GOLD analysis project Ga0233437, IMG submission 182714) | Seawater microbial communities from Saanich Inlet, British Columbia, Canada - SI_122_August2016_200_MG | ecosystem: Environmental > Aquatic > Marine > Inlet | place: Canada: British...
GATGCAATAGTTTTTCATCACTGGAAAAGGTACCTGTCCCTTCTTCCTGTACCCACTTAATTTCTCCGGAAAAGGTTTGAACTTTATAGACGACTTTGTAGTTTGGATGAGTTGGGGACAACCGTGATAAGACTATTTGATTAGCTTTTTGATCTTCTTTGGGGATTATCCGGCTAAAATTTTTAAAATTGATCAACTCATCCGGGGCATAGCCAAGTAGATCTTTAGAGCCTGAGCTGGCATATATGAAAGACCAAAGGCCATCATTAATGGTACGAAAAACAAACCCTGGTAGATTGTTGAGCACATCATGGAGTAGTTGCTTGTCTACTTCCTTTTTTTTAAATTCCATAGGCAGAGAATCTCACTTTAATTCTTTTCCAAGACTTTTTGTTGTGTCTCTCCTGAGCCTGATAACGGTAATTTTTATACCATGTTTGTAAGAAATCATATTGTTTTTTTGAAATGTTTGACATGACATGTATTTTATGTCAAATAAAAACATGTTTTTTAATCAAATTAAATACATTGTTAAGGAGTGGAAATGAAAACAGCTGATTTAATGGACTTTTTTCAATCTGAATTACAAAGTTGTGAGATCCAGTTTCAGGATTTCGGTGGTAAAAAATCATTTTACGGACCATGTAAAACCCTAATGTGTCGAAATGACAATTTACTACTAAAACAAATGCTGGAAGAGCCTGCCTACGGCCATATTCTGGTTGTTGATGGAACCGCTTCATATAGTGCAGCCTTATTGGGTGATATGCTTGCAGAAATCGGTATGAACAATAACTGGGCTGGTATCATCATAAATGGTGTTATCAGAGATAAACTGGCAGTTGGTAAACTTGATTTCGGCATTAAAGCTTTAGGAACGAATCCTAAGAGAAGTGCTAAAAATGGAGATGGCGTTACCAATATACCTGTTTTTATCGGTGGATGCAAAATTGAGCCGGGTGATTGGGTATATAGTGATGAGGATGGTATCCTGATAGCAGGAAGGGAAATTCCTTTGGCTCAGGTTCAGGAAATGCCTTACTGAGTTTGTTTGTGTATTACTTTGACCAAAAACGGAAACCGTATTAAATATGACTGAAAATTTGGAACCAGAAAACATGTCAATCCCCAAACTATCACTGATATCACAAAAGATCATAGCTGCTGTTATTCAGAGGAAGCTTAAAAAGGGCAATCGCATTACAGAATTAGAGTTGACCAAAGCGCTTGGTATATCCAGAACTCCGATTCGTAAAGCGCTCCGTGTTTTAGTTTCAAATCATTTTTTTGAACTCATTCCAAATAAAGGGTATTTTTTAACTCAAAATCCACAAAAATTTCGGTTTCAAAATGCGGTCGGCCAAAATGATTCTTTATGGTTATACGAATCCATTGCTAAAGATCGTTTTTTAAGACAGTTGCCTGATTTGGTTCAGGAAAATTTTTTATTAAAACGCTACCAAATAAACCGTGGGTTACTTAAAAAGGTACTGGCTCAAATTGCCGAAGCAGGTTGGATAGAAAAGCGACTGGGCTATGGTTGGCATTTTTTACCAATGATTGATTCTCCGGATGCTTATCGGGATAGTTATGAGTTACGTAGTGTTATTGAGCCGGAAGGAATATTATCTCCCAGGTTCAATATTGACTATGATCAGATGGAACGTTTGTTAGAAGCTCAGATTTTTATCAAGGAAAAAGGCTATCGAACCTTATCTATTAAAGAGTTGGTTAAGACCAATGCTGAATTCCATGAAGCAATCGCTGCGGCTTCGGATAATCGATTTTATCACCAAACTGTTCAACGTCAAAATTTCCTGCGTCAGGTGCTGGAAATGTTCTTATTTATTGATCGAGATCGGGTTCGGGTTCAAGCAACAGAACATATCAAAATAATTTGCATGATCAGGGAAGGTAAACAAAAAAAAGCTGCATTAGAAATGAAAAAACATCTGAAAGAGGTCAAAGAGTTTAAATTGAAAGATCCAATGTTAACAAAGCTTTTTAAATCAACTATTAAATCCGATTGATTTTACTTTAATGCTTAAAGCCATCCACTCTGAGGATGGCCAGAGACCAGAGACTCTTCCAATTGATTACCGAAGGGACACGAAATCTCAGTTTTGATTTAATACCGGATGACACTTTTTTGCATATCCAATGGGGGTTTCAATAATAAACTCAGTTCCCTTGCCATGAGAACTGTTGCAGGTAATATGGCCTTTTAACTTTTGAGTGACAAGATTATAAACAATGTTCATCCCCAAACCTGAACCACCTTCATTACGTTTTGTGGTAAAAAAAGGATCAAAAACCTGCTTGACAATTCTTTTATCCATTCCGACCCCATTGTCTTTATATCTGGTAATTAGTTTACGATCTTTTGCCTGAACATCAAAATCGATTTGAGCTTCTGCTATCCCAGCAAATCCTGGAAAAGAGAATTCATGATAAAATTCGTAAAGACCTGAGCAAATGCGCCGGGGTAACTGTTTAAAGTGAGTTCTTCAGGACAATCTATTGCTATTTTGTGGCTGGTTCGTTTTAGTTTCGAATACAAATTTAGAAATATCTCTTTGAGGTATGATAAATGTTTTTTTTTCTGAAGCAAGATCCTTCGATCTTGATGTTATAATAAAATATCTGCCATTTCAGCAAAACCGAACCCCCCCTCTTTTGATGTAATCCAGGTAGGGTGGTGTTCCATTTCATTTTTAAACCTCAGCACATTGGCAACACCGACAGTCTTGGGGAAAAAACCAAACATTGAAGCATCATTCGGAGAATCACCGATAAAAACAACCTGATCTTTTATTTGATCCAAATCCAATTGATATACTTCTTTAAGGAGGCGGCATGCCATGGATAATTTGCTGTAGCCCCCAAACCAAACATTAACGTGTATAGAGCTAATAACGGCTTCTGCTCCAAATTCTGTGGCATATTTCACAATTTCATGAACTTTAGTTTCCGACAATTTCGGAACATCTTCACAAAAATCGATGGCCAGATCCGTATCCCGATAAGCCTGGTCTGCAGAAACGGCGCATCCTGGAACAAGTTTTAATACTTTCTTTTTAATTTGAGTCAATTTTTCCTGATCGATCGTTCTCTCTGATTGAGATTTCCAATAACTACGCAACATTTTTTTGGAAGACTCGTCATACCTAAAGTAAAAAGCGCCATTCTCACCAACCAAAGCATCGATTGGCCACATTCTGGCAAAATGATCACACCAGCCAGCGGGTCTGCCCGTGATGGGAATCACCTTTATATCGGCTTGCTTCAATCTTTCCATACTCTCGTAAGCCAGAGCTGGCAGGCGACCATTATGTGTCAGTGTGTCATCAATATCAGTTAAAACAAAACGGATGCCTTTTTTAGCTGCATTCGATATTTGAGTAATTGGTTTCATCTTCGTTTTTATTAGGGATTTTTTATATTTATTTTAAAGATAGTGAACCCGGGTCTCTTGTCGATTTTGATACGAAGTGATGGTTCGCCAACCCACAATTTTTGATTCAACATTAAAATCGATTTTAAAATTGGGATCTGTTTGGCTAAATTGTAACAAGGTAGAGGGAGTGATCAAAATCGTTTTTCCACTTTTTAAAACGATCTTTTCCGTATGATAATGCCCACAGACTATTAGTTTTAAATTGGGAATGGATTCTAAAACCGCAAAAACCGATGCACTATTTAATAGCGGATAGGTGTTATCCATAAAAAGGCAACCACAATTAGTCGGAGGATGATGGATAAATAGAGTAATTTCCTCTTTGGTTTGTCCGGCATCGATAACGAGTTGATTCAACTGATTCTGATCAATCTCTTTGGAGGCACTATCCATAAAGATCAGTGTCTGCCCCTTAATTTGTTTTTTGTAATAGAGCTTACCCGGTACCGGACCGGTTTCCAGTCCAAAAACGGCTATCATGTTTTCAGCCAAATCATGATTTCCAGTGATAACAAAATATGGAATACTGAGAGAATCCAGATGGTGTTTAATCCATCGATAAGAATCCAGCTCACCGTTATCGGCTGCCAAATCGCCTCCTATAACGATTAGATCAGGAGGGTCTTCTTTTACTTTTTGTAATACTTTTAAAAAGTTTTTCCTGGGATACAGCTTACCTCTGGGAGCATCAGTTTCTCCAATATGGATATCTGTAATATGTACAATCGATAAGGCGTCACTCATTGTTATGTTCCTATTTTGATTAGATTCACTCTTAAAAAATACGCTGCTCAAACAATACTTTCAATTAATACCATGAAAAACGATTTTTGAGTACCGACACTTCTGGTTAAAACAGAAGTGATTTTGACCAGAAGCATCCCACTGGTTTTTTAACCGGATTTAGCCATTGAATTTCTTGCACTCCTCACTCTAAAAATGATTATATCAGGCATGTTTTCCGTTACGATTTCCAGGTTCATATCAGAAATGAATTCAGTGGAAATCTTTCATTGTTCAATTCATTAGGAGAGATCATGAACTTATTTTGTAACAAACGATTCAAAACCACTCTTGTAAGCTTGAGTGTTTTTCTAGTGGTAGGATTTTTCACGACATTATCTGCATTGGAACTAACAATGTATTATCCAATAGCAGTTGGTGGACCGTTGACCAAACTCGTGGATAAGTTAGTCGTTGATTTTGAAAAAGAAAACCCGGGAATTAATATTAAAGCCATCTATTCCGGTAACTATACAGATACGATGACGAAAGCGATGACAGCGCTTCGGGCTGGTCAACCGCCTCATCTTTCCGTATTACTTTCAACAGAAGTTTTCACACTCATAGATAACGATGCCGTAATTCCATTTGATGGTCTATTATCGACAACTCAAGAAAAAAAATGGATGAACAGTTTTTACCCGGCTTTGATGGAAAATGGTCAGACAGGCGGTAAAACCTGGGGAATTCCCTTTCAAAGATCGACCATCGTGATGTACTATAATAAGGATGCCTTTCGTGAAGCAGGACTTGATCCTGAAGCACCACCCGCTACCTGGGCAGAACTCGTTTCCATGGGAAAAAAGTTAGTTAAAAAAGATAGTGCAGGCAATGTGACTCGATGGGGAATTAAGATTCCATCAACCGGTTATCCCTATTGGATGTTTGGTGCCTTAACCAAACAAAATGGACAAGTATTAATGGATAGCGCTGGAACAACCACCTATTTCAACAAACCTAAAACAATTGAAACCTTGAAATTTTGGCGGGAACTGGGCGCCAAACATAAAGTGATGCCTGCCAACACAATCGAATGGGGAACACTCAGAAGTGATTTTCTAGAGGGAAAAACCGCTATGATGTGGCACAGCACCGGAAATTTAACTGCAGTTAAGAAAAATGCTAAATTTGATTTTGGTGTTGCCATGCTTCCCGCTGGTGTTCAAAGAGGCACCCCGACCGGTGGTGGAAATTTCTATATTTTCAAGCAAACATCTCCTGAACAAAGAGCCGCAGCCTTTAAGTTTATTAAGTGGATGACTCAAGCTGGAAAAACAGCCGAGTGGAGCATCGGTACTGGTTATATCGGAACAAGAGCAGATGCTTATGAAACCGTTGCATTAAAAAATTATGTTAAAACGTTTGCACCGGCAGGGGTAGCTCGAGACCAGTTAGAATTTGCTACAGCTGAACTTTCAACTCATGAAAACGGTCGAATCATCAAGATTCTAAATGATGCAATCCAGTCCGTCATGGTAGGCCAAAAGTCTCCTGAACAAGCTCTTGAGAAAGCACAAAAACAATCTGATCGGATTTTAAGACGGTATCGTTAATCGTGAAATTTAGAAGTCTGATTCATTCATAAAAACGGTTTAATCATTCTCAACCAAAAGGACCTCCTTTTATAATCAGAATGATTAAACCAAATGACCACTGTTCAATTTCAAACATAGAATCATGAAGCGAAGGACTTTTTATTTTTCGGAATCCCTGGAAACAACTGCGGCCTGGTTAATGGGAGCCATCTGGTTAATGCCGGTATTGTACGCTTTTTGGAGTGCCTTTCATCCGGCAGAGTATTCGACCCATTTAGTACTATCAGCACCACTCACCCTTGAGAATTTTTACCGAGCATGGGAGCAGGCTCCTTTTGTTCGTTATTTTCTAAATACTTTCCTCCTGGTCACCATTATTTTAATCGCGCAATATATTTTGTGTACTCTGGCCGCCTATTCATTTGCCCGATTTGAATTTAGAGGCAAAAGTATTATCTTCTCGATAATTCTATTGCAATTGATGATTATGCCGGAGGTATTACTGGTTGAAAATTATCAGACTATTGGGAAGTTAGGCTTGTCCGATACCATCACTGCTATTGGTTTACCCTATATGGCAAGCGCTTTTGGAATTTTTTTACTTCGCCAGACGTTCAAAACGATACCGACTGAGCTGGTTGAGGCCGCCAGAGTGGAGGGCGTATCATCGGTCGGGATTTTATTAAAAGTTTATATTCCTTTGGCCCGTCCCACCTATATCGCTTATGGTTTGGTTTCAATTAGTTATCATTGGAACAATTTTTTATGGCCATTGGTCATCACTAATTCTGTTGAAAGCCGACCATTAACGGTTGGTTTGGCAATTTTCGGGGCTCCGGAATCCGGTGTCGATTGGTCAATAATCACCGCAGCAACGGTAATGACAATGACTCCTTTACTAGCAGCCTTTTTACTTTTCCAACGGCAATTTGTTCAATCATTCATGCGTTCAGGGATCAAATAATAGAGAATTACTATGTCAAAACTATTCGTTAAACACCTCAGTAAAAGTTGGGGAGACACAGAGGTACTTCATGATATCAGCTTCAACTGCAAGCAGGGTTCCTTGTTGGTTTTATTGGGACCCTCCGGATGTGGCAAGTCAACCACACTTCGTTTAATCGCCGGTCTGGAAGATCCATCCCAGGGATCAATCATGATGGATGAGAAAGAGATCACACATTTGGTTCCAGGAAAACGAGGGATTGCCATGGTTTTTCAAAACTATGCCCTCTTTCCCCATCTCAGTGTGGTTGAAAATATTTTATTCGGTTTAAAAGCCAGAAAAATCAAAAAGGATGAACAGCAAAAACGCTTGAAATATGCTGCCAGTGTTCTCGGACTTAGCGATCTCTTAGATCGAAGACCGTCTCAATTATCCGGAGGGCAACGACAACGTGTTGCTTTGGGAAGAGCAATTGTCTATCAAAGTTCGATTTGTCTGATGGACGAACCGTTATCCAATCTGGACGCCAAACTGCGTCAGGAAATGCGCCAGGAAATTCGTAGTCTTCAACAACGTCTCGGCATCACTATGATCTATGTCACCCATGATCAAACAGAAGCCATGACTATGGCAGACCAAATTATTCTGATGAAAGATGGAGAAATTGAACAAATCGGTACACCTGAAGAGTTATATAAAACTCCCGCCACAGCGTATTCAGGGAATTTTATTGGTACACCTCCTATGAATATCCTTCGCCCGGATCAAAAGATTTTAAGTGCTTTTGAATCCAGAAAAATGGACCAGGAACTGCTTTCAAAAATAGAAAAACAGTGCCTTATTGGTGTAAGACCCGAGCACATTCAATTGGATGAAACCGGGATTCCCGCAACCATTAACACAATTGAATATCTGGGATCGGAAACATTAATAGCCTGCCAAATTGAAAACCAACCAATTCTATTCACAACACCAAACAAATTAAACATGGCACCAGGTGGGGCAATTAAAATTGGCTGGGGTGTTAAAAACCTGCATGTTTTCGACGCAAAATCCGGCAAAAGGGACGATAGCGTTTATCATCAATTATTGAATTAAGAGGATGAATCGTGATTAAGCATCAAGCTCGATATTGGAATCAAGTAAATGGCTGGCTAATGATTATCCCGGCTGTCTGTATGATTGGTTTGTTCACACATTACCCAATCTTTGCCACTTTTTTTAGATCATTTTTTGCCACACCAATAGGAACAAAACCGGCACCATTTGTAGGGTTGGAAAACTACAGTTTTTTAATGGAAGATGAGGTTTTTTGGAAGGTTCTTAAAAACAATCTGATCTATTCTTTTTGCACAGTGCCTGCCAGCATCGCCCTGGCATTGATTATGGCAATGACTGTCAATGGTAAAATAAAAGGTCGATCATGGGTAAGGTTATCGTTTTTTACCCCGACCGTGCTACCGATGATCGCTGTAGCAAATATTTGGTTGTTTTTTTACACACCTGAGTATGGATTATTTGATCAAATAATTATCTTTTTCGGTGGCAATAGTCATAATTGGTTGGGAAATCCCGATTCGGTCCTGGGCTCTTTAATTGTTATGGTCATATGGAAGGAATCTGGTTTTTTTATGATTTTTTACCTGGCAGCCTTACAGCAACTATCTCCAGAACTTCAAGAAGCAGGTAAAATAGAAGGATCAGGACGTTGGAACTACTTTCGCAGAGTTGAATTTCCCTTATTAATGCCTACCACTCTGTTTATTTCGATTAATGCTGTTATTAACTCTTTTAAACTGGTGGATCATTTGGTTATTATGACTAAGGGTGGTCCCGATAATGCGAGTTCATTACTTCTATATTATATCTATGAAAATGCCTTTAATTTTTGGGATACCCATTATGCATCGACGATCACTATCGTTTTGGTAATCATTTTAGCTATTATTTCATTGGTGAAATTTGCCTATTTGGACAAAAAAATCCATTATCAGTAATAAGGGTTGTGTGTAGTGTATTTTTCAAAAAAAATTATTAATTTGTTGTCCCAAGCCAATGACATATTGACTGATCAAAAAATGACCTGATACATTGAGCGAAAATAATCTTCAAACTTAGAATGTTAACTCATGATTCTGCGCCGTTTTGCTATTTGGTGGATCTTTAGTGTAGCTATACTGTTTACATTTTCAATCCACGCTACACCTGTCAACATCCCCATTTTTATCCCCAGTGGCGCTACCGCAGAAATTTCCAGGTTATATCTGAATCTGATTCAGCGGTTCCAGGTTAATCATCCCGATATCATTGTCGATTTCAACCCTACGACCAACTATAATAAACTATTAAAGAAAGTGATGCGACGTCACCAAAAAAACAAAATTAATGGTGTCATTGTCGCAGAGATTTCTGAACTTTTTACCTTGAAAGATTCTGGAATTGTAATCCCACTGGAAAAGTTTATTTATCGAGAAAATAAGAAGGATAAACCATTCTTACAATTGTTTCATCCGGAATTTCTTGAAAATAGTCGTGACCAAAATGGACGTGTTTATGGATTACCCTTTTATCGTAGTACTCCCATAATCTACTACAATTTGGATATATTATCTGCAGCCGGTATCGGAAAATCCGATCTTCCAAAAACATGGACGGAATTAAAAAGGATGCTGGTGCGTCTAAAAGAAAAAACGGGAATAACGCCTCTTGGGTTCGGTGGTACTTGGTATGATTGGATTTTTGAAGCTTTCGTCCATCAAAACGGGGGCAAATTATCAGAGTTGCAAAACACTAAGGTATTGTTCGATCATCCCGCTTCTATTGAAGCACTGGAGTTTTGGCAGGAACTCAATCAACTGAAGTTAATACAACGGGTGCATGATTGGAAAGCAACCCTAAATAGCTTTGTCCAAAGAGAACAGTTTCCGGTGATATATTATTCTGTAGGTGGTTTGGAAACTGTTCGTAAAAAAGCCAAATTCTCCTGGGCTGTTAGATTAATGCCGATTAACAAAATGAATTCAACACCTTTGGGTGGTGCTAATGTGTTCATTGCATCAGGTATGACCAAAATTGAAGAAAATGCCGCCTGGAAGTTGATTCGATTTTTATTGCAACCCGATGTTCAAATTGAAATTAGTTATGCCAGTGGCTATTTTCCGGTCTTAAAGAAAACATTAAACGATCCCATTCTGCTCAGGAGAAATCAATTGTTTCAACCTTTTTCAATCGCCTACCGGCAACTCTTTTATGGCAGATCTAAAATAATGACAAAAAACTTCATGCATATCCGTGAAATTTTAAAAGAAGCTATTGATTCAGCATTGGACCATAATATACCAGCCGCTCAATCTCTGCACTTGGCTCAATTGAAAAGTCAAAAATGGCTTGATTAAATAAACAATCCGAGTACTCTGATTTTCACTTTTTAGATAGCATCGATTCACTTTCACACTCAAAATGAAACTATGTTCAGATTGCCTAATTGGATTAGAAACTCAATCGCGACAAAAATCATGCTCGTGGTTTTCATATTCTATTTTATAGTGACGTTGACACTAACAATTATTCACATGATTGCTGAGTTTCAAAGCACACATTCAAAAGTAATTCAGCGTCTGGAACTATTTGGAGAAACATTTAATCCAGCTCTTTCCGGAGCAATGTGGGATGTTAATGAAGAACTGATCAATTCTACTCTAAAAGGAATGCTTCGCAATCCAATTCTAAATGGTGTTAAGATTGAAGATATCAAAAAGAAGCACATTCTTAATGGTGCGGGTGTTTTTACCAATTACTCAGGCGAATTAGTCGAATACGATACTGAAAAAGAAGACCTGATTCTTTCGACCAAAAAAATATTTTTTGATTTATTATCCTATCAATTCGATATCGTCTTCAAGGATGAAGAAAAAGTACTAACTCTAGGCATTTGCACTGTTTATTCCAGTATTGATACAGTTTTAAAAGAAGTTCAGCTTAGTTTTATTTTTATAGTCGTCAATGCTATATTGAAATCTTTGGCTCTTTGGGTGATTTACCTTTTGGTAAGCCGCCGAATGCTTTCCTACCCCTTAGCGAGATTGACCCAAGCCACGAGGAATATCCGCCTGGAAAATCTGGAGCATTTTAAACTGGATGTCAAAACTTCCGGACGTAATGAATTAAAAATCATGGAGGAAGCCTTTCATCTGGCTGTGAATAAACTGCTAACGGCCCGTAAAAGTCTGGAAAAAAGTATCCAACTTGCCAAACAACTCTCCAGTGAAGGAAGAAAAATATCTTCTTGCTTGTCGTACCAGAAACTTGGAGATCAGGTCTCAAGGTCTTTTGCCAAAATCGCAGCGAAAGAAATTAATGCCGAATTAATCATTTATGATGAATCCTCTATCAAAAAAGGAGAAGACAATGCTCAGTCTACAAAAGCAATTGATGATGATCTGTTAAAATTAAAAATATTCGATACTAAAGATAATTCACTTGTCGGAGAAGTCCGTTTAAATAATTGGATACATTTAGAAGAGTATCAGGAAATTTTCCCCATTTTTCAGGCGCTATTGGTCAATATTGCTAATACCCGAAGAAATATTGTAATACTTCGGGAGTTGGAGGAAAAGGCCAGTGACCTGGAAAAGAGCAATCAGGCGTTATCCAGGCTTGATCGATTAAAAGATGAATTTTTAGCCAACACCTCGCATGAATTAAGAACGCCTTTAAACGGGATTATTGGTGTTAGTGAAAGTCTGATTGATGGAATCGCCGGAACCCCCAATCAAACGCAAACACAACATTTGGCTATGATTGTGAAAAGCGCAAAGTCGTTATCAAATCTGATTAATGATTTATTGGACTTTTCAAAAATTTCAAATGATTCACTTCGGTTGGAAGTTATTGATTTAAGTCTACATCATGTACTGGACATCATGTTAACTTTTTTCACACCTTTGATCACTCAAAAGGGTCTGAAACTGGTAACCAACATTCCCAATCAACTCCCTTTGATTCAGGCTGACGAGAATAGACTTCAACAAATTCTTTTTAATTTGCTAGGAAATGCAATAAAATTTACAGTTCAAGGCAAAATAACAATTTCCGTCGTTCAACAGGATCAAATGTTAAAAATGTCAATTGGTGACACCGGAATCGGAATTCCTTCGGATCAGCACAAGTCTATTTTCAATCCGTTTGAACAAGCACATCGCAGTGATTTTAAACATACAGGGGGGACCGGGCTCGGACTGTCCATTTCAAAAAAATTGGTGGATCTACACGGTGGTAGTCTGGAAATGAATAGTTTGATGGATATAGGATCACTATTTTCCTTCACGATACCGATCTCGGATCAAAAGGAAGTCAATACCAAAACACTTAAGACATTATCTACCATCGCATCCCGATTCCCGGAGTTACCGTTCAGTCAACCCCTGGAAATCATCGAACCTGAAAATTGCCAGATCCCAGTTGTTTCCCGTTCAGAAACTGTTTTGGTGGTGGATGATGATCAACTTAATTTGCAGGTCGTCAAGAATTTCTTAATATTAAAAGGGTTTACTGTTTTGTTAGCCCAGGACGGATACGAAGCTTTGGATATGATTCAAAGTGAAAAACCGAGTCTGGTACTTTTAGACTTAATGATGCCTGGTTTGAATGGTTATGATACTTGTCGACAGATTAGAAAGAAGATGCCTCTCACCAAACTACCGGTTATTATGCTAACAGCGAGAGACCAGGTTTGGGATCTGGTGAAGGGGTTTGAGTGCGGTGCGAGTGACTATATGATTAAACCTTTTTACAAAGAGGAACTGCTAGCCAGAATCAACACACATCTTGAAGCCAAAAAAGCTACAGAGCGATTGCAGAAATTAACCAACCTGCAAGTTGAAATTGAACAACGTATACAAACGGAAAAGGAACTCTTAACCAGTCAAAAACGTCTCCTGGGCGTGTTAGATGCTTCTGATTCTGCATTGGTGACTGTGAATGAATCAATGACGATTATTTTCTTTAATCAAGGGGCAGAAAACCTCTTTGATTATCCAACAGATTCTATATCCGGAAAGCCGTTACATTCCATTTTTTCTTCTGAGAGCTACAAAGAAATCGAGGGCTTGTCAAAACAAATACTCAGTCAATCAATCTCAGATTCTTTCAAGCAACTAGCTGTTAAAATCAGGACATGTAAAGGCCGGGAGGAAACAGCTTCAGTCATGCTAACGCATCAACCTTTACCCAATGAGAATCTGTTTACAGTCATTTTTCAAAATCCCATTGAAAACTCAAACGTTTCCGAATTCGACCAATCAGAGGTATCCGAATCGTTGGTATTTCCATTTTATAAAGGCGAGATTAACCGAAGTCAGATGAAAACACAGATCGTTGCGGATGCTCTTCGTGAGGTTGGCCCTCTTATAGGTGATGATCATGAGGATATCATATACGATTTACGCTATTTTGGGTCTACTTTTGATAAACTAGCGGATCAACTTGGTTCTGAAAACGCCAATCAGGAAATGAAACAGGCGCTGGTGGACATTATGTGCTATTCGCTCGCTTATTGGGAATTGCAGGAGGGAAAAACAAAAATTGACCTGGCTGAAGAAAGCAAAATCTGGCGAGTCTATTTGGATGTAGGCACTTATCGAACACGGACACTGGACAAATACCTTAAAATTGAGACACTTCCCAAACGTCCTAAATGGAAAGATATCATTAAAACGGCAATATTTGTTTTAACACGCCTGCCCACTTTTGAACCACAGAAACAACAGCTATCAGATCGTATTAAACATCTGATTGTTTTATCTCAGAAAAATTAGGATCTTCTATCATAGAATTATGGCTTTAGAATTTTGGATGAGGTAATCTTATAAAATGACCAAGCAAGAGGATGATAGTAGATTTTAATTATGAAATTTGACAAAACAATCCGTTAACGCGTAAACTTTATTCCATTGTTAGATAGTTTCTAATCCATACAATCGTTAACCATAGCAGTTATTTATTAGATTACCCCTATAAGTATGCTGAGTGAAGTCGAAGTATATTGTTGGATTCACCCTTCGACTCCGCTCAGGGAACCAATTGAAAACCGCTGTGGTATTCGAACGAAAATGCCATTGTTTGATTTCAAACCGGTAATTAGGGATATCACTACCAAGCCTCACGATCTTCGTAGCTGTCGGGCATTTAGCTGTTTAAACCATTACTAAAATTGTATATGTTCCCTAATTATCTGTTTTTTGTTCAGACACTAACTAAAAATATTAAATGGCAAATAAAGCCCTAAATATTGAAGAATTTCTTGGTTTTCGATTGCAGCAAACTGCCTGGAATGCCAGAGGACAGTTTCAAAAAATTATTAGTCATCTGGGTCTGGAAATCACAATAGAACAGGCCCAGGTTTTATTAAGTCTCTATAAAAATGAGGGGGTTTCCCAAATCCAATTGGCGGATAAAGTATTTAGCGGCAGAACAAATATTACCCGAATCATTAATGGTTTAGTGACAAGTCAATTAATTCGCCGACAAAAGGATAAAACTGATAGACGGTGTTTTAGAATTTACTTGACCACTGAAGGGAAAAAAATCCTCGAACAACTCATTCCTATTCTGGATAATGCCAATCAAATGTTAATCAATGCAATCGGGAATAAACAACATCAGGAAATATTGCAATCGCTGGAAGATGTTAATGATATTATTTCACTTTTCTTTTCTTCCTATCTGGAATTTCAGTCATAAAAACACTTTATTATGATCGAAAATGGGATTGACAATTAATACATCACGCGTTAACTAATAAGCAGATGCTTCATTGATAATAATTATAAGATTTCCAAAAATAATCGAGTTAACACCTTGAATGTTTATATTGGAAGGACGATGAAAAAGCGCTTAAAACCGTTTCGGGTTGGTTTGGATATTGGATCAACAACTGCTAAAATAGCGATAATAGATCAGGATTTAAATGTTGTTTTGTCGCTATACAAACGGCACAATACCCGTGTAACAGAAACTCTTGGAAGTCTTGTAGACGAAGCTATCAAAAAACTGGGAGATCAAGAAGCAGTATTTCTGTTAACCGGGTCTGCTGGACTAGGAATTTCCGAACGCGCTGGGATTCCTTTTACGCAGGAAGTCATAGCTACAGATATTTGTGTCCACAAAAAATACCCCCTGATCAAAACTCTAATAGATATCGGTGGAGAAGATTCAAAAATGATCTTTTTCAGTGATGGAAAACCGCCTGATATTCGAATGAATGGTAACTGCGCGGGTGGCACTGGCTCTTTTATTGATCAGATGATCAATCTGTTAGATATATCGCCTTTGGAATTAAATCGATTAGCAGAAAAATATCAAAAGCTTTATCCCATCGCTTCACGGTGTGGTGTGTTTGCTAAAACTGATATTCAAAATCTCTTAGCGCGAAATGTTCCAAAAAGTGATATTGCCGCATCTATTTTCCATGCGATTGTTATCCAATGTATGAATACATTGGCTCGGGGAAGAGATATTGAGCCGGGAATTATATTGTGTGGTGGACCTTTCACTTTTTATCCGCAGTTAATCCAATTTTTTATTAAAGAAACGAGTCTAACCTCCAATGATATTGTGATTCCGGAATATTCTAATATGTTACCTGCCCTGGGAGCGGCTTTCGATGCAGATATTTCCAAGGGAATACAGACATTTAACCAATTCAGTGATCGGATAAAAGATGCTTTATCCCCTGCTAATACTTTAAAAAATAGATTGAAACCATTATTCAAAAACAGTGATGAGTACTTAATCTGGCAGAAAAAGCACGATTATCCGATTATTGAAAAATGCTCTTTGAGTAATTACCTGGGAACCAGATGTTTTTTAGGAATTGATTCAGGTTCAACGACAACGAAAATCGTTGTTATTGGTGATAACAGTGAACTTTTATTTTCCTGGTACCGGAATAACTGTGGTAATGCCATAGATTCGGTTTTAACTGGATTAAATTTTTTTAAAAAAGAGAAAGATCAGCATGCATCGGAACTGGAAATTGTTAAAACTTCTGTCACCGGATACGGAGAGGATCTTATCCAGGCAGCTTTAGGTATCGATCATGGCATCGTAGAAACGATTGCTCATTTTACAGCTGCTCAATCAATTCAACCAGAAGTATCATTTGTATTGGATATCGGTGGACAGGACATGAAAGCAATTTTTATTTCTAACGGTTCTATTCATCGGATTGAATTAAATGAGGCCTGTTCTTCGGGATGTGGGTCTTTTATTGAGACTTTTGGACAATCACTGGGAATTGGAATTTCCGAATTTGCGGAAATGGCTTGCCTGGCGGATGCTCCCTGTGATCTTGGAACACGGTGTACTGTATTTATGAACTCTAAAGTAAAACAGTCTTTGAGAGAAAATGCCTCTGTCGCTGAGATCAGTGCAGGGCTTTCATACTCAGTCATTAAAAACTGTTTGTTTAAGGTTCTTAATCTCACCAGGATGTCTGATCTTGGCGACCGGATTGTGGTCCAGGGCGGAACATTCAAAAACCATTCGCTTGTTCGGGCTTTGGAATTGCTGTCAGAAAAAGAGGTCCGGGTGTCAAATATTCCGGAATTGATGGGCGCCTTTGGTGCAGCTTTGATTGCCCAAAATAACGATAGAACTTTTCCAGATGAGATCACTTCATTTATCGGTTTGGAAAACCTGATTTCAGCAAAAAACTATAAAACGCGTCAGGTGAATTGTAAAGGTTGTGAAAATATGTGTCTGGTAACCCGTTTTTCTTTTGATCATCATAAATCCTACTTTTCAGGTAATAAGTGTGAATCTTTTTTTTCCAGCCGGGGTAAAAAGTTAAAAGCAGGGACCGATTTTTTTAAGATAAAAAACCACTTACTATTTTCAAATGCTCCTCCAGTAGTTGACCCCCAACAGTTAAAAATAGGGCTCCCAAGATCTTTGGGAATGTATGAAAGTTTACCTTTCTGGGAAACACTTTTCACCAGCTGTGGTTTCGCAGTAGTACTATCTTCACCCTCAACAGTAAAGATTTGTGAAAAAGGTATGGGAATGATTATGTCTGATAGTATCTGCTTTCCTGCAAAATTGATGCATGGACATGTCGAAGATTTAATAGAAAAGACGGTAGATCGTATTTTTTATCCATTAGCAATTTATGAAACCAAAGAGTTTTCTGATTCCACAAATTCTTATAATTGCCCGATTGTTAGTAGTTACGGAGAAGTGATAAAAAGTGCCAATGACCCACTTGGAAAAACCGGCATCCCCTTTGATAATCCTGTGGTCAACTTTAATGATATCGTTTTGCTACGAAAATCCCTTCAGAAATACTTAAAACCATTTAAAATATCACACTTTAAGCTTAACCAGGCCCTGGAAAAAGCCTTGATCGCACAAACACGTTTTAAAAAGGAATTAAAAAAACAAGGTGAGATCATTATTCAAGCAGCAATTAAACAAAATCGTTTGTTAATCGTTTTAGCGGGTCGACCTTATCATCTTGATCCCTTAATCAATCATAAAACTCCGGAGGTACTCGCTGCCCTGGGGACGGATGTCATCAGTGAAGATGCTATCTCTTATGATAATAGCTTAAAATCAGAGCAGAGCCAGGTATTAATGCAATGGTCATATCCCACAAGGATACTTAAGGCTGCTGAATGGGTCAGCAAACAGCCCCAAAATATTCAAATGGTTCAACTAAATTCCTTTGGTTGTGGTCCTGATGCTTTAGTAACGGATGAAGTAAGGGAAATTCTTAAAACAGCGGGGAAAAACTATACTTTGATAAAGGTTGATGAAATCAATAGTACCGGATCTGTGAGACTGAGACTAAGGTCTTTATTAGAATCTTTAAAATTAAAAGATCAAAAGGAATATCGGAATCATAATTTCAGAATTACGACACCCTTTTTTGAAAATGAAGACCGCAAACGGACGATACTAGCACCCCATTTTGCTGATAGTTATTCTCCCTTGATTCCAGCTGTATTCGCTTTAGCTGGCTATAAAATGGTTAATTTACCCCGTCCGGATCGTGAATCAGTTGAGCTTGGTCTGCAGTATTCAAACCATGATATTTGTTATCCAGCGACAATTGTTGTCGGTGACATCATTAAAGCCTTAAAATCCGGTAAATATAATCATGAGGAAATTGCCATTGGAATCACCCAGACAGGTGGCCAGTGCAGAGCTTCAAGTTATCTGTCTTTAATCAAAAAAGCGATGATATCTGCAGGGTACAACGATATTCCAATTATTTCATGTACCCTGGCGGAAGGTCTCAATCATCAACCAGGATTTAAGGTAGACTGGCTAAAGCTTTTAAAAATTCTTTTTTGTGCGGCCCTGTTCGCGGATTCACTGGCA
>Ga0233437_1004022_pt1 | contig 18101 bp, 15 predicted proteins | sample SI_122_August201_FD_182714 | JGI IMG/M metagenome (GOLD analysis project Ga0233437, IMG submission 182714) | Seawater microbial communities from Saanich Inlet, British Columbia, Canada - SI_122_August2016_200_MG | ecosystem: Environmental > Aquatic > Marine > Inlet | place: Canada: British...
CAAAACGAACATATCGATGTCCTACGAAAAGAGGATGGAAAACCCAGCTAAAAGATACAGTGTCAGTAACGGCATTGTCATATTTGTAAAAAGAAAATCTATCTTATATTAGAATAGAGCCAATAATTTTTATCTCACATTTTGAGATGTTTTGATATAACAGATAATTGCCGGTTCGAATTTGCATGAAACTACTTTATTGCAACGTAACTCTACTGTGAAAGTGTAACGCTTACTTTTTTTATTTCGCCTCCCATTGGTGGATTAATTTTTGAAATTTTCACTTTAGCTTTTTCGATAGTTGAAAAATTGGCGTATAAAGCATCTAAAATTCGTTTTGCCACATTTTCAAGTAAATGAGATTTTTGATCCATCTCTTTTTTTACGATTTCATAAACAGCCTGATAATTCAGGGCATCATTTAAATCATCCGAAATCGCCGCCTTTTTGCAATTGGTTTCAAGCGAAACATTAACCAAAAATTCACTTCCCACAATCCGTTCAGCTTTAAAATGCCCGTGGTAGGCGTAAAATTTCATCCCTTTAATTTCAATTAATCCCATCTCTTTTTTTTGCGAAATTAAAAATAAGTAAGCAATGGCAATAATTAAGAAAGGGATTAATCGTTCATACAAATCATTTTTTACTTTTGTGGTGAATAAATTTGGGCTTAAATTTAATAAGATGGCAAATAATAATGGTGGAAGTAAAGAGATGCAATTGAAATCCAATTTCATTCATTTACAAATTGACGAGGATCTAAAATTGGGTAAAAACAATAATCGCGTGCATACCCGTTTTCCCCCTGAACCGAATGGTTATTTACACATCGGGCATGCAAAATCGATATGCCTGAATTTTGGAATTGCCAATAAATTTGGTGGCAAATGCAATCTTCGTTTCGACGACACCAATCCTTCGAAAGAAGAAACAGAATATGTAGAGTCGATTATGGAAGATATTCACTGGCTTGGTTTCGATTGGGAGGATCGGCTGTTTTATGCTTCCGATTATTTTGAAAAACTGCATGAGTTTGCTATTCAATTAATAAGAAATGGGAAAGCGTATGTTGACGATCAGGACGCTGAAACTATTAGCAGCCAGAAAGGTACGCCAACGCGCTCAGGTATTGAAAGCCCTTTTAGAAACCGTTCGGCAGAAGAAAACCTCGATTTGTTTAATCGGATGACTGCCGGGGAATTCGACGAAGGATCATACGTTTTACGGGCAAAAATAGATATGTCGTCGCCAAATATGCACATGCGCGACCCTATTATTTATCGAATTATGAAAGCCCACCATCATCGGACCGGAAACAAGTGGGTTGTTTACCCGATGTACGATTTTGCACATGGGCAAAGCGATTTTTGGGAAGGGATTACACATTCAATTTGTACTCTCGAATTTGAGGTTCATCGCCCGCTATACGACTGGTTTGTTGACCAGTTGCAGGAAACAGAATACCGGCCACGACAGATTGAGTTTGCCCGTTTAAACCTTACATATACAGTAATGAGCAAACGGAAGTTACTGGAATTGGTAAAAGACGGGCATGTAAAAGGCTGGGATGATCCGCGGATGCCAACTGTTTCGGGTTTAAGAAGGAGAGGTTTTACACCGGAATCGATTAGGAATTTTGCTGATCGGATCGGAGTAACAAAAGTCGATGGAATGATTGATGTGTCATTATTGGAATACAGTGTACGGGAACATTTAAATAAAACTGCACAGCGGGTAATGGGCGTTTTAAATCCGCTAAAAGTGGTAATTACAAATTATCCTGAAGATAAAACAGAAGAACTGGATGCTATAAACAATCCTGAAGATTTGGAAATGGGTACAAGGAAAGTTCCGTTTTCCAGAGAAATTTATATCGAACGCGATGACTTTATGGAAGATCCCCCGCGTAAATTCTTTCGATTAGGTCCCGGGCGCGAAGTACGTTTGCGTTACGCTTATTTTGTTACCTGTACCGATGTTATTAAAAATAATGAAGGTGAAATTACTGAATTGCATTGTACGCATGATCCCGCTTCAAAAGGTGGAAATTCGCCTGATGGAAGAAAAGTAAAAGCAACTTTGCATTGGGTTTCGGCCAAACATGCGATTAAATCGGAGGTACGATTATACGATAGATTGTTTAATGATGAAAATCCGGATGGTCACAAGGATGTTGATTTTAAGGAATTTATGAATCCGGAATCGTTGAAAATATTACCGGATTGTTACCTTGAACCATTTATAAAAAATGCAAAGCCACTCGATCATTTTCAATTCGAAAGATTAGGGTATTTTAATCTCGACTCCGATTCTGCAAAAGAAAAACCGGTTTTTAATCGAACTGTCCCGCTACGCGATTCGTGGGCAAAAGCACAAAAAAAATAATTCAAAAAGGCTATTTAGTTGTTTTTATATACGAAACACAAATCGTAAAACTCAATTACAAATAAAATATAAGCTCAAAAAATCAAACTTTCAAACAAATCCATTCTCAAAATTTTGGAATTTTAGAATTATATTAATTGGGATTTATTTGAAATTTGATAATTGTATTTTGGGCTTTCTGTCGCTATCTCTTTATGCTCAATAAAATTAGATGAACTCTCAGAACGGCGATTACAGATTTCTTTGGACTTTGGTTCATTTTTTTGAAAGAAATTATCTTTTACCGATTCATTCCCTATGTTAACCGAATGTTAAGTGGCTCGTTTATGATGGTATTTTACTTTTGGTATCGTATAATTAAAATACATTTTATGGATAACGAAACACATAAAGACAATTCAAGAATCATTTTCGCTTTTGTGTTAATTGGAATCGGGGTTCTCTGGATTCTTCGAAAATTGGGATTTTATATTGATCTTCCAAATATTCACTGGGAAAATATCTTTTATCCATTTCGTCAAATATTTCATGGTTGGGGGCATTTTATTTTCTCATGGCAAATGGTACTTATAATTGTAGGCTTAATTTTAATGGCCGGCAAGCGTTCTGCCGGAATCGTTTTAATTGTAGTTGGTGGCGTTTTTATTCTACCAAAAATATTTTTATTGCAAGGAATAACCATATCGTTTTTATTGCCTGTAGTATTAATTGGTTTGGGTGTTGCAATGGTTGCCCGAAAAGTTTAATAAAAAATTGGCTTTAACAAAAGAATATACAGTTTTATAAAAGATTTAAAGAAATCGCATTTTATTTAGAATAACTTTGAAATCGTAAAAATTTTAAAAAATGGAAAAGCATAATTCATCTGAAAAAAGAATATATTTTGGAATATTCCTAATTGCAATTGGTGCTTTTTGGATATTGGAAAGGCTGGATCTAATTCCCGATATATGGGATGATATCCTCATTTCATGGCAAATGCTCCTGATTGGAATTGGTATTTTTTCTATAATAGGGGGGAATAAAACATCGGGAACTATTCTCATAGTAATTGGGGGATTTTTCCTTGTCCCCGAAATTGTAACAATACCCTACGAATTGCGAAGAATGGGATGGCCACTTTTAATTATAGGAATAGGAGTTGTATTGTTGTTTACACATCGAAAAAAAAATGCACCTCCACTTCTGGAACCCGGGCAACACGGCATGGATTATTTCGATGATTTTGTGGTTTTTGGCGGCAGGGAAATTTTCGTGAACTCGCAAAATTTTTATGGGGGCAAAATTACAACTTTGTTTGGCGGTGCCGAATACGATTTACGTGTCACCGGGCTTTCGCAAAATGGAGGTGTTATCGATTGCGTAAGTATTTTCGGTGGTTGTGGATTTAAAGTTCCACCCGAATGGACTGTCAAAAATGAAGTAGCAACCATTTTTGGTGCTTTTACCGATAAACGTGGTTCTTCGGTGCATAATTTTACAACCGATCCAACAAAAACATTAGTGATAAAAGGATTTAGTGCATTTGGTGGTGTTGAAGTGAAATTTAACTAAAAATGGACTTTAAACACCCTTTTATCTCAAATCCAAAACTGGCCATTTTTTATGCCCTTTTTTGGTTAATTGCAGCTTTGGCAAATGTTTTAATTTTAACATTTTCAAACGGAATTGATTTTGTCATTGCATCGGTAGAAGTGTTTTCATTTATTATAATTTATGCAATTATCGGAACTGCAATTTGGTTTGTTATTAAGTTTAGTACCCTCGAAAACAACAGCATTTATCGAATAGTTTTAGCCCATGTAATTGCAGCCACAATTATCGTTTTTATTTGGATGTATTCAGGGGTAGTTTTTATTAAACTACTTCATCCAAATGCAGGGATGTGGTTACAAAAAGGTGTTATAAACCGCATTTTTGGAGGGTACATGCTTTATATAATTTATGTAGTTTTCTTCTACGCGGTAAATTATTACAAAGGATTTAAAGAAAAACTTCAAAACGAAAGCCAATTAAAAGCTTTGGTAAAAGAGGCAGAATTGCATGCTTTGAAATCGCAGATAAACCCACACTTTCTTTTTAACAGTTTAAACAGCATTTCGTCGCTGACCATGACCGATCCAAAACGTGCACAGGAAATGGTAATAGATCTTTCTCAATTGATGCGGTACTCATTAAAACACGATCAAAATGAGAAAGTAACATTTCAACATGAACTTGAAAATAATAAATTGTATTTACATATCGAAAAAGTCAGGTTTGGAAGAAAACTGAATCCTGTTTTTGAAATTGACAAAAAATGTTTGCAGGCTAAAATTCCTAACATGATTTTACAACCTTTGTATGAAAATGCAATAAAATATGGGGTTTACGAAGCAACCGATCCGGTTGAAATTGAAACTCGTTGCAAATGTAGCGACGAAGTTTTGGAAGTAATAATTACAAATAATTACGATTCAAATGTTATAAGCAAAAAAGGGGAGGGGATAGGTTTAAGAAATATCCGCGAACGGCTTCAGATTATTTTTGGCAGCCCACATTTTTTGAAAATTGATGACAATAAAAAAGAATTTAAGGTAACTTTAACGATACCTCAAAAATAAAATAGCATGTCGGAAAAATTAACTACAATTATTGTTGAAGACGAAGAATTAGCACGCAATTTACTAAAATCGTTTTTAGGCGAAATTGAAAACGTGGAAATTATTGCTGAATGCGAGAATGGTTTCGAAGGGGTAAAAACAATAAATGAATTAAAACCCGATTTGGTGTTCCTGGATATTCAGATGCCTAAAATTACTGGTTTCGAAATGCTCGAATTATTAGAACACAAACCACAAATAATATTTGCAACAGCATACGATCAGTTCGCATTAAAAGCCTTTGAATTTAATGCTGCCGACTATTTGTTAAAACCGTATTCAAAATCTCGTCTTTTAGAGGCAGTAGAAAAAGTGGCCGAAAGAATTAAAAAGGAGGGTACAACTTCCGAAGTGATAGAAAAGATAAGCAATTTCCCGCGCGAAGATTTTCTTGACAGGATTGTGGTTAAAGACCGTCATAAAATTCACATCGTTCCGGTCGATCAGGTGAAATACATTGAATCGATGGACGATTATGTGATGATTTATGATGCAAAAGGCCATTACCTGAAACAAAAAACAATGAAGTATTTTGAAGCAGCCCTTAATCCCAAAAATTTTATTCGGATTCATAGATCATACATCGTTAAAGTTGACGAAATCAACGAAATACAGCAATACGAAAAAGAATCGTACATCGTAATTCTGCACGATAAAACAAAACTGAAAGTCAGCAAAACAGGATATAGAAATTTAAAGTCGGTTTTAAATTTCTAAAAACTAAAAACTTTAAAATTTGCTTTTATTCCCGTTAAAGCGGGAATCTGTTACAATGGCTTCCAAACGTTTCATAAGATATGCAAATAAATTTTCATTACCACAAACTGTAAACTTCAAGTGATTACTGATCACTTTTTTAATTCTGTGACATTTGTCCTGTTTGAACAGAGATTTCCTTTGTACTTTTTCCGATTATTTTTTAACCAACTAAAAAGTCAACTAAAGAAAAATAAGAATGAAAAAAATTACCCTGTTAATGGTTGCTGTTTTTTTATCTGTTTCGGTAACCATGGCAAAAAAGAAAGAGGAAGAAAAAAAATCCAAAGGTGATACTATTATCACCAGTAGTTTAGTTAGCGCTCTGAAATTCAGAAGTATCGGGCCGGCCTGGGCCAGCGGTCGGATTTCCGATTTTGCTATGAACCCGGAAAATCCAAAAGAATATTATGTGGCTGTTTCAAGTGGAAACGTTTTTAAAACAACAAACAACGGAACAACCTGGAAACCAATTTTCGAAAAGTACGGTTCTTATGCAATTGGCGATGTTGAACTGGATCCGAACAACCCGAATGTGGTTTGGGTAGGAACGGGTGAAAATAATCACCAGCGAGCTCTTGGTTACGGCGATGGAATTTATAAATCTGTCGATGGTGGAAAGTCGTTTAAAAACATGGGTTTGAAAGAAAGCCGGCAGATTGGTGGAATTGTAATCGACCCACGAAATTCGGATGTGGTTTATGTGGCATGCGAAGGTTCGGCTTGGGGACCGGGCGAAGAACGAGGATTATATAAAACTCTTGATGGCGGTAAAAACTGGACAAAGGTTTTGGAAATCAGCGAAAATACAGGAGTGAATAATGTAAAAATGGATCCGTGCAACCCTGATATTTTGTATGCAACATCTGAACAACGTAGGCGAACTTCATTTACAAAAATTGGAGGAGGACCGGAATCTTCTGTTTATAAATCGACCGATGCCGGAGCTAACTGGCGCAAAATTACTAAAGGATTGCCGGGTGTTCATCTTGGTGGAATGGGAATCGATGTTTCGCCGGTTGATCCAAATGTGGTATATCTTATTATTGAAGCTGCCGACAATCAGGGTGGTTTTTACCGCTCGACTGATAAAGGTGAAAGTTGGTCTAAAATGAGTACCCACCGTTCCAGTGGCCAGTATTACAACGAAATTTTTTGCGACCCAAAAGATGTTGATAAAATTTATTCTGTTGAAACCAGATCTGCTGTTACAAAAGACGGTGGTAAAACATGGAATACAATTAGTAACAGCGGGCGCCATGTTGACGACCATGCACTTTGGATTGATCCTTCTGATACTGATCATTATATTATTGGTGGTGATGGTGGGATTTACGAAACCTGGGATGCTGGGTTAACTTTTGATTTCAAAGAAAATTTGCCAATTACCCAATTTTATCGCGTTCATGCTGATAATGCTTTGCCATTTTATAATGTTTATGGAGGTACGCAGGATAATAATTCAATGGGCGGGCCATCACAAACAACTAGTCGCAGTGGTGTAATTAACGATGAATGGTTTGTAACAAATGGAGGAGATGGATTTTGGGCAGCAACCGATCCCGATGATCCAAATATCGCGTATGCAGAATCGCAATATGGAAATATGACTCGTTACGATAAAAAAAGTGGTGAGCGCATGAGTATCAAACCGCGCGAACGAAAAGGTGAATTAACTTATAAATGGAATTGGAATACCCCAATGTTTGTAAGTCCGCATAAAGGAACTCGTTTATATGTTGCTGCCAACAAAGTTTTCCGTAGCGATGACCGAGGTGATACATGGGAAGTTATAAGTGATGATTTGACAGCTCAGGTTGACAGGAATAGTTTTCCGGTAATGGGAAAATTCTGGCCGGCTGGGGCAGTGGCAAAAGATGTTTCAACCTCGCAATGGGGAACGATTGTTTCGCTGGATGAATCGAAAATTGTAGAAGGATTGCTTTACGCGGGAACTGACGACGGTGTAATTTCAATAACTGAAGATGGCGGTGGAAACTGGACTCAAGTCAAGTCGTTTTCAGGTGTTCCTGAATATACTTACGTAAGCGATTTATGTGCCGACCGTTTTGATGAGAATGTGGTTTATGCAACTTTTGATAATTTAAAACGAGACGATTTTAAACCTTACGTTTATAAAAGTACCGACAAAGGAAAAACATGGGTTTCAATCAGTGGAAACCTTCCGGAAAATGGTACAGTTCATACATTAGCTCAGGATTTTATTCGTCCGGAACTTCTTTTTGCAGGAACAGAATTCGGAGTTTTCTTTACAATCGATAACGGTTCAAATTGGGTTCAGCTAAAATCTGGAATACCAACAATTGCAATAAGGGATATTGCGATTCAGGAACGCGAAAGCGATTTGGTACTTGCAACTTTTGGCCGTGGTTTTTATATTCTCGACAATTACAATCCTTTGAGAGAATTATCGCATGAACTGGCTGATAAAGATGCCCATATTTTCGACATTAAAGATGCATTAATGTATGTTCAAACCAGTGGGAAAAGCAACCAGGGAAATACCTATTTTACTTCTCCAAACCCTGCGTTTGGTGCAACTTTTACCTATTATTTGAAAGATGTTCCGAAAACCAAAAAGCAAATCAGGATTGCTGAAGAGAAAAAATTATTTAAAGCTGGCAGTCCAATTCCTCAACCAACATGGAGGGAATTACAACTTGAAGGAAAAGAGGAAAAATCGCATTTAATTTTTACAATTTACGATGCCGACGATAATGTAATTCGTCAATTAACAACATCACCGTCAAAAGGAATGAAACAAATAAACTGGGATATGCGTTATGCCATGCCAACTACCGCAAGTGTTAGTGGAAGTTTTACTCCTGTTGCAGGTAGTAGTTGGGGAGGCCGTCGTGGTGGTGGCGGTGGTATTTTGGTTATGCCGGGTGTTTATAAAGTGGGTTTAAAATTATGGCACGAAGGAGAGTTAAGCGAATTGGCGGAACCTGTTGGATTTACTTGTAAAAAGCTGGACAACACAACATTGCCTGCAGACGATTATAACGAAAATGTAGAATTTGCAAAGAAAATAAGTAAACTGGCCATTGCTGTTACCGGGACCGGCAGAATGATTGGCGAGGTAACTTCAAAAGTAGAGCATATTAAACAAGCTATTTTTACAACTCCTGGTGCTAGCCAGGAACTGATGGATAAAGCAAGGGCTTTGGGTGTGGAGTTAGAAAAACTTAACTTTAAAATGAATGGTCTTCCTGCGAAAGCAAGTGGGGAAGAAGTACCTCCGCAAGATGTTTCTTTGAATTCAAGGTTAAGAAATATTTCTTACACTCACATGGGCTCAACCAGCGGAATTACTTCAACTGAAAAACAAGGTTACGAAATTCTGAAAGAGGAATTTCCACCGGTTTTGGATGCTTTAAAACGTATTGTTGAAAACGATATTCCTGCACTTGAAACCGAGCTTAATAAAATTGGTGCTCCATGGACACCGGGTAGAATTCCGGTTTGGAAAGAATAAAATAGTTCAAAGTTTCGGGTTCAATGTTCAAAGTTTGAAGAATTGCAAGATGATTAAATAAAAATGATACCATCCGTGTTTGAAAGAACACAAACGGATGGTATCTTTTTTTTGTATGATCCTGGCTTTTTTTTGGGTGATGCGGTTTCCGAACCGCAATTAAATTTGGCGGATCGGAATCCGCCACACCCGATATTAGCGACTAATTCTAATGAAAACTAAATATTATAGTAAAACAATTAAAAAATGTAGTTGCATTTTTTTTGTAGTTTGAAATAGTTCAAAGTTTCGGGTTCAATGTTCAAAGTTTGAAGAATTGCAAGATGATTAAATTAAAAAGATACCATCCGTGTTTGAAAGAACACAAACGGATGGTATCTTTTTTTTGCGTGATCCGGGCTTTTCTTTTTGGGTGATTCGGTTTCCGAACCGCAATTAAATTTGGCGGATCGGAATCCGCCACATTCGAAATTAGCGACTAATTCTAATGAAAACTAAATATTATAGTAAAACAATTAAAAAATGTAGTTGCATTTTTTTTGTAGTTTGAAATAGTTCAAAGTTTCGGGTTCAATGTTCAAAGTTTGAAGAATTGAAAGTTGAGTAAGTTTAATAGATGCCATCCGTGTTTGAAAGAATACAAACGGATGGTATCTTTTTTTAAGGCTTTTCCTTTTTTTTGGGTGTGGCGATTTCCAAATCGCCTTTTGCAGAATGCGGTTTGGAAACCGCATCACCCACGAATAACAACTATTTTTGATAACAACTAAAATATTTAGTGAAATAACTATAAAAAACAGTTGCATAACTAAAAAATATAGTTACATTTGTTTTGTAGTTTGAAATAGTTAAAAGTTTCGGCTTCAATTTTCGAAGTAAGTTTTACTGAACTATCTCAATACTAAATACTCAAAATCTAATTTTTGCAAAATGAAAAAGCTAACACAAAAAAAAGAGGAGATAATGAATTTCTTTTGGGAAAAAGGCCCAATGTTCGTGAAAGAACTTAAAGAATTTTACACCGACCAAAAATTGCATTACAACACGCTTTCAACAATGGTTCGCACACTTGAGGAAAAAGGTTTTGTCGACCACGAACAGTTTGGAAATACGCACCGTTATTTTGCTGCAATTACAAAAGAAGAATACCGAAAAGGCAAATTGGGAAATGTGGTAAAAAATTATTTTAACAACTCGTACAAAAATGTAGTATCGCTTTTGGTGGAAGAACAAAACCTTTCTTTGGAAGATTTGAAAAAGCTGATTGACGAAATTGAAAATCAAAAATCTAAGTAATGAACCCGTTTTTTGTTTACCTCATAAAATCATCAATAAGTTTGGCACTTTTATATGTGCTTTTCCGCATATTTATGAAAAACGATAAAACGCATATTTTGAATCGTTTTTTGTTACTCGGAATTCTTTTTGTGTCGTCAATTATTCCCCTTTTAGATATTCAGTTTTTTTACGAAGAGATTCCCCTGAAACAAGTTGAAGTTTTTAGAGAATTTGTTTCAGCACCAATAATCTCTGGTGAAATTGCATCAACTACTTTACCCGATGTTCAATCAGCAAAAGGACTTGATTTTAATCCTATTTTGTTGTTCTATTTAACAATTATTTCAATACTCTTTGTTCGATTAACTGCCTCAGTTTTTCGGGTTCTTCAAATAATCAACCGGGCAGAAAAACGAAAACTTCAAAATATTGTTTTAGCGGTTGTAAAAGACCTGATTCAACCTTTCACATTTATAAACAGAGTTGTTCTTTCAGAAAAAGATTTTATCGAAAACAAAAATATAGTGGTGGCTCACGAACATGCGCACATTAAACAATTGCATGCGATTGATTTATTGGTTTGCGAGCTTTTTACTTTGCTGCATTTTTTCAACCCGTTTATGTGGTTGTTACGCCGCGATTTAAAACTTATCCACGAGTACCAGGCCGACCAGGCCGTTCTTAATAAAGGCATCGATGCAAAAAAATACCAACTGTTGGTTTTACAAAAGTCCGTTGGCGAAAGACGTTTCGCTTTGGCAAATCATTTCAGACAAAAACCAATTTTAAAACGAATCAAAATGATGCAAAAGAAAAATGGGAAACAATGGAAAAGGGTGAAATTAATTTTGTTCATCCCAATAATTTTATTGCTTTTACAAGCATTTGCACGACCAGAATTAATTATAAATACTGATGAATTTATTCCGGAAACAATTCAAGAGGATCAAACGGTAAAGTGGCTAGAAAAATGGAACTTTGAGAGTATTGGAAATGGATTTTTTCAACCGGAACTGAAAGAAATAGATGCTCCTCGAAAACCAAACAATGTTTTGGTGATATTAATGAACCGAAACGATGAATTTTTGATTGAAGATCAGCGTAAACAGAAAGAAGATGTAAAACAGATTGTAAAAAACTATTTGTTGGGAATAAATCCAGATGGGAAAAAAGGAGCAGATTATGTTGAAAAAGAAATTCCTTTTATTGGAAAAATGAAAGTCTCAAAAGGAATAATTATGTATCAACACGATCTGGCATCTTCTGAAGAAATGATAAAATCTACTTTAAGAAGTATTGGCGAAGCCTGTTTAGGAGTTAGAAAGGAAAAAGCTCAGATTCTTTTTGGAAAGGATTATTTCGATTTAGATGATAAAAGACAAGAGGCGGTTGATATGGCAGTTCCGGTTTGGTTTTCTTATAAGAATCCAAAACCATCTCCCTCAGTATGGTTACCATTTGATGGTAAGCCATCGTCTGAACCTAAACCAATAAATATTTTTGTGAAAAATAATGGAGAGGTGGTTGTAGAAAATCAGCATTACAAATCGTTGGATGTTTTTTATGAAAACATAAAGATATGGAATGAAGAATTGTCAAAATTTAACGAAGGACGCAGAAGCAAAGCTTTTTATCGAGCAAATTTAACGTTTGAAGATTTACAAAAGGATGAATACGAAAAGATAAACTTAGCTCTTTACAGGAATAATATTCATGTGGGTAATATAAAAGGTTTAAGCTCAAAACGTAATCTCGTTTCTTTGGAGAACGATAAATTGAAAGCCAAAGTTGACCAAATTAGCAGTGAAACAGAAAATACCAATCAAGGCAATATTGGTGGAAATGCAGATAATGTTCAGCTACTTCAAAAGTCTTCATCATCGCAAAAAGAATCAAAATGCATAAAGGTTCATTTGAATAAAAACAAATTAAATTTTAAGGGTAAATTTTGTAGAGTTGAAGATTTAAAAGTTGAGGTAGATTCTCATATTAAAGAAAATCCTGACGTAAAGGTAGTTGAGCTGATTTTACACCAACCCGATGAGCTTTCAAAAGAAATTGTTGAAAAAGTAAAGAAAGAGCTAAAAAAAGTTGAGGATGTGGAAATAAAAGAAATGACTGTTATTGTAATGGATATTAAGAAGAAAAAACCACCACCACCACCACCACCAATATTCTTGTTAAAACTTTACAGCAATAAAATTACCCTTTGGAATGAGGAAATAGCAATGTCAGATGTTTCAAAAAAAGCATCGGAATTTATTAAGAAAACAGAAAAGAATGCAATTGTTAGAGTTGATAAGGAAAAAGACGTTTCGGATGAAAGAATTAATGCAATAAAAGAAGAATTGCGGAAAGCTGGAGCATTAAATGTCAATTTAAGAACAATGAAATAGGTTTCGCAGAAATGCAAAATTATCATAGGTTTGATTTTAAGCCCGGAGAGCCGGGCTTTTCTTTTGGGTGTGGCGATTTCCAAATCGCCATTAAATTTGGCGGATTGGAATCCGCCACACCCGGTTAAAACTTCCAGGTCAATTTTGCCCCAAACATTCTGGGTGCGCCCGGTACAAAAGTAGGAATTCCAAACAAACTACCTGTGTTTCCTCCGCTGGTTAAATACTGCTCGTCGAGCAAATTAGTTCCGTAAACAGATAAAATTACGTTGGGTTCTGCCAATTCCAAACCACCATTTATATTTAGCAAACCATAAGCATCTTGTTCAATTCCTTCGGTGTTTGCATCTTCAAAATATATATGAGTTTTGTATGAATACGATGGCGAAACAAACAGTTGGATATTGGGAGTAATGTTTGCTCGAGTGTTAAATCCAAAAGTAAAACTGTGCTCCGGCGACAAACGGAAACTATTTCCAGCGTATTCCTGTTCTGCCCCGTCAACACCTGTTGAATCGAAAGTTGCGTGTAACCAGGCGTAATTTCCAAAAACATCAAGTTGTTCGATTATGGCATATTTTACACTCGTTTCTAAACCATAGGATGTTGCTTTTCCACCGTCTTTTACAATGTAATTAAATTCTCCGGAAGCAGGGTCTGCTATCCACGCGCTGGTTTGAAAGTCGCTGTATAATTGGTAAAATCCAACTGCATCGATAAATACTTTTGATAAAAAGGAAGCTTTAAATCCGGCATCGAAATTATTCAAAATCTCAGCATCCAAAATCTCTTCCTGTCCGGCAGAAGTAAACTGTAGTACGTTTGGTCGTCTTCCTCTCGAATAGTTGGCAAAAACATTGGCTTCATCGTTTAACTTGTATTTTAATCCGGCCCGCCCGGTAAACGAAAGTGTGTTTTTATTTATCTCTTGTTTTGCACTTGGTTTGAAAAATAGATTTGGGTAGTTTCCTGTTAACATTCCCAAAGTAGATGGAGTACTTCCATTAATTTCGACTTCGTTGGTTAATTTATACATATCGTAAACACCACGAATTCCACCCGAAATAAATAATTTACTTGTTAGCTGATAAGTTCCGTCAACAAAAATTTCTGTTGCCTGGTTGCTTGCTACGCTGTAACTTTCTTCCTGATGATCGCTTGGAAGCGGCATTCCTGCCAGTGGGCCAAGTTGTGGCATGTCTGGTAATGCCGGAACTGGGATGGGTTGTCCATCGGGCATTACTAAATATGTTGGGTCGAAAAACAGGTGAAATGTATTTTGTTCGTTGAAAGAAAAATTGTAGTTCTGGTCGGCATTTTCCCTCCAGTAACTTGCTCCGGCAGAACCATTAAATCTACTATTTCGTGAAAAATTATACCTTATTTCCTGATAGAATTGTTCGGCTGCGGCATATTCTGCCATGTCGAGCGCAGCCGCTGCAGTTCCATCACCATCCCAACGCGACGATGCATTGCTGTTTTTATAAGAACTTATTGTTGACCAATATGTATGTTCATTTACGAAATATTTGTAATTCAAAGTAGCATCAAAAAAGTCTTTACCCGTGCCTAAATTTTCTCCTTGTTCCAAAGATGCAGTTCCGCTAAAAACATCTGTTACACCATTTGTGTTTGGAAACATTCTACTCATAAATGCAATTCCCGGAGTATCGTCTTTTTGGTAGTTTAATACCAGATCGAATTTGTGGTTGAAGACCGGTAAAAAGCGAGCTGAAAACCGTCCGGCCGTTGTATTCTTTCCATTCAGTGTTCCACCAAATGTATTTTCAACATAACCATCGCGACTATTGTAAATACCAGCAGCGCGTACAAAAAGTTTGTCTTTAATTAAAGGAATATTTACGGCAGCACGAAATTCTTTTTGAGCAAAACTACCCATTCCGGCAGTAACATATCCTTCGGTTTTATTACCAGGTTTTTTGCTGATAAAATGAACCGCTCCGGCTTGTGCACCTCTCCCGAAAAGCGTATTCTGCGGGCCTTTTAAAAATTCAACCTGTTCCATGTCGAAAAGCTCAACCGATGCTGAACTTGCCCGGTTTATTGGTACGTTATTCATGTAAACCGAAATCCTTGGTTGTGCGCTCGGGCTAACTTCGTCGCTGGTTAAACCACGCATTACAAAACTTGGGCGGTTGGCTCCCTGCTCACGAATGTATAGTCCGGGGACAAATTCGCTGAGTTGACCCAATTCAGTAATATTCGATTGCTCGATTGTTGATGCACCAATGGCGGTAATTGCTGCAGGAACATCCAATATTTGTTGTTCCCGCATTTGTGAAGTTACGGTAACCGGCTCTAAATGTACATTGTCATTGTTGAGCATAATGTTGAAATGATTTTGCCCGGATTGTAGAATAAAATCACTGGTTTTTGTTTTGAACCCGATATAAGAAACTTCAATTCTGAGCTTCCCTTCAGGAAGGTTTTCAATTAAAAATTCACCATCGGTATTGGTATGAACACCCTTTTTTGTGCCCTGAATAATTACACTCGCACCTGCAAGTGGATTTTTATCTGAATCCCATACCTGACCGCGGAAAAATACTTCAGGCAGATTTTGGTTTACCTGTTCTGTTTGTCGGTATTTTCGTTTTACTTTATCCCTTTTTTTGGGTTGACCAGCAACTGAAGAAATTGCAAAAAGAACGAGTATTATTGATAATGTGTATCTCATATTATTAATTTCAAAAATTGAATTTGCGAAATAACGAAAATGATTGAGAATTTAGTGTGTGTTGGGTCGCAAAATCTTTGTTATAAGTAATTATTAAAATTAAAATAACACAAATTACTCTTTTATGTGAAATACGTGCATTCTTATAGAAAAGAAACTTGCTAAATTATTTAGACTCGCTTCTTTTTTTCCAGATACTTGGATTTCGAGATGTATGAAAAATGGCTAAAATTTGAATAGTCGCTTTATTTTTAATCAATTTGTAATGAATAAGAAACGGAAATCCTGACACTGGAGAGCATCTGATGTTCTTATATTTTATAGAAAATGCATTAGGTGATTTTGAGAGAAATTCAATTTGATTTTTGATAGAAATTTTAAAATGATTGCCGAGCTCATTTTTTTGTTGATTATACCAACGCGAAGCAAGCTGAATATCTTCTATTGCCTTTGAGGAGATTTTGATTTTGAAATGCATTTAAATATCTTCCTTTACATCGTCCCAGGCTAGTAGATTTTTTGGATTTTTTGTGATATCATCTAAGCGTTCCATTACAATATCCTGTTGTTCCATAGGGACTTTATATTCACTTGAAACTTTTACGAATTCTAGGTTCTCGATTAACTCCATAAAAAAATCGAGCTTGTTTTCAATAATATCTAAAGTTATTCTTGTCATTTTTAAAATATTGATATTCAAAATTACGAAAATCTAAGCAAAAAAATATTGAATAAATAAAAAGTCCTATTCTATTATAGAAAATACCGGTATTTTTAACCAGATTGAAAACTCATCCAAATTGTTTTGAGCCTCTTCTAACACCTTACATCTTTTAATGGGCAGCTCTGGTTTATTTGCTTTGTTAACCAGATATATTTGAAAATATTTGTTTGTAGTTGAAGTTTGACGATTGGAACGACTAAAAGTGGTTTGTGTTTTTTTCATGTGAACAAGCGTAACTCCCTTAAATTTGTTCAGCGAAATCCATTTTCCTCGTTTTATCAATCCGAAAATTTTATAGTAGGTTTTAATCTGTTGTTTATCAGTGTTAATTTCAACACCCGAAAATGTAAAGAGAAGGAAACATGCCACCAATAAAAAAGGAATTCCTAACATCCAGTCACCATTAATTATAAATGCTGATCCGAGAAAAAAGAAAGTTATTCCAAGGAATATTGACGGACCTGTTAAAATCCGCTCTATTTTATTATCGATTATCAAATTATACTTTTTGTAAAGATAATAGTTGTTTGGTATTGCGATGCCATTCTTTTACGGTTTTACAATTTTAAATTCCGCTTTTGAATGTAGTTGTGCCATAAAATATAGGTTGCTGCAGTTTGATAAGGCGAGAACTTTTTCATGTATTCAACAATATCTTCTTTTGAACTTTCGGGCGAAACAAGTTTCAGTTCGTACACCGATTTTATCGTTGCCAGATCTCCCGGCGGGAAAATATCGGAAAAATGGAGGTTCATTAATAAATATATATCAACAGTCCAATTTCCAATTCCTTTTAATTGAATTAACCTTGAACGTATTTCCAAATCGGTTTGAGAATTTAGTTTTTCAAGGTCGAGCCTGTTTTTTACAATTTCAAGCGCTAAAACCCGTGTGTAAATTATTTTTTGACGACTAAAATAGCAGGCCTTTAAATCGTCGTCGGTAAGTTTTAAAAGGTTTTCGGGTGTTAGTTTAGCAATTTTTTCAACTAATTTATTGTAAGCCGCTTTTGCCGATGCCAAAGAAACCTGTTGTTCAAGAATAGTTAAAATCAGATTGGCAAAGTTGGGTTCGCGATGCCAAAACGGCGGGTAACCAAATTGTTCGATTACCTGTTTTAGTTTTGGTTCAATTGATTTGCAGTAATCGCAAAGTTCCCGAAAATGATTCGCATCTTTAATTTTATTCATTGTGGTAAAATTAAAAGAGGGACGCCTTGCGCCCCTCTTAGGAAGGCAATACCGAATTAAATAAATTAAAAATTGATTGATTGATTTTTCTGCCTTCCTGTTGACAAAAACGCCAAATGTAATTTTTTATTATTCCTTGAAAAGTGAATCTTTTAATTATTCGCTCAGGTTTAATGAAATTTTAAGATTTTTAGTTCCTTTTACAAACAGGTTATTTACTTCAAAGTTGCGATTATTTTCTTTTAAGGTAATCATAGTTTCTCCATTGGCAGGAATATTAAATTTTTGTCCTGCGTCTGAAATAAGATGAAAAGGGACATCGGAGTTATTATTAGCAATATAGACTTTTCCCCGGCGGGTTTCATTGTAAAAACGGATATCTACGGCGGTCTCAAAAATGGCTTTCAAATATTCTTCTTTCCCAGCCAGGTTGTTTCCAAACCAGGCTACTGTCCGGTTGTCGAACAAAGCTTCACGTATCGATTCTTCCGTACGTTTTTTTGCCAAAACCAGGGTCATTGGGCGGTGGTATT
>Ga0233437_1004025_pt1 | contig 18079 bp, 14 predicted proteins | sample SI_122_August201_FD_182714 | JGI IMG/M metagenome (GOLD analysis project Ga0233437, IMG submission 182714) | Seawater microbial communities from Saanich Inlet, British Columbia, Canada - SI_122_August2016_200_MG | ecosystem: Environmental > Aquatic > Marine > Inlet | place: Canada: British...
TTCCTTATCAAAATTTGTGTAGATTTTTAGATCACTGGCAGCTTCAAACACGGCAGACTCAGCATTAATTTCACCTTTTTTGAACCATCTTCCGATTCTTGGATTAGAATCAGTTTCAAATTTTCTGACCAATGATGAACGGTGTTGAGGATTTCTATACGACACATCAATTTCGTTTGAGTTAACTACCAATGATGTGGTTCCCGATTCTTCGCCAAGTGTCTCCTCTTTTCCCGTTGGTTTCGCTTTGTCCATCCAAGTACAAAGATAAACCACGTTTCCATTAATACAGGTTGATTTCAGAAGGTCTTTCACGAGCAAATAAAAGTGATTGCTCAATGATTCAGCGCTTTCTTTTGAGCCTGGTGTCCAAAAGCGTTTATCTGGGCTACCGCTAATTCTGTGAACCTTGATCGTATTTGATCTTGGTTTTATCTTTGGTTCTACGATGTGGCATAAATCTTCGGGATACATTTCCAGTGATCCTGTCGCGTCCAGAATTATGGTGCCGACTCCGTGAAGAGCATTCCAAGTGTACAATGGGGATAGAACTGAGCAAGCGAGATAATCGTTTTCAATTTGTTTGAACCTTCCAGATAGAATCGCAAAATAAATCATGAAGAACTGATATGATAGGCGTTTTACTAACAATTCAGTCATGCCAGCATCTGATTTCCTCTTTATGTAATTCTTTTCCAAATTTATCAACAAATTGTTCGTCGATGAATCCGTGACAATTCCAGCGTCAGCTAAACGGGTATTATACTTTACAAGTTTACCCACGTATTCCCTCAAAGAAGGTTCCATTGATACCAAAGTTGGTAGGATTTTATCCGCTTCAATGGGATTTTGTTCTCCGGACAAAATCATTTCCATCAAAACTGCCAGTTCTGGATTCAATCGTCTTGTTTTATCCAGTAATGTCTTAATCATAATATTCACTGTGAACACCTGATTATTAGGCATTTCATCAATAATAATCGATTGACAATAGGGAGCTATCACACTGTTGGTAAACATCCAACTTTGAGCGCTATCTATATTCAGTCGAGCGTGGGTGACAATTGAAATCGGTTTAGACTTGCTCTTCTCATAAAGCTCGTTGATATCATCGCTTGTTTCACTATTGCTGTGGTAGACACCTATTAAATCCTTCAATTCTGGTTTTAACCTGATAAGCTCGGCTTTCAGTTCGTTGCAGCTTGATATTTTCTCTACTACCAAACGTGGTGCTTCATGAGGATTTTCACACACATGCTGATTAACTGAAGTCGTCTTCCCACTACCGCATCGTTCTGTGACCACGACAATTTTCCCTAATTGCCGTGACAATTGAAGATTGTCGCTAATGTCGTTCGAGTTTAAAAAATCATTCATGGATTTTTCCTTGGTTAAGGTTAAAAAAAAAAAACAAGAAAGCTTATTACGCAATAGGTAAATTCAATTATATCATTTACCTACTAGATATAAACTCATGGTTCTAATAGCTTACTTTGGAATCTACTGAGTTCTATGTTTTCCCCTTTACAATACAAGGTTTTAGAAAGGTTATTTTGTTGTTCCTTTTGGCTTACTAACCAAATTAATAAATAGCTTATCCTTGTTTATTAAAGGTGTGGAAAACCTTGTTAGGCGGGTTAACCAAGAATCACCGCTCTTTACTTTCAAAAAAAGAGCGTTTATTTAGCATTACTCCATAAAAACAACGGGTTAAACGCTCTTTTATCTTGCTTAATGAAGTGCTTTAGGGGAGAATAGTCTTGTGTGGGTGCCTTTCCCATGCGGGTTTGGCGGATTTTCAATCTTCTAAAAAGGAGAACTGTGGAAAAATGTGTTGCGTATTTTCGAACTTCAAGCCTTGCGAACGTTGGAAGTGAAAAAGATTCTCTCAAACGTCAGAGAAAAGCTTGTTTGGACTTTGCTCTTCAAAACAACCTGGAGGTTGTCAAAGAGTTTTATGACGCAGGTGTTAAAGGTAAAGACCTACTTCAAGACCGTCCTGGTTTTTCAGATCTAATTAATTTTTGTGAAGTCAATGATGTCAAAACCATTATTTTCGAGACAGCCAGCCGGTTCAGTCGTGAGATTGTTGTTCAAGAGTTAGGTTGGAAAGAACTGACTCAGCAGGGGTTTCAATTAATCTGCACAGATGCTCCTGGTTACTTCTCAGCAAATGATGTTGAACCTAGCCGGAAGATGATTCGGCAAATTCTGGGCGTTGTTTCCGAATTTCAAAAAGATGAGTTGGTGGCCAAGCTGGTCCAAGCCCGAAAGCGGAAAGAACAGGTTAATAAAGAAAAAGGTTATCTGACTCTTTCTGGTCGTGGAAAGTGTGCTGGTAGAAAATCGTGGAAAGAGCTCAATGCTGATGTCATTAAACTTTCCAAAAAACTGGCTCGAAGAAATCCGAGAACAGGTCAGCGTCGATCAAGGTTAAAGATAGCTCGATTACTTTTTGAACAAGGGTTCAAAACAGCGAATGGCACTCTCTTTGGTCATGAACAAATAAAGAGGTTTTTAAAATGTTGAGAAACTTACTAATAACAGTGATCAAAAAGCGGTATGGGGCCTCATAGCCCCGTTTTAATCCAAGTGTTCACAGCCAAAGAGCTGAACACCCTCAAAATTACCATTTTTCAAGCTAAATTTCTTTGTATCGACACAGAGACCACCGGACTCGACCCTTTCATTGATAAAATCAGACTTCTTCAGATTCATACCTCACAAGGTTTCACTTTCATTATCGATCTTTTTAAGTTTGAAGAAACGGAGTCGCTCCTTTCTCTATTTGAAAACGACAAGCTTTTGGTTCTTTTCAATGCTAAATTCGACCTAAAGTTTCTCAAGGCCAATGGATTTAAAGTTTCAGGTCCTTTCTTTGATACAATGTTAGCCTATCAACTTCTTAAAGCAGGAACTTATCCCAAAGGTAGTTTACAGGAGGTCTGTTTTGATCTGTTAGAGATTGAATTGGATAAAGATGAGCAAGTTTCTGACTGGTCAACTCCTGATCTGACTTGGTCTAAGATTGATTATGCAGCCAAGGACGCTTCAATTCTCCTTCCTCTTTACAAAGCTCTCAGGAAAAGACTCATTGATGAGAATCTTGCAAGAGTGGCACAGCTTGAATTTGAAACCCTTGAACCAACTGTCGAAATTGAGCTGAATGGTATATTGCTCGACTCAGAAAAACTGAAAAAGTTGCAAATTGAGGCGGAAAACCAGATTGAAAAACTAAAAGAAGAGATCACTCTGGAGCTCAAGGCTCCAGAGTGCAATCTAAACTCTCCAATTCAGGTCCGAAAAGCACTCAACTCTTATGGAATTGAGGTTAAATCCACATCCAAAGATACTATCAAGCCTTTGGCCAGTAATTATCCGGTTTTAGCAAAACTCCTCAAATACCGAAAAGAGTTTAAACTTAACACTAGTTTTCTTTCCGCTCTCCCAGAACATATCCATCAAAAAACAGGCAGGTTGCATCCTGATTTGTGGCAGCTTGGTGCAGTTACGGGAAGGTACTCCTGCTCAAACCCAAATTTACAACAAATTCCCAGAGAATCGGCGGTTCGAGAATGTTTTATTGCACCTCCAGGGAAAAAACTGGTTATAGCTGATTTCAGCCAAATAGAGTTACGGGTTGTGGCCGAGTTAACGGGTGATGAGAAGATGGTAAACGCTTTTCAAGATGGTGAGGACTTGCACAGTTTGACTGCCAGTTTTGTCTGTCAAAAAGACATCTCTCTTGTAACTACCGAAGAGAGAACCAAAGCGAAAGCAATTAACTTCGGACTTACTTTTGGGATGAGCGTTTTTTCTCTTAAAAACTACTCATTGATTAATTACGGGTTGGAAATGTCATGGTGGCAAGCATGGCGGTTTCACGACCGCTTTTTTGATGGTTACAAGCGATTAAAAGAATGGCATCAGGCCGAAAAAGAAAAAATGGTATCAGAATCATTCACGCTTTCTGGAAGAAGGCGGTTGTTTCCTGAAGAAGGATGGTTCACTGCTCGATTGAACACTCCAGTACAAGGAACAGCAGCCGACATCATGAAAAAGTCTTTGGTTATTCTGTTTAAAAGGCTTAAGGGAAGCAATTCAAAGATAGTGGCGACGGTGCACGATGAAATTCTGGTGGAGGTAAATGAAAGTGAAACCGAGAGTGTTGCAAAAGTTGTTGAGAATTCTATGAAGAAAGGTGGAGAGGCATATTTGAAGTCAGTCCCTGTCGAGGTCGATGTAAAAATCGGTCGACATTGGGGCATAAAATGATTTTTAACCAAATGGCTTTTTCGAGGTGCAAAAAGGTAAATAAAGCTTTTTGCACCGGTTATCAGCGCGTTATGCGCTTTTTTGAAAGTTGCCCCAAGCCCAAAAAGGGGAAAAGAAAAAGCCTGTCTAACAACCGCTAAACCGTTTTGAAAGCGGTTTAGCTAATTTTAATAAAATGGAGATTGAATGAAATTGATCACAGAAGAGCTTGAAAAGTTGTTCTTAAACTATGCTTTGTACTCTCAAGAGCATGAAAAAGATCCATTGGTTATCGCTAAATTCTTTGATCCTTGTGGTTCCGCTACATGGTGGCTGACTGAGTACGATCCAAATGAAAAGATTGCATTCGGATACGTGACTGGTTTGATCGCTGATGAGTTTGGATACACCTCTATCACTGAGTTAGAGGAAATAAAAAGACCATACGGGTTAACGATTGAGCGAGACTTGTACTTTAAACAAAAGCGATTAAGTGAGTGTGTTGCCTTGTAGTCAAATTAAATAAAACTGAGCGAAAATATGAAAAGATTTTTTGTTTCCGTGATTCTTGCAACCCTTTGTTTAGCTGGATCAAGCTATATTGTCCTTGAATCAGCGGGCTATTACCAAAAATTGTACATTTTAGCCGATTTACCCGGTGAAATGGGGTGGTATACTGCGATCTTGTCAGAAGCTTTTCAATTCATGTTGGTAATCCTCTTGCCAACCCGCAAAGAGAATCGAATTCGATGGCATGCTTTATTAGTAATCATCGTCCTCATATACACAATAACGATATTTTCGGCTGGAATGAATGTTGGTAAACCGTTTATTGAGAAATGGAACCGATCAAAGACTAATGACAAGCTTTACAGTATTCTTCTGGAAGAGCAGAAAGCTTTGAATGGCCAAATAAAACTGCTCCATGATCAAAAGCAAAAATTAAACACTGTTATTTCAATAAAAGCCGGGCGACATTCATTTCAGGAGATAAAAAACCATCTGAAAAAGGAATTGCCGGTTGATTCAACTCTGATTCAAATTGAACTTGTAGCTCTCTGGCTGCTTAGAATTCTGATTCAATTGGCAAATTTGGTATGCGGGCGGATTATTGCTCTTAGTTGGAAATTAAATTCAATAGGGTCAGCACTTGAATTAACGGTAAATAACGATATTCCGATAAAACAAAAAGTAGTAAAACGTTGGAAAGCTAAGTATTCAAGAAACGACAAAGGGTTTATCGGAATTCTGGAGCTTGATGATGGAAATTTCCTGTCAGTGAGTCCTAAAGGCAAAAGAAGGTACCAGTCATTCCAAAGAGCTTTAAACTTTTTCAACGGGAGTCCTTACAGAGATAAAATTCCAAATGATCCAACTTAATAAAATGTTAATTGTGTTTTATGCTATTAATACTCTATAATTTCAACAGATTCGAATAGATTTAGGTGTCAAATTCCCGCCACCTCCACCATTCAACCCCCAAATCAGTCATTATATTTTTAACACCTACTCCGTATCCCTTTAAAATCAACTATCCTGTAGTTTTGATTAAAATTTGATCAAAAAATCCTACTTCCCGTTATTTCATTATATATCATTCTATTTCCCGCTTGGTGTGCCATTTTGATGACAGGTTTTTGGACAGAATATTTTCTGGTTAAGCAAATGGAGAATTAGAGTATTCAGATTCAATTTTTATAGATTTTGCGAATGTACTTTAGGTATTCAAATTTTAAAAAATTGAAAATTGATCTTGGAAAAGATTTACCAGTTCGATCTTCACAGTCTCCACCAAACCATTCTAATATCTTCTAAATCAACCGGCACACGCGCTCCCAATCCCTTTAAAATCAATGCCTTTGTAGTTTTCCTCAGATTTTTACCCTAACATCCATCTTCTCAAATCTTCTCGTTTTTTACTTCTAATACGCTAAGGGAACTACCATTTACTACCAGAAAACTACCGATTTTTTTTGATGTGTGAAATTATTGATATCTCGGCAAGTTATGTTTTTTCAATAGAACATGAAAAGAGTAACTTAAGCTGATTGAGTAATGGAGACAAAGTCATTGAATCGTTATTATTTAATAATTGTTAAGAACTATTGTTGAAAATTAGAGATGCAAAACCGCATTCAATTTGATAGAATCAGGAATAATTAAATAAAAAGGAAATTTTTTTCTCTGGGTAATCTCATTTATGGAGGGATATGTTTAAAAAAATAGTGATAGTATGCTCAATGCTGTTATTTAGCAGCATTCTTTTAAATAGTTGTTCTACACACGGACATAATGATGACAGTCACCATGATGACTCGAATCATTGGAGAGCTCCAGCCAGTTCGCGTAAAATGATGAATCCAATGATGGGAGATTCTATGTCCGCAGGTCGTGGCAAAATGCTTTTTGAAGAGAAATGCTCAAACTGTCATGGATTTGAAAACGACGACAAAGAAGAAATCGAAGAAGACAATGATTCCGATGAAATTGTTCCGCCCCATGTTACATTATTAGGTGGACATCACCAAGACGGTGAAATTGCCTGGAAAATCAAAACGGGGAAAGGTAAAATGCCGAGTTGGCAAAAGAAGTTAAAAGATCAGCAAGTTTGGGATATTGTAAATTATTTGCAATCGCTAAAATCAGAAATGATTCAATAGAATGGAATATATTATTAGAATATGAACACACTCAGACGTCTATTTATTGAAAACACAATTGTTCAATATTCAATCATCATGTTCTTAATGGTGGCAACGACTGCCACCATTTTAGCTACTAGTTTATCCAGAAAAATAACTGACTACATGATTGAATCTCATATTGAACAATACCCCAATATTGTTAGTGTTATTGCCTCCCATAATAGTTCAATTAGCGATTTTTTCCAAAAATCAGGTAAGGGTATTCATCCTAATGAAGCAAAAAAACTTTTTGAAGGGTTTCAAAAAATCGGTGACGTTTTTAGGATCAAAGTCTGGAACTTAAATGGAATCGTAATCTGGAGTGATCGAGCGGACATTATTGGTGAAGATTACTCGGATAATTCACATTTTATCAAGGCGAGATCTGGTTTAATTGATTATGATTTAGGAGAACCACACCATGATGAAGATGACTTTTCAAGTCATGAGAAAAATGAACATACCTCGGAACAGACGAAAGAGCGAATTCTAGAAATATACACTCCTGTTGTATCAAATAATCAGGTTATAGGTGTTCTGGAGCTTTATGAAGCGGATGAAGACTTATATGCTTCCATTGAAGAAAGCATTCGATTTGTTTGGTATTTTATGGGGATTACAGGGTTGATTCTTTATATTTTACAGTTTTTTATTTTTTATCAATCTTACCAGAAACTTCGTAGGATTAATCACCAAGTTAGGGAGACACAAAGTGTTACGCTTTCAGCATTAGCTGATTTAGCTGAAACTAGAGATAACGAAACAGGAAAACACTTGGACCGAACAGCGCAATATGTTAAACTATTGGCTTCGGCTCTACAAAACAACAGTGAGTATGCCACCTATCTTTCAGACGAATATATCAGGCATTTAACAATCTCCGCTCCATTACATGATATAGGCAAGGTTGGAGTTCCAGACCAGATCCTTCAAAAACCAGGAAAACTGACTGATGATGAATTTGAGTTAATGAAGAAGCATTGTAAATATGGTGCTGATACATTGATAAATGCAGAAAACAAACTATCTTTTCGTTCCTTTCTAAAAATCGCCATCCAGCTTACCTCATCACATCACGAAAAATGGAATGGTATGGGCTATCCCAAAGGTTTTAAAGGTGATGAAATCCCTTTATCTGCACGAATTATGTGCTTGGCTGATGTATATGACGCACTACGAACGGAAAGGGTGTATAAAAAAACATTCAGTCATGAAAAGAGCAAACAGATTATACTGGACGATTCAGGTACTCATTTCGATCCTAAAATCGTTGAGGCGTTTTTGGAGATGGAAAAAGAATTCGAAAAAACTTCAAACGAGCTATCAGATTAAATTTCCTTATTTCCTTTATCTAGTAGGGTCCAAATAATGATCTTTTTTTTATCATTACTTTAAAGGTGAATGTATATGTCGGCAGTTTTTTCACTGATGGATTAAACAAAGCAATTCACAATAAATTTTGTTGCCTGTTTTTGTTATTAAATTGAAATAATGGGTTATAGTAGTTTAATTGTATTTCATCTATCCCATTTCAATAGTAGCCTTCCCTGCAAACTTTTTGTATCATTGATTTGGAATTACACACCAGAATTTTTCCTCTGCCACATTCCATATCAACTGCAGCACTCGCTATAACTCGTTAAAATCATAGCTATTTTGTTGTTTTGTATAATCTTTGCGGAAAATTCCAATGTCATTTTATTTATTGGGATTTCCTTTAGGGTACTTAGAAAAACGACTAATGTGGGCTGAAAAATTCGATTGAAAAACAATCAAAGTTGATTTATAGAAACTTGCGGTCTTCCTATAAGAATATGTGTAATTTAGTCACGATAGATAAGACTGCAAAAACTATCAGGTTTTCTTTCACTAAATTAACATGGAAAAGTTATTAAGCAATCGATGGAACATGTGTCTTAAGTATAATCGCATAAATATCTATAATTTTATTGACTAACTCAATAAAATCATGAACTCCTGGGATAGGAGGTAATCATGATAACAGTTTCTATTAACAAAGAGCAACGGTTGGAACTTGAGCAATTTCGTGCATTAGCATCATCTAAAAATTCAGAGAAGGCATTGATAGTGCTACTCAGTTCAGAAGGGAAAAGCGTTTCCCAGATTGCAGACACATTAAAACGAAATCCTCATACAGTTCGGGATTGGCTAAAAAGATACAATGCTGATGGTTTAAAAGGGCTCTCGCGTAAGTATTCGCCAGGTCGCCCCGATGAAAAGCGTGCAAAATTAAAAGATCATATTCGAGAAATCTTGCTCGATTCTCCTATTGATCACGGCTATAAGGATCACGTATGGTCTGTGCCACTAATTGTCTATGATGCGGCATCAAAGCTTAACTTATCTGTCAGTGGAGATACTGTAACTCGTGCCCTTAATGATATGGGTTACAGTTATAAAAGGCCGACTAAAACTGTTCCAGCAAGAGCTCCAACCAAAAAAGAGAAAGCAGAAAGAATTCAGTCTATGATTGAAGAAATCAAGGGCATACTTTCTAAAGGAGAAACCGAAATATACGCACTTGATGAGTCACATTTTTCAACCGAACCATACCTGGTTAGAGGTTGGTTTAAAAAAAGGTGGCCACCACAGAATAAAGACAAACTACAGAAGAGAAAGTCTCACATTCTTTGGATGCTTAAACTTAATGACACAACGATTCTACTGGAAGCAATCAAAGCCGTCTGACAGCAAAGCTTTCCTGCTGTTCTTGAGACAACTAAAGCAACGCACACCGAATAAAGAGATTGTAATAATTCTCGATAATGCCAGCATTCACAAATCAAAAAAGACCAAACTATTTTTGCAATGCCACAAGAATATCCATTTGTTTTATCTGCCTCCTTATTCACCAGAGTATAATCCTGTCGAAATTTTCTGGCGATGGATTAAACCAAAGGTGTACGGATTTTCAGCCCTAGGCGGATTAAGCATGCTCGTATCAAGATTCAGAAAGCATGTGTGGCATTACAATGAAAAAACATTACCGAATTCAATATCATTCAACTTTAGAGCTTATACAGATATATTATAGCTATTTATGCGATTACACTTATTAAATTCTTTCCCACTATTCTTTTTTCTAAACCAGTATAGGTAAAATAATGTTGTATAAGAATATTGAACTATAAACTGCAGCCATTCTGGTTTTGAGTACCAACCTAAAGTAACATGTAGAGGAATACCAAATATGCCATCTTTATGACTAAAAATGGATTTTGAAAGGTCAAATGCTTTTGAAAATATTGGGTTATCTCCTGAGATCATTTCATATCCTTTTAGGGCCGAGAAACCTTCATGCAACGTGTAACCAAGAAGAAATCCTGCTTGAAGGATAAGATAACCAAGTGTGATTTTAAAAAGAAGGCCAATATCAATTTTAACAAGTGAGTAAAATATTAAGATTGTCAGTATTAAAGAAGCAAATACTCCCATCATTACGATACTGAATGGATATTTTCCAGCAAATGAAAATATTGAAATCTCTGTTCCCTCTCGGGCAACAATAACAAGAGAAATCAGAAATAAACCAGATGCCGAGAATTTCTTTTTCACTTCACTTTGAACATGTTTTGCTATATCACTTCCATGGTTTATCATCCAGAAAATGAACATCGTGACAAGCGTAAGGGCGATCAAGCTAGCACCACTTTCCCATACCTTTGTCATAGTTGAAACTCCGCCTAAACTCACTGAAATGGCGTTCAAACCCATACCTAGTGCTAAAGAAGCAATTAAGCCAGCACCGCTTCCTTGCATAATCTTAATTTTTAAATGTGGTTGATTAGTACTGGATACATATTTGATCATGATAGCAATAAGAAGGAAGGCTTCTAGTCCCTCTCTAAATCCCATTATAAAACCTGGTATCATTTGATTCATTTTAATCTCATTTGTTCGTTGTTAGATGAAATATTTGTGCTGTTTATTTCAGTATATAGTCAATTCTACGCTTGATTATATTAACTTAGCATAGGATAATTATATTAATATGTATATACGAAATTTATGGTTCAAAATTTACTTTGTCAATATGAATTTTTTGAATATTGAATAATAGCATAACCTACTGATGAACTTTTCAGTCACATGACCAGTTGCTACCTCTCAATCGAGTATAATTCAGATACTAATCCTGTATAAATTGAGGAAGGATCAAACGGGTTTTTTTTAAACAATGGAATCAAATTTTGGTGGTTGCTTACAATGGAAAGTTTTTTTAATTGAAATCGGTTTTTTTTTTACAAATTTTGAATTTCAATAGTAACATGTTCGAATTTTGTGATCTTAGCTATTTCTTGTCGATGTTCTTCAATCGATTTTTTAATTTTAGATGCCAGACTGATAATTAGTGAACGTTCATTTTCTGATATAAACCAAATGTGAATATCCGTAATTTTGACTCCTTTTTTATTAAAATGAACTGTTAGCGCATCAATATCAGGTTGTGAATCGGTTCGGTCAAGCAAAATTGCTCCACTTTGTTTAATAAGCCCTATAGCCCATTTTATAACCACAATTGCACCTAAAATTCCTACCAGTGGATCTGCCCAAACAAATCCTAGCCATTTACCGAATAACAGTGCAATTATGGCCAATATAGACGTCATTGCATCCGTTATCACATGGAGATAAGCTGCTCTCATATTCTGGTCGTGATGGTGATGATGGCCACTGTTATGGGCAGCATGGTTGTCAGAAGATTTACTCATTATATAAGCGCAAACAACATTTACGATCAGTCCAACAACAGCTACAATTAATGCTACATTAAAATGTATATCAATTGGATATAAAATTCGTTCAATGGACTCATATCCCATTCCTACACCAGCCAAAATAAGAAGTATTGAATTTGTATACCCCCCTAATATTCCTACCTTACCAGTTCCAAAGCTGAATTTGGGATTATATTGCTGCTTACGAGCAATTATATATGCCATTAAGGTTATAAAAAGAGCTACGGCATGCGTCCCCATATGAATACCGTCTGAAAGCAGTGCCATGGAACCAGTCAGTATCCCTGCAACAATTTCAGCAATCATTGTGGTCAATGTGATGATAACAATCCATAATGTTGTTTTTTCCGCCTGTTTTTTTTCGATTTTGTTTTGTATAACACTACAATTCCTACTCACAATTTTTCTCCTATTACTAATTTTTATTATAATGAGTGGTTGATTTTTTTCAGTATAGCAGTCAATTGATTTAACTCCTCAGGTTCCAACAATCCATTGATATCTTCGGCTAACTTTAAATGAAAAGTATGATGTTCCTTATGAACTTCTTCTCCCTTTTGAGTAAGTTCAATATTGTATGCACGACCATCAGCCGGATCGTTTTTTCTTTCGACATATCCAGATTTTTCTAAATGATAGGGATTTCCTTTTTCATGAAATGAGTGATGATCAATCTTGAGACGATTTTCCGTATATACCACTACTTTTTATTGAGTTTTGGATCTAATTTGGGGAGGTTTTTGTTTGACCAGAAATGAAATTCCAGCATGATAGCGCAAAATGATGATGGCTTTTAAACAATTTGAAATTACAGAACGAACAATTGCCAATCCAAATCATCAAATATGAACGTATGTTTGCCATGTCACATCATTAGGCTTGAGAAAAGGTGCTGGAGAGAATGGCGCACTGAGGGTGATGTCGGTTGATCTGTATATGGTGCCTCATATTTTTAAAAACCAATGATGGTGGTTGTTTCATCGACAATCTCCCGAAACCACCCGTCATCGATGGGCTCGTAAATGAATTCATCATTTTGAGGAGGCCCCCTGGAGTGGTCTTCACCCCATAGTTCCAGATGCTCCAAGATCTTTCGAATGACGGAAAATTGATGAATGAAGCTAATAATACGCATTTCTCCACCACATCGGGGGCATTCCAATGGATCAATCTCATAGATTTTCTTGATGCAATTCCTCCATGTCAAACTGGGAATCTTTTTGGGACAGTGCTTGGATATGTCAATGAGTTCAATCGCACCGGTATCGTCCGAGATGCTTTCTTTTTTCATTCGTTTCCGCTCTTTCTCTCTTAACCCGCGGGATTTATTTGAATAAAAGCCATAATAACGGAGCATCTGAAACGAGCGATCCGGAATATGTTGGGTTAAAGCAGCGATAAACGCTTCGGCATCATACACCCCAAAATTCTTTTTGTTTTTTCCCTTGGACATCTTGTAATGATAGATCACTCTACCGGTATCCAGCTGGTATCGGATCTTTTCCTGGTTAATCGTATTGCGGGCGATATATTGTGCGATCGCCTCCCGACCTTTGGCATTGTTCTTTTCGATTCTGATACCGTTGTCGATGCCAAAGCCAGAGTGCTTCCATTTTAACAGCTTTGAAATCATGCTTTGATCGATTTTACCTTCCTTCTTTAACATTTTAAGGATCTGGGCTCGAAAAATCTCTTCTAAAGGTTTTAAATCAACATCGCGCATTACGTAGAACGTGCCGGTATCCGCAAACAAACCGTCCGTAGCGATCAAATGAGCGTGAGGATGAAATTTTGTGGGGTTGTTACCGAAGGTGTGAATGACCATGGCTACGCCAGGTATGCCATTTTCAAGGTTGATTTGAGTCCTAAGAAAGAGCAATAAGCTATCGTAGGCGCAACGACATAACTTAGAAAGTAATTTTCTGTCATATTTAAAATAACCGCGAAGTAAAATGGGTAGACTGAAGACATACTGCCTATGGGGAACGGGATATAGCACATTATTTTCCAAATGATCACCAAACATAAAGCTATTTGTTAAGGTTTTGGGCGTTAAATAATTTTGATGCGATTGCCTTGCTTGAGTTGCCATAAACCCAAATATAAGATATGGCTAATTATAGATGTTTCAAGCGGATAACTTTGACAAATGCACCTGATTTGGTCAGTAGCTTGCCTGAAGGTGGCAATTTTTTGTCCCATTCCACTTTTTTGATAGGGATGATTTTTTCTCCTAATGCGACACCTTTATTGACAATTTGATTTTCCAAAATTTTGGATATTTTTTCTTTATGTTCATCCGATGCGGTGACTTTTAATTCCGAAATCAGGTTATCAATATCATGAACAGGAGTGGGGGAAATGATTATGAAAAAAGATTCAATGCCTATTGTTCCGTCAAACTTAAAAATCAGAGGGCTTTCTCTTGGTGGAAAAAAATAGTTCGTATTTGCTTTAAGTGGATTGGAAGCGTTTGTAACCTCTTTATTGGGAAAAATACGAAAAATGTTTCCTCTCGAGTCTTTGTTGATAATATTGGCATAGAGATTAACCAGAGGTTGAATCAAAATGTAAAAAGGCTCACCGGCACTAACTGTAGCTCCGTCAGGTATGACTTGTCCATTTTCATTGAAAAAGAGAATAACTGCTTCAACTTTTTTACAGTCTTCTGCCAGTAATTTCAGAAAATCTTTACAGATTCTGTTTTTTAGCTGATCGTCATTCTTGCTATTATAGATTGCTCTCAAAATTGCTATTGTTGCGCCATTGATCCCCGTGATCTTAGATATCCCCAATGTATTTATCCCATTTCCGGAAATTGAAAACTGAAAACCTGCCATCGATTCCGTTAAACCAGCGATATATGCGCACTCTTTTAGACTGATTCCTGCCAAGGGAATACGTATGACAGATCCTAAGTATTTGCTCACCAACGAAACAGCAATGGATTCAATTTTTATGGGATCAAAATTACCAGCTGATTCAATCTGCAAATAGCAATTTTCAGCAAATATAGGCTCTTTTGGGAACAACATGAAAACAAGAAGTAATATAAATATGTATTTTTTCATTGGAGGACCTATTATTAGTGTAACACTGATTTTAAAAATGAAAAAAAGATAAATCTTTATTAAAACTGTTTTAAAATAAGGAACAGCAATATTACTTGGTTAATATTGCTTTTTTATTTCCCGTTTTATCGTAAGGTAATGCCCAAATATCAATGGATTATCTTTAAATAGATCTTTACCATAAGTATCTACTATTTTATTAGTGGACTTCAAAGCTTTTTTAAACTGACCAGACTTGAAGAATCCCCAGGCTATTGTGTCTAAAATATAAGGCCTTGCGAGTGGCATTTTAATCTTAGATAGCGATAATGCGGTTTTTGCTGTCTTTATCCCTTCTTCGATAAGAGCTGAATCATCACTGGTGATTAATATCCAGGCTAAATTATTGAGGACAAATATATTTTCATTTTCTGTATTAAGAATGTTTCGATAACAATCTATTGACTCATCATAGTTGGTTAAAAGAAATCGAATATTGCAAACACGTGCGTATATTCTAGCGTTAAATTTTACTTCTAAAGACCTTTTAAAGACTTCAAGTGCCTCATTGTACTGCCCTAACGCTTCCAGTGAAATCCCCAACTTTGCTAAATTATCCGTATTTTCCTTTTTGATTGGATGATTTTCTACTTGCTGTAAATCATTTGTTTTTAACGTAGAACAGCTAGTAGCCAAGCAAATTGAGCAGACTAAGCAAATCAAAATCTTGTTTTTCAATATTCTAGTAACCATAAAAAGTTAATATTTGACGACCTAAATCCAATTATATTCAAGTGATGACTACTCAATTAAATGCTAAAGTCCTCAGGCCAAATCAATACTGACGCAAAACCTGAGGATGACCACTGCTCAAAGAATATGGAGTAAGGGATTGTCAATTGTGGTGAGTTACCGGTATGAACAAAAACCTTTTTATCTTGATCGTTGTACCCAAACACTACAAGTGCATGACCCTTGATTTTTTTATCTTCCGTAAAGAGGTTTATACTGTCAGCATTATCGATAACAGCAATAACGGGTAATCCGGAATCAATTATATCGGCAAGATTTCTGGGTGAACTGAAAGAAAGCTGGACATTAAATCCATTACTTTTTGCTAATTGTTTCAATGTTTTCAACGAAAGATTTTCACTGTTTTTTAATTTTGTATCGAAACTAAAAGTAGGATTGTTTCGCCAGTAGCCCATCACAATTAGGATCGATTGAATACCACAGTTAAGGTTGTTCTGAGCAATGAATGGAACATTTTCAATCCGATGGTCTCGTGGATTGTTCATATCCAGGCGCAATCTGCTGCAAGAGCAGCCTAATATTACTAGTAGAATCAATAAAAGCGAGAAAGAAGAGATTCTTTTCGAAAAGATCTTTATTAACAAATTAATGGTCCTTTTATATTTTAGATTTTAACTGCAAATACATAGATATCAACATGAATGATAGGGATTTCCTTTTTCATGAAATGAGTGATGATCAATCTTGAGACGATTTTCCGTATATACCACTACTTTTTTATTGAGTTTTAGATCTAATTTGGGAAGGTTTTTTCCTGACCAGAAATGAAATTCCAGCATGATAGCGCAAAATGATGATGGCTTTTAAACAATTTGAAATTACAGAACGAACAATTGCCAATCCAGATCATCAAATATGAACGTATGTTTGCCATGTCACATCATTAGGCTTGAGAAAAGGTGCTGGAGAGAATGGCGCACTGAGGGTGATGTCGGTTGATCTGTATATGGTGCCTCATATTTTTAAAAACCAATGATGGTGGTTGTTTCATCGACAATCTCCCGAAACCACCCGTCATCGATGGGCTCGTAAATGAATTCATCATTTTGAGGAGGCCCCCTGGAGTGGTCTTCACCCCATAGTTCCAGATGCTCCAAGATCTTTCGAATGACGGAAAATTGATGAATGAAGCTAATAATACGCATTTCTCCACCACATCGGGGGCATTCCAATGGATCAATCTCATAGATTTTCTTGATGCAATTCCTCCATGTCAAACTGGGAATCTTTTTGGGACAGTGCTTGGATATGTCAATGAGTTCAATCGCACCGGTATCGTCCGAGATGCTTTCTTTTTTCATTCGTTTCCGCTCTTTCTCTCTTAACCCGCGGGATTTATTTGAATAAAAGCCATAATAACGGAGCATCTGAAACGAGCGATCCGGAATATGTTGGGTTAAAGCAGCGATAAACGCTTCGGCATCATACACCCCAAAATTCTTTTTGTTTTTTCCCTTGGACATCTTGTAATGATAGATCACTCTACCGGTATCCAGCTGGTATCGGATCTTTTCCTGGTTAATCGTATTGCGGGCGATATATTGTGCGATCGCCTCCCGACCTTTGGCATTGTTCTTTTCGATTCTGATACCGTTGTCGATGCCAAAGCCAGAGTGCTTCCATTTTAACAGCTTTGAAATCATGCTTTGATCGATTTTACCTTCCTTCTTTAACATTTTAAGGATCTGGGCTCGAAAAATCTCTTCTAAAGGTTTTAAATCAACATCGCGCATTACGTAGAACGTGCCGGTATCCGCAAACAAACCGTCCGTAGCGATCAAATGAGCGTGAGGATGAAATTTTGTGGGGTTGTTACCGAAGGTGTGAATGACCATGGCTACGCCAGGTATGCCATTTTCAAGGTTGATTTGAGTCCTAAGAAAGAGCAATAAGCTATCGTAGGCGCAACGACATAACTTAGAAAGTAATTTTCTGTCATATTTAAAATAACCGCGAAGTAAAATGGGTAGACTGAAGACATACTGCCTATGGGGAACGGGATATAGCACATTATTTTCCAAATGATCACCAAACATAATCACTTTCTTGGCTTGGCATGACGGACAGAGCCATCTTCCTTGACATGAAAAGGCCAGAAGAAATTCGTGGTGGCAGTCTTCACATTTGACCCGGGCAAACCCTTCTTTTAGATCTCCACAGCGTAGGTATTTCTCCACTACATTGCGAATGACATTACGCAGGTAGCCATACTTCCTTTCAAATCGTTCTTCATAACACTGAACGAAACTTTCAAAGTGATTATTAAACAACAACCATAAAGAAGATGATTCCGGATTTCGCGGATGGTATACGCCTGTCTTGATTGCCATCTTGCCCCGAACAAAGTGAACCACTGGAAAAGAACATATGTACACTATTATGGATACGATATCAACGATGGAGCAATAGTCCGATCGGATAGTCGGAAATGGTTTTTAGTTGTATGCCAAAGGTATGGATGGATTTAGGCGTTTCCGGAAATACAATACCTTTGGCTTGGCATCTGCTGAATAGTTAA
>Ga0233437_1004031_pt1 | contig 18037 bp, 11 predicted proteins | sample SI_122_August201_FD_182714 | JGI IMG/M metagenome (GOLD analysis project Ga0233437, IMG submission 182714) | Seawater microbial communities from Saanich Inlet, British Columbia, Canada - SI_122_August2016_200_MG | ecosystem: Environmental > Aquatic > Marine > Inlet | place: Canada: British...
CGATTGCTGGGAGATGCCGATGGGGATCGGAGGGGAAAACCGTCCCCTGAAAAGAGGAAAAGGCGGTCCTCCAGGCGCTGATGGAGCAACGGTTTATAGGCGGCATCGGAATGTCGGGCAGATGATGCGACAGAGATTCCCTCACGAAACCACCACGAATACCGGGCTGGCGTAGATGATTCCGCCGTTCCTCTGTAGCGCGCGCAGGTAGAAGTGGGTCGACTGCTCCGCAGTGCCCAGTGAGATGTCGATCTCCACATCCGGTTCGGCGAACGACTGCTGCCAGACGATTCGCCCTTCGGAGACGATCTCGACGGTCTGGAGCGCATCTTCGGCGCTGAGTCTGAGGTGCGCCGTCAGTTCCGTGCCACGGGGAACTGCAATCTCGCTGCCGGCCTGTGTTCCGTTCACCGCAAACCAGACCAGCGCACGGGTGTCCCACACCGCCCACGTGTGCCGCGCCTTGAGGCTGTCGTAGACGTTCTGTCGCTCCAGGCGCGGCGTCCAGACGCCGGTGAGGATGACGCTGCGAGATGGATGGATACCCAACCCCTCGCATTCGGCAAAGGCCCGCCCGGGCCAGCCGCAGTGGTTGTCGGTGCCGCCGACGAAACCGAGCTTGTGCCCCAGTGCGAGAGCTGTTTGGACCGAAGAGTGGTTGTTTTGATGCCAGCCACGCCAGGCGTCGTCGTACTCTTCGCGTTCCTGATTCCCACGGATCTGCATGATCTCCACGAGACGCAGGTAGTCGTCGGCCGGTTCGGCCCACGGATACGGATGCCAGAAGGGGGAGTCGTCTTCCTGGCGGCGGGTCTCGGCGACGCTGTTGGTGTGGTGCGGGATGACGAGAAAGTCGCGCGTCCGGCTCAGCTGGTCGAGCTTTTCCCGCAGGTTGTCGGGGCGGCCGCCGGCGATGCCGGCGGGGCCGCCGCTGACCAGTGGATGGTCGGGGTCGGTGAAGTAGTAATTCTCATGGCCGCGGTCGCTGCTGCACTCCCAGCCGAAGAAGGTGGCGAACTCGTCGGGAGAGTTGGCATCCTCCAGCGCGCGCACGGTCTCCACCCACTTTTCGCCCTTTGGACTGTGGTCGCCGGGAGCGACGAAATCCATGTTTAGATAGTCGCGGGCACAGCGGATGGCCTCGGCGATGGGGCGCTGACCGTCGCCGGAGAAGTCGGTGTGCCAGTGGAATTCGCCAAAGGCGGCGCGTAGATCGTCAGGACCGTCAGGCCAGACTGGATTCCCGATGACGATCGCGCAATCACCTTCGATGCGGCCGTTGGCGATATTCTCCCGCGCCGACAGGGCGCTCAGGGGTACGGCGATGCGGGCGCGCTGCGTGTCTGTCGGGGCGTCGAGGTGGAGCAGCTCCGCTCCGCTCAGTGCAAGATTTTGACTGTCGCCGTTCCACTCCAATTGGCAGTCGACGGGTTCGGCGAACCGACTCGGATTGCCGAAGCGGTCCTCCGGCACGACTGCGGTGCGGACCGTGCCGTCCGGTCCGGGCACCGGTCGCGAGTGGATGGACAGATTTTCCACCGGACCGGCCTCCGCCGCGAGTACACAGGTCGTCCCCATCTCTTGTACTGGATCGGGAACAGGCGCGTCGGCGGCGAAGTTGTTCGAGACGTCGATCGTCCACACCGACAGCCTGTTGTCGATTCCCGCCCAGATGGGGGGAATGACGGTCATCTCGAATTCGACCGGCTGGTCTTTGGGCGCACCGTATGGCAGGCGAGCGCGGAAGAGGACGCGACCCATGTTCTGCCGGTAGTCGGAGACGGTCGGCCGGATCTTCCAGCGAAACGCGATATCGCCGGCTTCCATGCGGAAGGCAGCGTAGCGCCACGAGATAAAGGCGCGAAGACAGTGGCTGCGGACCTCGATCTGCGTACCCGCCACGTAGTGCTTCTCGGGCCGCCATGCGAAGCGGTAGGTGAACTGCTTGAGGAAGGTGCAGTGCGCGTTCGGTTCGTTGAGGATTTCGAGACTCATATCTGCTCCAGCAAATTCAGTACTCCAGACCGAATCCTCCCGGCATCCGGTTCTTCCGTCTACCCTCAACACTGGCGGGCTGGATGGACAATGTCAAGAGTGGATGATCGCTATCGACGTCCCAAACAGCACAGATATTTCCCGCCGACCTTTGCCGAAAATGCGGAGCATATTATTTTCTCTGGCTCCGGTATCTCCATCAGGCTCGGTGAGGTCCGCACGAATTATACGATAGAAAAGTATCCGGCAACAGATCGGGATTAAGGGGGAACAACTATGGAATACAGAAGACTGGGAAAGACCGGCGTCAAAGTATCCAGCATCTGTCTGGGCACGGCTTTTCGCGCCCAGGACGACGAAGCGACCTGCATCCGCGTCATCGACCGGGCGATCGATCTGGGCTGCGACTTTATCGACACCGCCCTGTACGGCGCAGGACGGTCGGAGGAGATCGTCGGCCGGGCGATCAAAGACAAGCGGGACGAGGTCTTTCTCTGTACCAAGGTTTCCAGCTCTCTCGGCAAGGGAACCAACCGCAAGGGGCTCTCCCGGTTGAATCTGATGCGCGCAGTCGAAGACAGTCTGCAAAGGCTGCAGACCGAGCATATCGATCTCTACTTGCTGCACAGTTTCGATCCCCAGACGCCGCTCGAGGAGACGTTGAGAGGGTTGGACGATATGGTGCACCAGGGCAAGGTGCGCTATATCGGCTGCAGCAATTTCAGGTCGTGGAAGATCGTCGAATCTCTGTGGGTCAGCGACCGGCGCAATCTGATGTCGTTTGTCTGCATCCAGAACCAGTACAATCTGCTCAACCGCTGGGAACTGGAGCCGGATCTGATGCCGCTCTGCCGGGAGCAGGGGCTGGGCATCATGGCGTACAGTCCGCTGGCCATCGGCCTGCTGAGCGGCCACTATCGTCGGGGACAGGAGCCGCCCAAGGGCACGCCGTGGAGCAAGACGGAGGGACACGGGCTGAGCGCGCACAAGTACGATTTCGAGGAGGCGATGACCGAGCGGGTAGACCGGATCGTGCAGACTCTGATCGATATCGGCCAGGAGCACGACAAGACGCCGGCCCAGGTGGCCATAGCGTGGATCCTGGACCGTCCGGAGGTGACCGCGCCGATTCTGGGGGCCGATTCACTCGCGCACGTCGACGACGCGTTTGGAGCGGCGGACTGGCGCCTGATGCCGGAGGATCGCAAGGCTCTGGATGAGGTTTCGGAGCAGGTGGGGCCCAGGATATACGCCTAGTGTTCTGTCAAAATGGATTGTGACAGAATTGGACATGGTTCAGCTCAGTCCGGTGATTGACAATTTTTACATATCCATAAGTTATGTTGTGGAAATTTTGACCTGTGGGAGGTAAGAGAAAACAGGTTGGTTCTGCAGGTTAAATGAGACAAATAAATCCTTTTATCTCGTTTGATATCCCACAAACAAGGAGAATACGATGGCCAGCAATCGCGGTGTAGCGTATACGGGGCCCGGTAAGGTCGAGGTGCAATCGATCGACTATCCCAAGCTGGCGCTGGGCGACCGCAAATGCGATCACGGTGCCATTCTCAGGGTCGTCGCGACCAATATCTGCGGCAGCGATCAGCATATGGTAAGGGGACGCACCACTGCGCCGCCGGGTCTTACCCTGGGTCATGAGATTACCGGCGAGGTCATCGAAAAAGGGAGGGATGTCGAATTTTTAGAAGTCGGCGATCTGGTGTCCGTGCCGTTCAACATCGCCTGCGGGCGGTGTCGGAATTGCAAGGAGGGCAAGACTGGTATCTGTATGAACGTCAACCCGGCCCGGCCGGGCGCGGCGTACGGATACGTCGACATGGGCGGCTGGGTCGGCGGTCAGGCGGAATACGTCATGGTGCCGTATGTCGATTTCAACGGCCTGCGGTTTCCGGACAAGGATCAGGCCATGGAAAAGATCAAGGATCTGACGCTGCTGTCCGACATCTTTCCCACCGGATTTCACGGCGCCTACTCGGCCGGCGTGGGTCCGGGTTCGATCGTGTACGTGGCCGGGGCGGGACCGGTCGGTCTGGCATGTGCCCATTCGTGCCAGCTGCTCGGGGCGGCGTGCGTCATCGTCGGCGATATGATCCAGGAGCGTCTGGATCAGGCGCGCAGCTTCGGCTGTGAGACGGTGAACCTGACCAGAGAGACGCCGCTGGCCGATCAGATAGCGGAGATCGTGGGCGAGCCAGAGGTGGATGCGGCGGTGGATTGCGTCGGTTTCGAGGCGCGCGGTCACGGCGCCGAGGCGGGTGAGGAGCATCCGGCCACGGTGCTGAATTCGATTATGGAGGTCGCACGCGCCGGTGCCTCCCTGGGTATTCCGGGGCTCTATGTGACCGGCGATCCGGGTGCGGTGGACGAAAAAGCGAAGGTCGGTATGCTCAATATTCGCCTTGGTCTCGGCTGGGCCAAATCGCACCAGTTCACCACCGGCCAGTGCCCGGTCATACGGTACAATCGCCAGCTGATGAACGCGATTCTGTACGACAAGGTGCAGATCGCCAAAGCGACCAATGTGACGATCATCAGTCTGGACGAGGCGCCGCAGGGGTACGAGGATTTCGACAAGGCTGCGGCCAAGAAGTTCGTAATCGATCCGCACGGCCTCATCGCGGCGTAGGCAGCCGTCCGGCACAGAGGTGCTTCGGATAAGCAAAAGTGCCCGTGTGAAACCGCTCGGATCGCGCTCGACGAGAGCGAGAATCGAGCTACAGAACCTCGCTAGACCACCCACAGTAAGGGACACGGCATGCCGTGTCCCTTACTGTTTTGATGATAGTCGTGGGTTTTTTGTTCCACATGGGAGCGAGGACTCAGGCCAGGTGTTCGAGGACGAAGTAATAGCCGGGGTTCCAGCTCTGGCAGATCAGAAACAGCTGGCCGTCGCGCTCGTACCAGATGACGTTATGCATGTGATCGGCCCGCTCGATGCCCAGGTCTTCCTTGGGGCGGATGGTCGAGAGGACTTCATAGGTGGCGGCGTCGAGGATGTATATGGGGGCGGGGCGACCCTCATCCGGGTCGTCGAGGCTGGCGACGGCGGCGTACCAGCGATCTCCCCGCTGGATGAAGTCGATGCCGCACGGGCGGGAGCCGGAGGGGATGGGGTGAGAGGATACGAACTCCCCCTCCAGGGTGCATATCTCGAAGCGGGAGTGGGGCCGGTCGGCGATGGCCAGGTGGTCGCCCGTCGGCGTGGGATTGAGGCCGTGGGCGGTGCCGAATTTACCGTGTTCGTCGAGGCTGTCGGTCTTGCCGCCGAAGAGGGAGGTCCACTGGCGGGTGGCCAGGTCGGCGGTGGAGATGTAGTTGGCGCCGTAACCGTCGGCGACGAGCAGCCGGTCGCCGTTTTGCACGGTGTCGGTCGGATTGAAGGGGGTCGATGTCTCGCTGTACTCGTCGAACTCCGGTCTGGGCAGGATGAAGTCGACTTCGCCCTCCAGGCTGACGACCGCGACCATGGCGTCGCCGTTGGCCGGCAGGAAGAGGCGGGGCTGGCCGTCGAATTCGCCGATCTTGGTGCTGTGGAAATTGATGGAGGTCAGGTCCGAGGGGAGTTCTAGCAGCTCCTGCCGGGTCAGATCGGGGCTCACGCGCAGCAGGCCACAGCCGGGCATGCCGTAGTAGATATGGCCGTGGTCCGGGCGGCGATCGATGGCGAAGCCGCCGTGCAGCTTCTCCTCGAAAACGAGGGTTTTCGGGGGCAGATTGCGCAGATCTTCGCAGTATTTGAAGGCGAATCCGGCCTGTCCACTCCGTCTGTCGGAATCCATGGCGTATCCTTTCGCAAATAGATCTTTACGTTAGCGTCAAGTATCCTTGCGATATATATTGATTTTGTTTGAGATGTCAAACCAAAAACCCCCGGAATGGAGAGGGTCACGATGAGCAAACCTCTTTCCCCAGAGGAGGTCGAGCAGTATGGACGCGACGGGTATCTGATCGTCGCCGATTTGCTCACCAGCGGAGAGGTAGACGATTTCGTCCGCTACGAAGCGGAGCGGGAATCGACCGAGCCCAGAGGGCTGCAGTGCCACCGGGAGGATGGTCGGTGGAAGGGGCTGGCGCACCATCCACAGATTGCGGGGATCGTCGGCCAGCTGTTGGCCGGGCGGCCGCGCGTCGTGCAGACGATGTATATGAACAAACCGCCCCAGGGGGGGACCGGGATCGCCCTGCATCAGGATACGCACTATATTCGCAACGAGCCGAATTCCCTGATGGCGTGCTGGCTGGCGCTGAGCGATACGGACGAGGAGAACGGCGGCCTGTGCGTGGTGCCGGGCAGCCACCGGCGCGGGCTGTATGCGTTCGAGAGGGTGCGGGATACGGGCGAGCACACCACCTGGGAGACGGTCTATGAGATGAGCGGGCCGGACGGCGCAGAGTGGGAGGAGAATATGCACTCCTTCGACATCGTCGGCCTGGAGGAGGAGGATATAGTGCGGCTGTCGGTGCCGATCGGTGCGGGGGTGTTCTTCACGGGTATGACCGTGCACGGCTCGTACGCCAATCGGTCGAGCGACCGGCCGCGGCGCGCCTTCGCCATCCACTATGTCGGCGCGGAGACCTGGATTTATCGCCGCGACTTGCAGGACCCGGTTCCGGTGGAAGCGGGTTGAATTCGGATACGGGGATTGTCCCCGTTAGCAGAGGTGCAAAATGCCCAGAGAGCTGAAGTTGCTAGACGACCAGGCGATGCGGGACTTCATCGCCGACGGTTTTGTGAGCGTGTGTGCGGATCTCCCCGCCGCCATTTACCAGAAGATTCGCCAGCGGGCGGAGGAGATCTTCGCTACGGAGGGAAATCCGGGGAACGACATTCTGCCCAAGGTGCCGGAGCTGCGCCAGGTGCTGGAGCACCCGGCGGTGGCCGGCGCTCTAACGAGCGTTCTGGGGCCGGGGTATATCGTCCATCCGCACCGCCACTGCCACCTCAATCCACCGGGCAGTCCCGGTCAAAGTTTGCACCAGGACAGCTACGAGGCGGATGAGAATGTGCGCCACCACCGGGGTCGCTGGGCGATGGGATTTTACTATCCACAGGACGTGGACGAGTCGATGGGGCCCTCTTCGGTGCTGCCCGCTTCCCAGTACTACAACGAGGGAGAGCAGGCGCATCAGCAGCCGGAGCTGCCGGTCCACGGTCCGGCCGGGACGATGACGATCGTCCACTACGATCTGTGGCATCGGGCGACGCCGAACCGCGGCGAGAAAAAGCGATTTATGATCAAGTTTCTGTTCTACCGGATGCAGGAGCCGGAGCGACCGTCCTGGAATCATCAGGGTGGGGATTGGGAGCGTCCGACCGACCACGACTGGGAGCTGCCGCCTGAAGGTTTGTGCCGGCAGATGTGGAATTGGTACACCGGTGGTGGAAACGGGGGGAGCGAAACGAGTGACGCGGAATTGTCGGCGGGACTGAACCACGAAGCGGAGGCAGAGCGCCTGCGGACCTCCTATGCCCTGGGTCTGCAGGGAGGAAAGGGGGTGGCGGCGCTGATGGAGAGGCTGCGGTGGGAAGCGGCCGAGCGGCTGGAGTCGAATCTGGAGCGCGCCCACACCAATCCGAGTCAGTTGGATGCCCTTTTCGGGCTTGCGGTGGCCGGAAAGGCGGCGGTGGTTCCGCTGACGGAGGCGCTGGCGGACGAAAACTGGTGGCTGCGGGCGGCGGCGGCCAGCGGGCTCGGGGATATGGGGAAGAGGGGGGCAGAGGCGGTGCCCGATCTGGTGGGCGCGCTGCAGGACGAGTCGGAGTGGGTGCGGCGGAATGCGACGGAGGCGCTGGGGATCATCGGTCCGGAAGCGAGTGCGGCGGTGCCGGCGCTGGGGGAGATGCTGCGGGATCCCTGCTCCCGGGTGCGGCACAACGCAGCGAGTGCGCTGGGGCGGATAGGGTCGGCGGCGGCGCGGGTGGAGGGGGCGTTGCGGGAGGCGCTGGAGGATGAAGATCTGTACGCACGCAAGCTGGCGGGTATTGCTCTGGAGCGTCTGGGGAAGAGCGGCGAAAGGGGCGCGGAGTAGCTACCGGAAATATCCGCAGATGTTTCGACGTTGCGCTCCGGGGGTGTCATAAGCGGCCCCGGAGCGCTTTTTGTTTTGGTTCGCGTCGATTTCCCGACGATCTATATCCCAACTCACGCTATCTGCGGGCGATGAAGTCTGCGGGGATCTCTTCTGCGACCAGGGAGTTGTCAGTGATGGTCAACCGGGAGCCGGCTGCCAGCAGATATTCTTCATCCTGGTCTCTGCGTCGGCCGACACCTTCGTGTCGGCCGACATTTCCATGTCGGGCGACCAGTGCGAACTCCGCATCGGTCTCCACGCCATCGTAGCGGACGGTTTGATCGGGGGCGGCGCTGAGGAGGGTGTAGCGGGTGTCGCCGAGGGTGAGGGTCAGGGCGCAGCCTTCGGCGTTGCCCTGGGTGTCGATCTGCGGTGGGGGCTCTTGCGAACCGTACGGCACCAGGGCGACCAGGCAGAGGAGTGGGTTGTAGAACCAGTCGTAGCGCAGGCGGGGGTGGTCGAAGAAGGTCTCCCGGCGCCAGCGACCGGGCCAGGGGGTGACGATTTGGACCAGGCAGTGGTTGCCGCGGCGGCCGCCGGTGATGGTGAAGCAGTCGCGCTCGAGCTGCAGGTCGTTGTCGGCGTGGGTGTGGAGCAGCCAGCTGAGCATGGGGCGGGATTCGCCGATGTCGAAGGTCAGCCAGTCGGCGATTACAGCGCAGGCCGGTTTGCCGTCGGCGTCGGGGAGACAGACGAGACGGCGGGTGAAGCGGGTGGTGGAGCCGTAGCTCTCGCCGGCTTCGGATTCTATGTACGGGATGGGGCGGTCGCGTTCGACGCGCGTCAGACCGTCGTCGGAGACCCGCCCGCGGCGCTGCATGTCGCCGTTGATCAGGGGGAGGTTGTGGGCCTCGCCGAGGGCGCCCAGGCGGAGGACTTCGGTGGTGTCGTCCAGCCGCTCGAGGGCGTAGCCGGAGTCGATGGCAAACGATTCGCCGAGGGCGTGCAGGGCGAACTGGTTGCGGTCGGCCTGGCGGTGGCCGCCGGCGGGGAAGACGTCGCAGAGGAAGGAGAGGAAGAAGTCGTCGCGTTCCCAGCCGGAGCGGATGTCGACCAGGCCGCGGTTGGCGAAGTGGGCGACGGGAGGGATGCCCGCGTCTGCGGGGGAGGTGGCCGGCAGAGAGGGATCGCAGAAGAGGAGGCAGCGGGTGACGGTGTCGCTCCAGTCGAGGTCGTCCGGCGGGGGACCGTCGTCGGGTAGTCCCTGGACTTTTTGCCACGTCCACTGGGCGACTCCGTTTTTCTGTTCGGCCGCCACCAGGGAGAGCCAGGAGACGTTGACACTGTCGCCGCAGTCGTTGAGAGGGTTGAGTCGGCCGGTGGCCGGGATGATCTCGTGGAGCAGGCCTTCGGCGAGGAGGCCGAGTCCGGGATGTTCGACCAGTTCCCGGTCGCCGCTGCGGGCCAGAGCGAAGGCGAGGGGGGAAAGGTAGTGAACGGTGGCGCTGCCGTAGGCCGGGCCCTCGAAGAAGGCGCCCTGGCCGTCGTGTCCTTTTTCGAGGAAGAGCAGGGCTCGCCTCTTGCCGATTTTGAGGGCGCGCTGATAGCGGTCGTCGTCAAGCGTGCCGTCGGCGCGCAGCACCAGGGCGAGCAGAGCGGCGCCGACCAGGCCGATGGCGGCGATGTTCCAGTCGGGCTTGGCCTCTTCCGGATCGGGCGGATTTTCGAGAATGTAGTCTACGAAGGGGATGAGGTAGGTGCCGAAGCGCGCGACTTCATCGGCCGACAGCCGGGGGCGCAGCAGGTCGAGGCCGATGGCCAGGCCGGCGGCGCTGACGCCGGTGTCGAGGGGGTTGTCGCGCCAGGTGTGATAGGGGCGGCCGTAGTTGGTGCCACCGGTGTTTTCGACGATGCGGTGGTCAACCACGGTGCGGAAAATGTCGACGGCGGCCTGGCTGTAGCGATCGTCGATGAGAATGCCCCCGGCGGCCAGGTGCTCGATGGCGAGGGGGAGAGTGCGGCCTCCGGCGCGGCGGGTCCACCATTCGGACTGTCGCTCGCGGTAGTCGATGTATCCGGGAGCGTCGGAGTCGAGGCAGTTTTCGCAGAGGCGGCCCAGGTGTTGGCGCATCGAGTCGAGGAGGGGATCGGTCTGGTCTTTGCGCGCTGCGAGGGTTGGGTGGAAAAAGCCTTCAGTGGCGGTCATAGGAGTCTCCGGTTGGGTGGCATCTGTCGTGCTTCGGGTCAGCTGCCGAAAGAGGGCTGGTCCGGACCGTTTCCGTACTGTTCGGAGAACTGGCCGATCAGCGTCTCTTGGGGCATGCGGCGGGCTTGGCCGAGTGCTCGTACGCGGGGCACGGCGGGCGTCAGCACGTTGCTGCCGATCCCCTGATTGATCAATTCGATAGGGTTGCCCTGGAATTCTTCGAGCATGTGGGTGACCTGGCTGACCCAGCAGCTTTCTTTGGAGGAGACGGAGTAGCCCCACGTAGTGCTCTCGCCGAGGGCGACGATTTTTTCGACGGGCTGGCTGCGCAGGTCTGTTTGGCGTTTGAACATTTTCGGTCTCTGCTTTCTCCGGGCGATGTGTGGAGAGCGGCTATGCTTCCACCTGCAGCACGACTACGGTCATGTCGTCTTCCTGGGTCGCTTCGCCGGTGAAAGTCCGCACATCGTCCAGCAATCGGATTATCAGCTTCTCTGCGGACAGTTTCTCGACACAGCCTCTGCGGATCGCTTCTGTTGTGCGCTCGAAGCCGAAGATTTCCTCGTTCGGGCCGGCGGCTTCGGGAATGCCGTCGGAGCAGAAGACGAGATAGTCGTCGGGCTCCAGCGATAGTTCGACGACCGGATAGGCGGTGTCGGGGCGCACGCCCAAAGGGTAGGCGTCGATCTGGAGTTCCGCGACTTCACCTGTGGTCGCGATGTAGTGATACGGGTAAGGGCAGCCGCCGTTGGTCAGGCGGAGGGTGCGCCGGGCGCGATCGATCTCGGCCATAGTGAAACAGACGAAGGTGCGACCGTCGATGCGGGTGCGGTGCAGGGAGCGGTTGAGGCGGAAGAAGAGATCTTCCAGGCTGCCTCCCTGTTCCATCTGGCTCTCGAGGATGCCGTTGAACATGACTACGGGGATAGCGGCTTCCATGGCGTGGCCGGTGACGTCGGCCAGGCAGATCGACAGTTTGCCGTCTTGCTGGAAGTACTGGAAGAAGTCGCCGCCGACGTGGTTGGCGGTCAGGCATTTCCCGGCGATGTCGAAGCCTTCGATATGGGGAGGCTCGGTAGGCATCAGGGACATCTGCATGTCGTGTGCAGTTTGCAGTTCCTCTTCGAGTTCGCGCATGAGCGCCTGTTCGGCGCGGCGGAGGTCGCGGCGGCGCTTGAGGCCGTAGGTGGAGGCGGCGATGAATCCGACGAGGGCGAGGCCCAGGCCGCCGATGAGGGCCAGCTGGGCGTAGGGCGGGTGGACGGCCACGCGGACTTCGGCGGGCTGTTCGGAGTAGGTCAGGTCGCGGTCGATGGCCTGCACGCGGAACCGGTATTCCCCGGTCGGCAGGTCGTGGTAGGCGACCTGTCTCTTGCGCGTCTGTCGCCAATCCGGGTCGTAGCCCTCCAGCTGATAGAGGTAGACCATCTGGTTGGGGCGCGTCTTGAAGCTGGTGCCCAGGAATTCGAAGGCCAGGTGATCCTGAGAGGCCGGCAGGCGGATCTCCGCCAGTGGCCCCAATGAGCGGTTTGTGACTACGTCGGTGATGCGCACGGGAGGAGGAGAAGAGTGGGGATGGAAGCGGGCGACGCCGCCTTCGGTGGCGATCCAGATGTCGCCGCGGCTGTCCTGCAGGGTGGCGTGGACGACGTCGTTGGGGAGTCCGTCCCGCCCCAGGAGATTCTGGAAGACGCGGCCGTCATAGCGGCTGACGCCCCGTCCCCAGGTGCTGAACCAGAGGTGGCCTTCGGCGTCCTCCATGACGTGCATCACTCTGTTGTGGGATAGTCCGTCGGCGGTGGTGAAGTCGACGAACTCGACACCGTCGTAGCGGCTGACGCCCCGTCCCCAGGTGCTGAACCAGAGGCGGCTGTCGCGATCCTGGAGGATGGAAGTGACCATCCGATGTGCCAGGCCCGGTTCGGGAGCAAAGGTCTCCCAATCTTGTCCATCGTAGCGACTGACCCCACCTACGCGATCGATCGTCTCGCCCGTTCCGAACCACATGTTTCCCTGACGGTCTTCGAATACGGCCCACACGTTGTTCTCGTGCAGGCCGTCGGTGGTGTCGAAGCGGGCGAACGCCTCGCCATCGTAGCGGAAGACGCCTTTTACCGTTCCGAACCACATATCGCCCTGCCGATCCTCGACCATTTTCGTCGCACCCCGATTGATGAATCCATCGGCTGCGGTGAAATTGGTCAGCGTCCGGCCGTCGTAGCGATACACGCCGTTGGATTCCGTCGCGAACCACATGTTCCCCTTGCGATCTTCCACTATGGAATAGGCATTCCCCTGGAGACCGTCCAGAGTCCTGATTTCCCGCCCGTCGAACCAGCACGCTCCCCCCCAGGTACCGAACCAGATGCGGCCCTGTCGGTCTTCGCACAGGGCCATAACGCCGTTGTTGGGCAGGCCGTTTTCCCGGGTGAAAATAGTCAATTCCTCCCTGGCGAACCGGCTGACGCCGTTGCCTCCCGCTATCCCCCATCTGGTCCACCAACCGGTGCCGAACCACATGTCACCGCTGCCATCCTGAAAGATCGAAGCTACAGTTTGGTGGGCCAACCCATCGTCGGTAGTGAAGCTCTTCCAGTTTTTTCCGTCGTAGCGGCTCACGCCACGCGTCGTCCCGAACCAGAGATTCCCCTCTGGGTCAATTGCAAGGGAATAAACCCCATCGTCCACTAGCCCATCTATTTTACGGAAGTGCTTGAATTTCTGGCCGTCGTAGCGACTGATACCCATTGTCCACGAGCCGAACCAGAGATGGCCAGCCCGGTCTTTTCCGATGCACGATATGAGATGGCCCAGACCGTCTTCGAGCGTGAAATTTTCAAATTTCTGGCCGTCGTAGCGACTGGCTCCAGCCCAGGTCCCAAACCACAGATCGCCGTTTTTACCTTCGCTCATCCCCTTTACGTAGTCGTGCAACAGCCCGTCCGCGACGGTGAAGCGGGTGAAGATCCGGTCCGCTTCCTGTCGGTCGTCATACCGTGCGGCGCCGGCGTCGGTGCCGATCCACAGGTCGCCTCTCCGGTCGACCAGCAGGCAGAGCACGTTGTTACCGGGTAGTCCGTCTTCTGTGGAAAAGGTGACCATTTCCCGGCCATCGTAGCTGCTAAGTCCCCCTCCGGCCTGCACCCAACCGCCGGTGCCGAACCACATGGTGCCGTCGCGGCCCTGGGCGATAGAGGAGACCACGTAGCCACCTAGCCCGTCACTGGTAGTGAAGGTGGTGAATTCCTCTCCGTCGTAGCGGGTGACGCCACCGCCGTTGGTCGCCAGCCAGAGGTTGCCGTCCCGATCCTGAAAGATGGCGGTTACCGAGGCATCGGGCAGACCGTCCGCGACTCCGAGGGTTTGCCATCTCTCCCGCCACTGTCCCTCGCCTGCGGGAACGCTTTTTCCCTTGCTCGCCGTTCGCCGTCCAGCTCCGAATTTCACCGTCTGTCCTTTTGCGGCGGGTACGATCAGTTTTTCTATTTTGCTCTTTTTTTTGGGGAGGATATCGACGTCTATTTCTCTTTCATCAGCAGAACGGATTTCTGAGGTGATTCGATACATCCCGGTCGGCAGTTCTGCGGCGTAGTTTCCCTGCCGGTCGGTCTTCAGCGTCACCCAGAGCGACTCGGAGTCGAGGGCGTGGATTCGCACTTTTGAGCGGGCGACGCCGGTGCCGTCTTCCCATGTCAACTGTCCGCTGAGTCGCCCTTTTTCCTCTTCACCCTCGACCAGCACCACATCTCCCATCGAATAGAAGGCGTAGTTGTGGGGGCCGGTTCCCCAGGCCATCCACGAAGAGGATCCATCCTCGTCCCAGTCTCTCAGAACGACGTCCAATCCCAGGGGCATCCCCGGCCGCAGGCGGGTCTGTCCGGCGGTCTTTCGGCCTATGTCGATGCGCCATTCGTAGCGGTGGACGGACCTCGCGCGGTTCACGGCGGCAGAGAAATCCGCGCGGTCCACTTTGTCGCCCCACGTGCCGTGAGTGTTTCCCTGGAGATAGTACGCCTGCCCTGGCGGATCCTCTTTTCCGTGCGCGACATCCACGGTGATCTGGCATCCGTCCGACCGCCAGTGGCCGCCTTCAGTGGTGTCGATTGCGGTCGATTCGTCCCGTATCTCCACCGCCAGGTAGAGGGCGTTTTCCGGCGCGCTGTAGCCGATGCAGAACGATCCCCGGAAGTCCTCCGCGTCTTGCGGGGGGTCGTCCCGCCAGTGGATCGCAATCGGATACTGCCGCATTCCCGCAGGCCAGTCGGAAAGGTCGCCGTCGACGGTGATGCCTTCGAGGGGAATGGCGAGAGCGACGGGCCCGCTATGGGCCTGCGTCGGTGAGTGCAGGCAGAGCAGGAGGAAGAGGGCGCCGATTGCCAGGGCAGAGTGGATAAGGGGTTTCTCGCGATTCATGCTGGGTCACCGTTCGCAGGGAAGGCGCAGAGCAGGATCGGATTGATTTATGTCGATATGGTAGGGCGAAAAAGGGGAAGTCTCAATGAGAAAAAACAGATGGGGTGGAAAAGATTCCGTGCGAGCGTCCGACGACTGAGTGGTCAAGTGACGTAAAGCTGCGCAAATTCGCGTAAAAAATTGGTTTCCATATGGTGTGCTTCAGAAGAGGGAATGAGTGATTATAAATGCCATAAGAATTTATTTGTAAATCGGTTATATATATTTCTTACTTGGGAGACGAGTGCATTCCAAATGGCACAATCCTTGCATTATTATACGGCAGATCAAACGAACTGGAACGACACATTCTCTCCTACGAGACGACGGTATGTTAAAAAAAAGAAGCGCGCGTTTGTCGCTACTCATCGGTTTCACACTGGCTTGGATTGTCATCTTGCTGTCGCTGCCGGCGATTCCGCAGGACCCGGGCTATCACGGTTTTGCCGACCAGCGGGTTCTATTCGGCATTCCGAATTTCTCTGACGTCGTCTCCAACGGGGCGTTTCTCGTAGTCGGCGTTTGGGGGCTGTTCTTTCTGAAGAGGCCGTCGATTGCGGACGGCTGCATTTTTAACGAAGGATTGAATGCGGACAGTCGCACTTTTAACGAGCGATCCGAAAGTTGGGCCTACGTCGTCCTGTTCTGGGGATTGGTGCTGACGAGTTTCGGGTCGGCGTATTACCACCTGGCGCCCGATAATGTGGGGCTGTTCTGGGATCGGCTGCCGATGACGCTGCTGTTCACGGCGCTGTTGGCGGCTACGGTTGCGGAGCGAATCAGCGCGAAGGCGGGTCTGCGGCTGCTGCCTTTTCTGGTGATTGCAGGGGTGGGCAGTGTGGTCTACTGGTATTGGAGTGAACTGCAGGGGGCGGGAGACCTGCGGCCCTACGTGCTGATGCAGTACTACCCGGCGCTGGCGATTCCGCTGATCGCGTTTCTCTTTCCTTCCAGATATACGAGGGGGTCGGACCTGATCGGCGTCTGGGCTTTCTACGGGGTGGCCAAGCTGTTGGAGGCGCTCGACGCGGAGTTGCTGGCCCTGGGGGGCGTGGTGAGCGGCCACACCTTGAAGCACTTCGCGGCGGCGCTGGCGGCGTACTGGATTCTGCGGATGCTGCGGAAGCGGCGCGGTGCGGAGTCGGCAGCTACGGCGCCTCTGCGTCCGGCTTCTCTTCCGCGTCCGACAGGCCGCTGCGCTCTGTCGTCATAGGGCCGATGTATTCGGTGGCCACCACGATCTGATCGTCCCAGAGCTGCTGATCTTGCCGGCTCACCCAGTTGCCGCCGACGTAGGCGCTGTGGGTGAAGAGGTTGATCCGCAGGTCCGGCGTATCGCGGAAGCGCATCGAGTCGTAGTGGGCCACCTGCTGGCCGTCGATCCACATCTTCAACTCGCCGTTGCGTTGGGGCGGATCATTGGCGTGGATCATCATTTCAAAGCAGTACCAGCGCCCCGCCTCCACGGCGAATTCCTCGACGGTGTTCATGGGGAGGGCATCGCCGTAGATGCCCTTCTGCTCGGGGTGGTAGGTGTAGAAGCGGGGGTTGCCGTCGAAGGTGACGAAGAGTTTGCAGGAGAACTTGTCGCGTCCGGTCGGTTTCTCGCCCGCGCCGCCGCCTGTGCGTCCAGCCGCGTAGGCGTAGACTCCGGGCATCTTGTGCTGGTTGAAGTCGTAGCCCTTCTGCCATTTGCGGTAGAAGCGGACATAGGCGACGTCGATCTCCGGCAGGGCGGGGTGGATCTCGTAGGGTTTGTGGGTGTCCTTGGTCTGCTGCAGTTCCAGGGCGCCGCCGCCGGCGAAGATTCGATCCGGATTGGCAGTCCAGCCGTATCCTTCGTGTCCGTCTATCCAGGCGCGCGTCTCGACTTCGTCATCGAAATCTAGGAAGAGGAGAACGGATGGGTGGGCGGCCAATCCCCGATCCAGGGGGTAAGCGGCGGCGATTCCAGTCTCCTGGGCTCCGGCCGATACGGCGAGCAGAACGGTCGAAGTCAGGAGAGCGACCAGGCAGTGGAATGTCGTCGACGGGAACCAAGCGGAGCCGTCGCCAATGTGGAAAAAGGGGGTGTCGAACATCGTTTTTTCCTTTGGGTTCAGAGGGTGTAGCGCAATCCCAGGAGGCCGGTGGGGCCGTAGCTCTCGCGCTCTCGCCAGCGGGTGCCGATCGAAGCGTCGTAGGGGTCACCCAGTATCTCCCGTTCTCCCTGATCGGTCAAGTTGTTGAGCTTGAGGAAGAGGTCCAGGCGGGAGGTCAGGCGCTGGCGGCCAGAGAGGTCGAGGTGGATCTGGCGGTCGAACCAGATGTCGTCGCGCGGGTCGCGCTCGATCTGTTTGAGCATAGGGGAGCGGTAGTTGCAGCTGAGGGTGAAGGAGCGTCCGGCCAGATGGTCGTCGAAGAAGAATCCCCCGTTGGCCACGTGGCGGGCGCTGCCCGGCAGGGGTCCGTCGTCGGTGCGCTCGGTGCCGTAGTCCATCTCGGCGGCGGAGTAGGTGTAGTTGGCGTAGAGGCTGACGTGGCGCAGCAGCGGCAAGTCGAGGGTGGCCAGCTGCTGGACGAGGGAGAGTTCGATGCCCCAGATGTGGCCGACTTGGCCGTTGATCGGCTCGGTCACTCTGAAGATCTGCCCCAGGCTCTCCTGCCGGTAGGAGCGGGCGACCACCGGGTCGAGGATGCGCTTGGCGAAGAGGCCGGCGCTGAGCAGGCCGAGGGGGCCGGAGAAGGATTCGAGCATCAGATCGACGCCGAAGGAGCGGGCGGGAAGCAGGTCGGGGTTGCCCTGGTAGATCTCGTCGTCGAGCAGAGCGGTCAGGGGCAGGAGGCGGGTGTACTCCGGGCGGGCCAGGCCGCTGGTCAGCGCCAGGCGGAGGTTGGTGCGGTGGGCGAAGCGGTAGGTCAGGTGCAGCGAGGGGAGGAGGTTGTGATACGCTTCGTCGGATTTCTTGAACTGCGTCAGATGGGAGAAGGCGTGCTGGGTCGTCTCGGTGCGAATCCCGAAGAGGGAGGTGAGGCGCGGCGTCCAGTGGAGGGTGGCCATGGCGTAGGCGGCGTACACGGTCTCTTCGGCGTCGTAGTTGAGGAACTGCTGCTGCTCTTTGTAGCGATTGAGGGGGAAGAGATCCAGCGCCTCCGGATCGTCGTATTTGACGTCGACGAAGGGGTAGTCGTTTTCGTCGGTGGTCAGGCCGAGGGCGGTCTGTCTGTACTCCCAGCGCTGCTCGTTCGCCTCCTTTTTCTTTTGCAGAACTTTGAATCCGGTTTTTGCCGAGCTCTGCCGACCGCGGAAGTCGAAGGTGTATTCGGCGTCGAGCTGGCCGGTGCGATCGCGCTCGGTGAATTTCTTGTTGT
>Ga0233437_1004036_pt1 | contig 18023 bp, 17 predicted proteins | sample SI_122_August201_FD_182714 | JGI IMG/M metagenome (GOLD analysis project Ga0233437, IMG submission 182714) | Seawater microbial communities from Saanich Inlet, British Columbia, Canada - SI_122_August2016_200_MG | ecosystem: Environmental > Aquatic > Marine > Inlet | place: Canada: British...
TCAATAAATGCATTGTCAAATAATCATACAATAACACATTTAACATTCAATGGTCGGTTTAATCAACCAATTGACGCATTACGAAACAATAATACAATAACACATTTAACATTTAGTTTTGATTACAACCAGTCAATAAATGCATTATCAAATAATCATACAATAACACATTTAACATTAGGTTACGATTTTAACCAGTCAATAAATGCATTGTCAAATAATCATACAATAACACATTTAACATTCAATGGTCGGTTTAATCAACCAATTGACGCATTACGAAACAATAATACAATAACACATTTAACATTTAGTTTTAATTACAACCAGTCAATAAATGCATTATCAAATAATCATACAATAACCCATTTGACATTTAGTTACGATTTTAACCAACCAATTGACACATTACGAAACAATCACACAATAACACATTTGACATTTGGTTGCAATTTTAACCAATCAATTGATGCATTAATCAATAACAATACAATAACACATTTGTCATTTAATTACGATTTCAACCAACCAATTGATGCATTACAAAACAATCACACAATAACACATTTGGCATTTGGGAACAATTTTAACCAGTCGATTAATGCATTAATAAACAATAGCACAATAACACATTTAAAAATTTTCAAAAAATACAAATGCAATGCATTAAATCGTAATTGTAAAATAAAGTACATGTAAAATATAAATACATGTCATTATGCAACATGTACAATTGTGTTAAAAATTGATCAATAATAACAATACACATACATTGTAATTATATATGCAATTACAATGTTTAATGACAACATTATTAATACGATATACACGTACGTGTCGTATAACACATTTACAAATGTACGAAAGTCATATATAGAGTTTTACAAATGTAGTTTTAATGATGTCGATAATACCATTAAATTATTTGAAAAAAACAAGTATACGTTATATTATTACAACACACAAATAGGGCAATCTGTATCTAAATTAAAAAACATAAATTTGATAGATACACAATATTTGTACGTAGATGTAGAAAATAAAAATATTAAAATACCATTTAATTTAATTTATTTAACGCTTGGTGGTGATTTCAACCAGCCAATTGATGCATTAAGTAATAACAATACAATAACACATTTGACATTTGGTGACAACTTTAGCCATCCGATCGATGCATTAATTAATAATAATACAATAACACATTTAACATTCGGTTACAATTTTAACCAGTCAATAAATGCATTATCAAATAATCATACAATAACACATTTAACATTCGACGGTTGGTTTAATCAACCAACTGAAGCATTACAAAACAATAATACAATAACACATTTGACATTCGGTTACAATTTCAACCAGTCAATAAATGCATTATCAAATAATCATACAATAACACATTTAACATTTGGCTGGGATTTTAACAAACCAATCGATGCATTGCGTAACAATTGTACAATAACACATTTGACATTTGGTGTACATTTTAATCAACCAATTGATGCACTATTAAACAATACGATAACACATTTAACATTCGATAGCCGGTTCAACCAACCAATTAATGCATTATTAAACAATCATACAATAACACATTTAACATTTAGCTGTGATTTTAACCAACCAATTGACGCATTGCAAAACAATAATACAATAACACATTTAACATTTGGTCACTATTTTAACCAACCAATTAACACATTATCAACAAATAATACAATGACACATTTGACATTTGGTGCTAATTTTAACCAGTCAATAAATGCATTATCAAATAATCATACAATAACACATTTAACATTCAACGGTCAGTTTAATCAACCAATTGATGCATTACGAAACAATAATACAATAACACATTTAACATTTGGTGTATATTTTAACCAACCAATTATTGCACTAAAAAATAACAATACAATAACACATTTAACATTTGGTTTTAATTTTAACCAGTCGATTGATGCATTACATAACAATAATACAATAACGCATTTAACATTTGGTTATTATTTCAACCAATCAATTGACGCATTACATAACAATACGACAATAACACATTTAACATTTAGCTGTAATTTTAACCAATCAATTGATGCATTACGAAATAATCATACAATATCATATTTAACACTTGGTTACAGTTTCGAACAGTCAATAAATGCATTATCAAATAATCATACAATAACCCACTTGACATTTAATGGTCGATTTAACCAGTCAATTGATGCATTACGAAACAATAATACAATAACACATTTGACGTTTGGTAGTATTTTTAACCAACCAATCGATGCATTAATAAATAACAATACAATAACACATTTAACATTTGGCGGTGGTTTTAACCAACCAATAGATGCATTGCGAAACAATAATACATTAACACATTTAATATTTGGTGCTGATTTTAACCAACCAATTGAAGCATTACAAAACAATAATACAATAACATATTTAACATTTGGTTGTGATTTTGACCAACCAGTCGATGTATTATCAAACAATAATACAATAACAAATTTAACATTTATTGACAAAGATACATACCGATCATTTCATTACTAAATAATAATACAATCACTCTTTAAAAAATCCCTAAAAAATACAAACATTATATAACAAATATTATCATGCAACATATACAATTGCATTAAAAATTGATCAATAATAACAATATATACACATACATTGTTATTATATATGAAATTACAATGTTCAACAACAACATTATTAATACGATATATACGTACGTGTCATATAACACATTTACAAATGTACGAAAGTCATATATAGAGTTTTATGAATGTAGTTTTAATGATGTCGATAATACTATTAAATTATTTGAAGACAACAATTATACGTTATATTATTACAACACACAAATAGGACAATTTGCATCTACATTAAAAGACATAAATTTAATGGATATACTATATTTGTGCGTTGGTATGAAAAATAAAAATATTAAAATACCGTTTAATTTAATTTATTTAAATGTCGAGTCTAACACATGTCCAGTATACAATATTATAAATAATTGCACAATAACACACTTAACATTTGGCTGGAAATTTAACAAATCAATCGATGTATTACGAAATAATAATACAATAACACATTTAACATTTGGTGATGATTTCAATCAATCAATCGATGCATTACGAAATAATAATACAATAACACATTTAACATTTGATTATTATTTTAACCAACCAATTGACGCATTATCAAATAATCATACAATAACCCATTTGGCATTTGGATGTAATTTTAATCAACTAATAGATGCTCTACTGAACAACCACACAATAACACATTTGACATTAGGTTACACTTTTAATCAGTCAATAAATGCATTATCAAATAATCATACAATAACACATTTAACATTAGGTTACAAATTTAACCAACCAATTGATGCACTATCAAAGAACCATACAATGACACATTTAACATTTGGTTATGGTTTTAACAAACCAATTGATGCATTACGAAACAATAATACAATAACACATTTAACATTTGGTTACAATTTTAACCAATCAATTGACGCATTACAAAACAATAATACAATAACACATTTAACATTTAACGATCGATTTAACCAACCAATTGACGCATTACAAAACAATAATACAATAACGCATTTAACATTTAGTTTTTATTTTAACCAATCAATTAATACATTGCGAAACAATAATACAATAACGCATTTAACATTTGGTTACAATTTTAACCAGTCAATTGACGCATTACAAAACAATAATACAATAACGCATTTAACATTTGGTGCTGATTTCAACCAACCAATTGGCGCATTACAAAACAATAATACAATAACGCATTTAACATTTGATTATAATTTCAACCAGTCAATTGACGCATTACAAAACAATAATACAATAACGCATTTAACAATTCCTAAAAAATACAAACGATATGCATTGCATATCGATTGCAAAATAAAGTACATATAAAATATCAACAAATATTATTATGCAACATGTATATGCGTGTATTAAAATTGATTAATAAATAACAATACAATAACTCATTTAAAAATTTATAAAAAATATAAACACCATACAACATATATTAACCATATAACAATGCTAAATAACGACAATAATATTATTTCGCCGATTTGCAATATAAATATATAGACCACTATACATTTATATACAATGACATCTATAATCAAATACTTTTCTTCATGGTTATCAACACAAAATGTTCGAACCAATGACAATAATGAATATGCTACAAATGGTATAAAAACTGAATTAAAACTATTAGATGATAATATACGGTTACCGCAAAATGTCGACAAATATATGACTGTCGATGGGTTAATTAAACTACTACATGACAATAATATTGATGCTAACGGTATTATTGATAATCATCACTGAGTTTACACACATAACCGACGATAATAATATAATATGGTTTATAGGTAATGAAATTACTAAATTTTTAGGATATAAAAAAGACACACGTAGCGTATTATATAACACACATATAAACAAAAAATATGTATGTAAATTATCAAAATTCAGCCCCCCTATATTAGGGGGGCTGAAAAAAAGTATAAAACCTAACAACTTAAATAAAACAATATGTATAAATGAATTTGGACTTTATCAATTACTGTCAAAATCAGAGTTAAAAAATCCAACTATTACTAAATTTCAAAACTGGCTGTATGAAGAAGCATTACCATCCATACGCAAAACAGGTAATTACATATCAAATATAGAAACCATTAACAAAAAACCAAAAAAGCAATTGCAACACGTTAAGAACCATTCAAACGATGTTATAGATGCGTTAAAGAACATTAATACTGCAAATATATACCAAAATAAAACGGATATCAAAACAGCACAAGAGCTATTTAACAAGCATTCGTTTAGACTCAATAACGACGATAAACACAATCACATATTGTACTTTTATTTAACATCGTATACTTATTATATCGATAATAAAGTATGTTTGACATGTAAAATAGGATATACAAGTGGTGATAAATTAGATAAGCGAACCGAAGGACTAATAAATGAATATAATTGTAAATTCTTTCTCATTGATTATAAGGTAATCGATAATATACAGTGTGAACAACGATTTCATGATTACTTAAAAGAAAAGTATACAGAATCAACAATTGATGATATTGATAAAAGAGAATTATATGTATTTACAACTGAGCTATTAAATGAGTTTTATAAGTTCCCTAACTTTGTGTGTAGTAGTCATTTGGAAGTTGAGCAAATAAAACTAAAACAGCAACAAGAAACAACCAAACAGCAACAAGAAACAACCAAACAGCAACAAGAAACAACCAAACAGCAACAAGAAACAACCAAACATATGGAGTTACAGCTCCGTATAAAAGAGATCGAGTTACAAATAATGCAATTTAAAAAGCAAGATGTGAACCAAATTAAAAAACATATGTACACCGAACTAAATAAACAAACATACATATATAAACTGTATTTAGATGAACGTACTGAATACTCCAAAACACACATGCATATATACATGTTATATGACGATTTTAAAATATGGTTTTCAAATAACGATCCTAATTGCAAATTGCCATCAAACAAAGCATTTGCAAAAGGAATTGGACAATACACAAATGTTGAAAAAGTATACGTTAAGTATTATAATTCATCAACTGGTGTTAAAAATATGAAAATAAAAATATAATTAGCAACTGTTTTAATTGCGATATTGACAATATACATAACAACAATACAATAACCCAATTGACGCATTAATAAATAACAATACAATGACATGCATTAAGTCACAATTGTGAAATAACGTACATATAAAATATCAACAAATCTCATTATGCAACATACATAATTTGTGCTAAAAATTGATCAATAATAACAATATATACACATACATGGTTATTATATATGCACGTACAATGTTCAATAACAATATCATTAATACGATATACACGTACGTGGCATATAACACATTTACAAATGTACGAAAGTCATATATAGAGTTTTATGAATGTAGTTTTAATGACGTCGATAACACTATTAAATTGTTTATAAACAACAATTATACGTTATATTATTACAACACACAAATAGGGCAATCCGTATCTAAATTAAAAGATATAAATTTAACAGATACGCTATATTTGAAATTGTGTAACAACACTAAATGTATTAAAATACCGTTTAATTTAATTTATTTACGGGTTGTGTCAAGCACCTGTTTAATACATGATATTATAAACAATCACACAATAACACATTTAGAATTTGACTGGCAATTTAACCAGCCAATTAACGCATTAGCAAACAATCATACAATAACACATTTGACGTTTGGAGACTATTTTAATCAACCCATTGATGCCCTATTAAATAACAATACAATAACACATTTGACGTTTGGAGACTATTTTAATCAACCCATCGATGCCCTATTAAATAACAATACAATAACACATTTGACGTTTGGAGACTATTTTAATCAACCCATCGATGCCCTATTAAATAACAATACAATAACACGTTTGACGTTTGGAGACTATTTTAATCAACCCATTGATGCCCTATTAAATAACAATACAATAACACGTTTGACGTTTGGAGACTATTTTAATCAACCCATTGATGCCCTATTAAATAACAATACAATAACATATTTAACATTTGGATGGAGTTTTGACCAACCTATTGATACACTATTAAATAACAATACAATAACACATTTGACATTTGGGGACTATTTTTATCAACCTATTGATGCCCTATTAAATAACAATACAATAACTCATTTGAAATTTGGTCATTATTTCAATCGATCAATTGACGCATTAAATAACAATAACACAATAACACATTTAACACTTCCTAAAAGATACAAACTCCATGCATTACGTCGTAATTGTAAAATAAAGTACATATAAAATATTAACAATATCATTATGCAACACGCATAATTGCGCTAAAAATTGATCGATAATAACAAACAGTTTGTATATTATCATAAACAACATATAAACGGATCATTTACTGAAACCGACCATATATATTTATAAAAAATTGAAAAATGATAACAAATGTTATTTGTATACTATAATTCAATTCATTTTAACGAATTCAACTAAGTCGATGTTTGGACGAATATTTGAACGAATGTTTGGACAAAATAAGAACAAAAAAATATCGACAATTACGCCATCGGTAATAGCGTCGGTTGTTCACAAAATTGCTGGCACACCTCGAATCGAAATAAAGCCGTTTTGTCCAAATATTCAAAATCCACGTGGGCGGTGTGCATTGTGTGATCAAAAAGGATGGGAAGTTGCTGTTCGCGGTGATACACGTTATTACATTTGGCTGTTTTGCGAAAAATGTATAAATCTAGTCAATTTCGACAAATCTATCACAGTTCACAGATCGGCTGGTAATGTAAAAGTGGACGATGATTCCTTTGATACATGCCCATACACTATTAAATTAGACGACTACGATACACTAAATGTAATCACGTATCAGTGTCTTACATGTAAACAATTAACTAATTCAGCTACGAGGTACTGTGATGGTACCGACACATACATGTATGGTAAATGTCATCAGTGTAGACTCGCGAAAAGAGCTGTATAAATGTTGGCGAACATATTTTGAATAACATTCGAAATATGTTCGTCAACAAGACGAGTCGATGGGCTTGCTCGGTTCAGGCATTTGACGAATAATTGGCGTGCGTTTTACACGTGCTTTATATGAGCGCCAATTGATACAACACATCATGCTCAAATGAACAACCATGTGTCAGAAAAAACACTTTTGCAACAATATCTGCAATAACACTCGCCAATATGTATTTGAAGAGTTCATACTGATCTTCATTCAGCCCGAACTCAACAATACATTTGTTAGTTTTGAATGTATTGTCGCGTATCCACGCCCAATTGTTCACCGCAACAAATGCATCGTGTCGGTACATCTCATACACATCGACGGATTTGTTATGTTGAATTAATTCAATCACCCTGTGCGTGATGTCTTCTTTAATATGCCTTAAATCAATCGTACATACGGTATTGTACATAGTGCGTATGTGGCGTATGTTTACTAATGAGTATATGTCATTCTCAATATTGAATAAAGTTAACGCATACGCGATACAAGTAGCGGTGTTGATGTCTATGTTGTATTTGCTCATAAGCTTTGTTACAAATGACTCACAATAGTCTTCTTTTTTCTCCATAATATCGACTTCGGTTGGGTCGGCTGATGGTACTGCCGTACAATCTGCTTCTGGTGCGGCCATACGGTCGGCTTGTTTGTAAATGCGGTTCCCTTTGAATTCGTTAAAATGAATTACATTTAAGTATCAATAATGTATTGTTTTCAAATTTCAATTTTATTTTAACCAATGAAATATCGGTAACTAAATATTATTAACATCTTCGACGATATGCATTTATATTAATGTTTTATTTTATATTGATAATGAATTGTTTTTTTGCAATGCCATATATTTAGTCTTATATTTAATATATTTTGTACGGACACTGTCAACATATTTTGAATATTATTCAAAATATGTCATCATCAATAATCGTCTAGATTGACCTCTGCAGGCAGACTAATAACGGGCAGGTTCCTATCTAGGGGTATCGGACCCAGTTTCTGAATAATACGAAACGCAATATAAGTGAATTGATCTACACAATCGCCGGGCGTGATTGCCAATGTATACAAACCATCGTTCGCATATTGTCGATCGTGTCCGAGAAAAAATGCTTTCATGACAATATTTGCTAAAACGCTCGTAAATATGCATTTAAATATTTTCTCCTGATCGTCATTCAATCTACGCTCAAAGATGTAAATGTTGAGCATATTGAATATATTGTTGCGTATCCAGTCCCAGTTGCTCAACACCATCGTTATAACAAGTTGGTATAGCGCGTGCACATCGACGCGCTTTTGTGTCCGTATAAAGTCGATCGCCAGTTTCACGATTACGTCTTTACGTGACCATACATCAATTTCCAATACAGGCATGCCAAATCGATATACGCGTACTTTGTCACCGAGCGTAGTAATCGTAAGTAAATTTAACGACTTAGTAATATGTGCACGTGTTTGTTCGTCTGCATTGTATTCGCGCACAAGCGCTCCTATACGGTCGGATACTGATTTCGCCATCCAATCGGTCTTTGCTAATTCCTCATAGTAGGATTGTTTTAGGTCGGCTAATGATGTTGCATTACTTCCCGCTTCCGGCGTTGCCTTACTTCCTGCTTCTTGTGTTGCCATACGAACGGCTTAGTTGTAAATGCGGTTCCCTTTGAATTCGTTAAAATGAATTACATTTAAGTATAAATAATGTATTATGTTCAAAATTTCAATTTTATTTTAATCAATGAAATATCGGTAACTAAATATTATTAATAATTACTATGTAATGCATTTATATTAATGTTTTGTTGCAATGCCCTATATTTGGTCTTATATTTAATATATTTTACACGGACACTGTCATGACGTGTACCCGTTTTTGGTAAACCAGTTTGCAGTAACGCATCTTGAACCGTCGCTTGTTGAGGTACTGTTGGTGGAGTTGATGTATGCGGAACGTCATCCGTAGTATCTACCGGAGGCGACTTTTGCGGAATTTCATTGGTTAGCTTGAAGTCACTAAATAATTGACTGGTCTCGAAATCTTGTTTCAAACCATCAATAATATTATTTATATTAACCACAATACTATTATTGAATTCAGTAAATGGTGTGATTAATGCGCGTAAATCCCCACTTGTTTTTACCATATCATATAATGTTCCTGTCGATTTAGTAAATTCATCAATATCAAATAATTTATGTTTGTATGTCGATGTGCGTGTTATTTTTTCGAATATTTTAGCTAAATATTTACTGTATTTAAAAAACGGTTTATATAGCGTACAGTATAGTAACATATAATCTATTAGCTCACGCAGTGATTGATACATGATATATTGATCGTTTACTCTGTGTTTTTCATTTTCGATGGAATATGCTTGAACATAATGAATATGCGAACGTAACTCGGTAATATACGCACGACTAACATACGATATATCAACCACCAATTCATATATTTCTGTTATGGTATTACATAAAAGTGCATTTAATGAGTATTCTGGTACTCGTACTGTCATTTTTAATTTAGAACTCGAATCCAATATGCGTATCCAAATCCAGTATATTATTTTAATATTATAATCGAATATCCTTCTTTCAATATAAATACCAGTATTTATTGACGAAGGAATTTGTGCTAATATATTTTTAATATGATGATTCATAAATTTGCTACCGATATTATATTTTTTATAATTAAATGATGTTATTTTCGGAACACCCTCGTAAATATAATCGCAACGAAATAAATACTTGTATGCATAATATATATCGTCTATTGATGTTGGTTTTGTTAATGATTCAATTGCTTTAATAAATTCTGTACGATCATAAACAATATTTGAATTTGTCGATAAATCATATTGCCCGATAAAAGATTGTATTATATCAACTTTCGTACCATATACATATATCATAATTACGTGCCTATTTAGCGACGTACCTACCATAATAGAATATACATTATAATCATTCTTTCGAATATCACTTAAAAACGATTCATGATGATCTTCATTGACGAAAAGATTTATATTAAAAAAACTCATTCCCAAAAACATTAATATAGCCACTTGCTGAGTATATACGCATCGAGTTGATGAATCGCATCTATTAAATACATCATATGCTATTGAATCATATACTTCACCCATCAACATTTCTAAATAATGATACATTTCACCATGTTCGTTAAAATAATGAATTATATTGCTAATTAATACATCGTTATCTACTAAAGTCATATTTATATGGATGTGTTTATGGAACTGTTTTGTAAATAATATAGTATTATAATGATACGACACAAAAAAATCCGTATCTATTTGCATTTATATGGATCGATAAGATACACTTATGTATGCAATTAACCATTTATAAACAACACTCTGTAAATAAATAACAAGTACATGCTATTTATAATGTTACTGCTAATAAGTCTAACTCAGTGCGCGTAAGGGGTGGTATTTGTGTCATCTTTGTATACATCTTTGTTATTATTTGGTCGCGTGGAATTTCGCGACCATCTAATATTTTAATGTCTAAACTATGTGCGATATGTTCTGGAATTTTTACATATGGATAATATGGTCTATTAAATACTTCCATTTCTTGATGTATTCGAGTCAATGATTGTTCGAGATTATGTGCTACTGTTATTGGTAAATGTTCTATTTTGCAACCAGCCATTTGTTCAGCCAATCGATGTATGTTATGGACAAATTTTAATTCAACATGCTCATTGCCATCTACACAATATATGTCCTCATAAAATGTAAGTTGTTTTTTACCTTCCATTTTAATATCTATCATCCCTTCATTATTTACATATAATCGCCTTGATGTTATATTCCGCATTAAATCACGTATCGCATCGTAACTAGTACCGCTCGTGTTGTATAACCTAATTGAATCATCTTTAATTTCGTTAACGTCAATATCTAATAACATGTGGATAAATTGTACAATAATTGCATATATCTCAGCACTCGCAAATATATGTCGTGGTAATTGCGGAGCTGTTCGTATGTGGTCAGGTAATATCGCATCTTTTGTAAAAAAATCCCAACAAGAAAGACAATCCGGATGGCAATTTGTCGCTGTATTCATATGTTCGCCAACATATGGTTTATCAGACTCTGTTCGTGTAATGTCATCAGGTAATTTATCAGAATCGGGATCCGTATCGAAAATAATTCGCCCAGCCCTATATAATGCGGATACTCCAAAATCAACAATCATAAACGATTCGTGATATTCAGATTCATTTTTCAACACGGTTAATAAAATATTATCTAATCGCATATCAAAGTGTTTGATGTTAAGATTATAATTGAGATGATATACGGCACATGCTATTTCTGGAACTAATGTTTTAATATATGGTTTAATAGATATACGCTTTTCAATTGGTAATTTTTTGTAATTACTAAATACATAACCACCATATTGTAGCATGATAATACTATGTCTATCATCACAATGCTCACCCAATACATTAATTACACCTGGTACATTTACAACCATTTGTAATATTCTATACTCTTTTTTACAATTATCTATAACGACTCTCTCAGGTACGAACCGGGATTTTTTAAATTGTTTTACAACAACCGGGTCACCAACACCATCATCACCAACTAATACATCTCCATATGATCCGGTCAACTTTTCATGCGTTGGTGATGATGGTACAGTACATGTGACGGCGCCATCTTGTGATGTATATACAATATTTTGACCAACTTTTTGTCGAGTACCACCATGTTGTTTTAAATTACCGTATTTGTTTTTATATTTTTGATACTTTAATTTGTATATTTGCGAACGATCCATTATATAGTTACATATCAAAATAAATTGTGTGTTAATTAGTCGTATACTATTATAATGCGACATTAATATGTCATTTATCAATTATTATAAATATGCTAACTAATTATATAATAATAAAAACATGTATATGCACAAATATAAAAAATATAAACGCAAATATTGTATGCATAAAAAGCATCAGCATGGTGGAGGTGATCCGCGTATTTTTATTGGATATGGTGATTGGGATGAAAATTGGCTTGTACTAGAATATCCGAAAGTAATTGAACATATTGAACATATCGACGATATGTCTAATATTATATATACATCACAATATAAATCAATGGAACCTCCCATTTATGCATTTCCATACCCAACACCTATGTCAGAATGTTACTTATTTACTATGCCAGCACGGCGTTGGTTTGCATATGTATTTGGCGACAATATATATAATGAAGTTGGCATGCCTTTACATGAAAATATTGACACACGGTGGAAGTCACAATTGCAAAAAACAATTATGCAACAGGCTCTACAACTTTTGGATCCATCATTTAAACAGTTATTGTGGGACGCATTGGGCGCGCAATTGGGTGCTACACAACCACCATCAAAACCAACACCGAAACCAGCACAACCAACACCGAAACCAGCACAACCAACACCGAAACCAGCACAACCAACACCGAAACCAGCACAACCAACACCGAAACCAGCACAACCAATACTACCAGCACATACATACACAAGAGATGATGTTATACAAATGATTAGTAACATGAAAAAAGTTTTTGATGACAAAGATCACCTCGGTCATTGTGAAACTATAACTGAATGCAACCAAAATCAACATGAATTTGTATTCCTTGCATGGCAACGTATTATATTATGTGAGGATATCGATCAACATGTGAATATAGTTGTTGATTTAAACGAATCGCACACCGAAAGATCTATTCAATACGATTATATTATTGAACAGTTTATACGCCAATTCATACGCATATATGATAAACAACATACATATAATGAACCAACTACACTATATTACACATCGAAGATGTCCAAAGAAATATTCGATATTGAATTCGCTAAATTATTACAATAATTGTGTTACCATTAACACAATATGTACTATAGCTATATGATCCGAGCAATTATTATAGCAAATCAGTGCTCGTTATTACCTTTTATTTTACACCATCCATGCACACATTTGGTATGCTGGTGAGAACAGTAATATTACCTCAAGTAAATGCATTTTTCAAACTATTTTGTGAAAAATGCATTTTTTAATACGTTATGTAATTATACATTATATTGCGTTATAATTCGACAAATATTTATTGGAGCAACATATAATATTGCTCTGTATAAACAAGATCATCGCCATTAAATATTATTTGATCTACTGGTAAATATCCTTTTTGTTTTGATTTACAATGACCTGCTAAATGTGAATAAATGTCATTATCCAACATCATTACCATTTTGTGTGTACATGCATTTTTCAAATTTTCAGCACACCGTATAATACATTGCGCAAGATGTTCATTTGAGACACAATCCGCTGTATATTTATCACGATCAATAGTAAATATATCGTTCATATTTTCATACATGGTTTTTAATATATTATTTGGATATTTCATGTAATATGCGCGACTATTTGCATTATCTTGGTGTATAATTCGATTATCTTCATTAATATCCCAGCATAAAAAATCAACTTGCTTATTAAATTTTGTAAATTGTTCATATGCTGAGCCTACTTTCGGGTATATGGACATCATTATTTTATACAGTATAGATATTGCGTCGACGGGTGAGCGTTTTTTTGTTGAGTTACGTCTGAGATATACATTAATTATATTACATACAATGCCATACATATCGCATATATGTCCAAATGGACATAATAACTGATTCGCATTCATAAATTCAAAATTATCTTTGGTCAACATTGCACAGGCACTAACTAAAGTTGGCGTTGTTCGCATATATGGATTTAGAGCGTTATCTGATATAATCTGGGAATTTATGTCAGTCACTAAATGATCATTATATTGTACAGTTCCTCTATCATATTTCACAGCGAATCCCCAATCACAAATTACAAGTATTAAACACCCATACTCATTTATATCGCACAATATATTGCCAGCTTTTAAGTCACCATGTTTAACATTACAATATGTCGATATATCGTGCATGATTGAATGTATGTAACATAATATATTGTGACGCATATCAACTGTTATTGACCATGTTGACAATAATTCGTGTAATGATATACAATGCAAACTAATCGCACAATATTTTTCACGACGATCATATGCAATTAGGTTTACAATATGACGACTTAATATCGCACGATTTTGCATACATTCGCGCATGTGAACTAATACATTATATTCGCGTTCTGATTATAATTCATTTTCATGTTGTTTTACAGCGCAGTTGTTGCCTTTTATAATTTCGGCAAATGAACCGTTACCTATTATTTGTTTAGGATACGTTACCATACATCCTATTGATGGATCACTCTGATCGGCATATAATAATGAACCGACTTTCCCAGCACCGTTCATATCTTTTAATAAGTTATATTTTTGCTTATATTTAAGATATTTTAGATGGTATATGCTTGAAGTCATTATATCATTGTTTTTGTTTTTGTTTTTGTTTTTGTTTTATTGCATACAGTCTCTTTTTTTCATCTATATTAACATGTATTTCATTTGATCTATTTATAATATCAGTTTCATAATACAATGTCATCGATGATGCACATGAATAATGTGGATTTTTTACATAGAAACATTGTATGTTATCAATATGTTTATCAGTTAATAAATATTTATTTTTCACGGTTGATTTGCAAATCAATTTATATTTATCAGAGCGCTTGCACGACGGACATAATCGAATATCTAGCACATTATATTTTGATCCAATATTATATCGACATTCCTTACATATTTTTTTACAAAAATCAAGTAAAACAAATTTAATATCATCAATTGACATTTTTTTACATCTATTTTTCTTTGTGTACACTATATCATTATTTAAATAATATCGACTTGTTACTTTTTTAAAAGTATATTGCAATCCACAATACATCCATATATCAGAACCGTTGATGATTTCATTTAATGATTTACATGAATGGCTTATATTCTTTAATGTCAATATGTCTACGTATTTCAATATATATAAAATATTGTCGTAAGGGATAATGTCCATTATGTCAATAAGATTGTTATGTAATTAAGTATCGCAAATAGTTAAGTTATACAATATATTATAATGTAACAAACAATTCGCGACATGTATTAATTGTGTAATAAAATATACATACAATATAAATGTACAACTAACACGTTCATATAGTTTTACGAATGTATCTTTAATTGGTTACAGACCACGATCTATTTTATGGAATATATCATTCGGATCATACTTATTATAAATAGCAAATGGTTGGTTATGTGAGGTTAATTTCTTTTGGAATGCGGTAACAATATTTGAAAACACAGCGCTTATGTAAAAATCTTGTTCTAAATCGAGTATACGCACTTGTTCATGTCCAAATATATGATAATTCGAATGACATTTCTCGTGTCGATTAGTAGCAACCATACTAACAATATCGTCAACATTTGTCCCTGATTGTTCAATATTATGTGTAATTCGCGCAATAAAATTTTCCATTGTTGATGTTGGAGCGTCTTCAGTTAATACGGACGCTCCTATCATTGCGTTTTTTACAATTTCGTTGAAATTGGGATATACAAAGGTTACTGATTTTGGATCAAATGCGTACAATATACATGGCATTAACACAAATGATCGTGGTGAATTTGGATCGCGCCAATAAGCGGCATTAGGTACATTTGTACCGTCATCACCACCGTACTGCGACGCGCTAAAATTCGGAACATACACAACATACCCTCCGAATTGTTTTTTTAATTAAAAATACTTTTGTTTGTATTTTTTATATTTTTGTTCGTAATTCATTGTGATAATGTTATATTAATACGCAATATAAAAATCGATAAGTTAAATGTGATCGCATTCGATTACATTTGATCAGGCTAAATTAGAAAAATCAATATAAAATCTGTTTGCCAAACATAGTAAATCGTCATCATGAATTTGTTCAAGTTCGTTATTTATGATTATATCATTGACGTTTTTTGCACAATTATCATGTGTTTGTATTAGTGTACCTCCCATATGTAATATATTATGTAAAAAATTAATGATATGTGAATATCCCATATACATTATTATTGTTGATTTACTTACCAATAATATACGTTGCATGCACCATATATCACTAACTATTGATATTATAGCTGGATATACTTTATTTTTTTCACGATGGAATTGCTTTAAATTATTAAGTATATTATCTTCATATTCATTAATATTTTTCAAATATGTAATAAATTTATTGAATATTGTATTTAATTTGTTTGACTTACGCGAATACAGTTTAAATAAATTACTATTCAATAGCCGTTTATTATTAATTTCATCGTAATGTTTATAAATTTGAGATAATTTTTTATTTGCACTGCGCTTACCGTATCCAAAACTTAACAATTTAAACATTTGCTCGTATTTTGTAACATGCTTTAATAAATACGCTATTAGTTTATCTTTATTAATATTTTTAACTAAATCAATATTTAATTTGGCGCTCAGGGGATTTGTTAAAGCATGTATTAAATGCCTAAAATCGGTTAAATTATTAGTTACGTTGTTAAACTTCATTAAATTGTAAAATACATACCGTACTTTTGTTAAATATATATCAGATTTATATGTCGTCATGTTTGCGCGATTGCTCTCGATGAATAAATTAAATTGTTCATTGTTATTCGATTTTATAATATCGCGTATTAATTTGTCAAAATTAGTAGCTTCATTATTATGGTATGTATTATCATGATTATCGCCGAATAAATACATAACGTTTTTCTTGAATACTATTTTAAAACAACAAATCGGTCCATTTATAATATTTTTCATGGCGCGTTCTAATGCCATGTTTGGATAAAAATTAATTTCATTTTCTATCTCAGTCGCGCTAGCTTTTTTCAAAATTATGTATTCGATGCCTAACATTCCGAACGATACTAATTCAGATTGCTGTTGTAATGTCCATTTTAAAAAATTAGTTTTAAAAATTGGCGAATATTTGATATCGGTTAAAGTAGTTATACTAACTACTTTCAATATTCCTAATTCAAAATTATAATAATAGTTACCTATTTTATATTTATTATATTCATCCAAAATTCTATGCGTAGATATAATACCTGTTTCGCTTAATGACTTTTTATATTGTGGCATTTCATGTTTAGGAAAAGATATTGTTGGTAAGTTATTAACATATTTACTCATAATATAAGACGATCCAGTAAATATCTGTTATATTACAATACAACAGATATTTACTGGATCGTCTTATATTATAACATATCATACACAATTATCTAA
>Ga0233437_1004040_pt1 | contig 18002 bp, 20 predicted proteins | sample SI_122_August201_FD_182714 | JGI IMG/M metagenome (GOLD analysis project Ga0233437, IMG submission 182714) | Seawater microbial communities from Saanich Inlet, British Columbia, Canada - SI_122_August2016_200_MG | ecosystem: Environmental > Aquatic > Marine > Inlet | place: Canada: British...
GAGTAAAGGCCGCCAGGGATTCCCCAATGAGCCTTTCAATATCAGCAACCGCAATATGGTAATTAGCCAGAGAATCAAGGTATTGTCTCTTTGCTTGAAAAAAAGTTTTCTGGCTGTCCAACACATCTAAATAACCAAATTTCCCGAACCTGTAACCTTCGCTGATTCCATCGAAAGCTTTTTGAGCTCCGGGAAGTATCTCGGCCTTGATCGAAAGAACCTGTGAGTGGAAAAAGGTCAGAGTGTTGTAGGTTTCCAATAGATTCTTTTTTATGTTTACTTCCATAGCTCGTTTTTCTGCCTGGGCTTTGCCTAACTTATGGCGCGCTTCTTCGATGGCTCCCTGGTTTCGATCAAACAGTTGCAGGGGAATTGATATTCCAAAAATCAGCGCGCTGTCATCCGTTGTTTCCAGGCGTCTGAATCCCCCTTGAAGTGTTACATCAGGAATTCTTTTAGAAAGCTCACTATCTAAAACTGCCTGGCGTTGGTCCGTTTCCGTTGCCCAGCGCGCAAGGTCAGGGTTGTTGGTCAAGCGTTCCATTAAACTTTCCAAAGTGGGAACCGTGGAAATCTCAAATAGATCCCCCAGGGCAGATTCATATTGCGCTTCAGGACTCCCCCAGGTAACAGACAAATTACTGCGTGCGGCCTTTAACTCGCGTTTTGCCTTTTTTAATTCTATCTGCATGGAAGAAAGGCTGATTTCAGATTTCGTCTTTTCCAGAAGAGCCACTTTTCCCGCCTTGACTCGTTCATCCACCGCATTGAGGAATTGTTCGCCAAGATGCACCAGATCCTTGGTGAGTGATACTTGTTGCTGGGCTTTCAATACATCCGCATAGGCTTTTGCTACCTGCGTCAATACCTGCATGCGTTTTGTTTCGTAATCCCAATCGGCCAGCTTCTTCGATAATGTATTGGCGCGTAACCTTGCGGCTCTTTTCCCGCCTAGCTCAACCAGTTGACTGAGCTGAATGGTCGTTTGTGACTGGTCGAATCCGTTAAAACTTCCTGAGCCTGCGGCATCTTCCACCATGATTTCGAGTTGTGGATTGGGTATGAGGTCCGACTGCAAAGCATGTGCTTCTCTGGCACGTTGCTCAAAGGAAAATACCTGCAGTTGTGGGTTATTCAGCAGAGCTAAAGCCACAGCTTCTTTTAGGGTAATGGGACGACCTTTGTTAAGCTCAATCGCTCCATCCGTGTCCGCAAAGCTGGCACTGGGTATCCAGAGCAAAACAATCAGGACAAGCTTTAATAGAATTAATATTTGCCGCATATAAACTTCCTCAGTTAAATTTGAAAACTCAGGACATCACAACAGATCAAAAAACCTGAAAAGAACGGATCAAGGATTTACTGAAAGCAAACCTGGAGCGTCTGTTGAGGTACGTTCGTTAGCGATGAATGAGATGAAAAATTAAATGAGGAGTGCGGGTGGAGAACGGGAAGAATGTGGACTTCCGCTGAATCGCGATTGCAAGAAGGTATTTTTGGAATCTACGGGAGCAGAAACCAGAGGGTTGGAAATTTCAAAGCGTGTAGTAGGATGTCCGACCTGTTTAAAGGTCAGCCCCTGCTTGAAAGACTTGAAGTTTTTGGTCGGGATAAAAAAACTGGAATCGCCTTCGTCATTTTCTTCAGACGAATGCGAATGATGAAAATCGTCATCCAGTTCATGGTCGGGAGAATGCCCGTTAACCAAATGGGCATAAGCTTCCAAAGTCGCGGAATGATAACGCCCCGAATGCTGGTGATCCTCAACCTGCTCAAGGTGACTATGCGTGGTTTCGGGGTGATAATGGGATGGAAACAGGATGAATTGAAATGCCCAAAGGCAAACTAAAGCAAACATCAACCCATAATTTTTTTGGCAAAATCTAATCATTAAAAAATCTCGCAACACCCTTGATCGGGCCATTCATTCTATATGTATCGGTAAGTGTACTAAAAGTATAAAGGGAATCTATTCTAAAATGCTACTTTTTTATTTGAATGGGAAAAATTAAGGATCCCTGAAAATATCTCATGAGTAAGAAATAACTTACCTTAAACACCCGGAAGTCCTGATTATTTAAGACCAATAATTTTGTAGCTCCCCTCAGTTTGTAACGTCACCACAATGTCTGTGTGCCCCTTATTCTTCCAGTACCACCCATGGGAACCCTCAAAGGACGCGGTAAAAGAACCTCGCACGTTATTGGCTGTGCTAATGGTATAGCTTTCAAAATAACCTGTAGTATCGCCCTGCGGTTCTCCATGGAAATCGAAATAAAGTAATTCACCGCCCTTTGTTGACCAGCCGTATCGCATGGCATCACCGCCAACCAAATAAAATTTATACTCCAGTCCTTTTCCAGCTGGAATGCTAATGTCCACACTATCCTCTTGATCCGATAGTGTTGGTTTAGTTGAAGCAACTTGGGTTGTTGCGGCTTGGGCGGTCGAAGTCTGGCCTGACAACTGAGTTAACCGCATCATTTTTCCCAGGCCTGTTGGATCAGTCCCAAACTCAGCTGGTAATATCGCTACGAAAAAAACAATCACTGCTAATACTGCCGCAAAGGCTGTTGCCTTTAATAACGTTTTTTTTGATTGAACAGTATGTTCCAATTCATGTTGTGCTTTGCCCGTATGTTCTAATTCAGTCATATTATTATCCTATGGTATGCCAAAAGTAACCAGTGAGTTGGTAAGCGACTAACATCATGCCACCACTCATCAAAAGCGAATTGGCTACAGTTGAAAATTGTAAAAAACTCCTATGCCTACGCCAAAAACTGATTGCAATGAGAACTACTGTCAGCGCAAAGAATTGACCGAACTCTACACCAACATTGAAGGCAATCAGGTTCTCAAGTAAACCTTCACTTGGAATATTGAATTCCTGCAATTTAGTAGCCAAGCCAAAACCGTGGAATAATCCAAATATCAGAACGGCAAGTTTTGTATTAGGCTGGTAGCGAAATAAACGTTGAAAACCTCCTAGATTGTCAAACCCCTTATAGACCACAGAAAATCCGATAATGGCATCGATTAAATAGGGGTTAACAGCAATATTATTCAAGACACCAGACATTAAAGTGAGGCTATGTCCTATGGTAAATAAAGTGACATACACCAGGACATCTTTTGTTCGATAGAGAAAAAAGATAACACCTATGAGAAACAGTAGGTGGTCATAACCCGTCACCATATGCTTGGCGCCTATGTATAAAAACGGAACAACCGACACACCCTGGTTGTCGAGTAAAAATTGTTTTGTATTATCATCGACGCCGTGAGCCAAAACAATTGATGGCAATCCAATAAGGCAGACGAGTAAAAAAAAGATTGTAATTGACGTTGATTTGAATGACATGCTAACGATTACTCCTATTTAACTCAGTAAACTGCTATATCCTGCCAGGCCTCATTACAGGTTTTTAAAGTTTCCGTGAAAATTTGCGGCGATATACTCTCCGTAAATATTAAGCAAAAGATAAAGAGTTTTTTGCTCCTCAATATTTCTAAAAGATACAATAAAATACTGAAGGCCTTTTTTGAATATGGTTTTGTCTGTCACTTTCGCCCAACTGGAATTTAATTTTTTATCATTACTGGCCTCTGATTTCTCAACCATTATTTCCAAGTACTTCGAGGCTACTATTATTGCCTGCTTATCGTTTATAGGTTCGCCATGGTCTGAGTGACTGAAAGCCATATTTGGGATTAGCAAAACCAACCCTAAAAAACATAAAAGGCTGATATTCATAAGTGTGCGCATAAGTTTTCCTTATTATTAAAAAATTGTGAAAAATATTAAGATCGGGTTCATGGGCATTTTTATTCAAGCTATGACCCTGCGAGTCACTTGGGCTTCCTCCAAGAATCTGAGGTACCGCTCCAGAATCAAACCCGCTTATTCGCAAAAAGCGAACACAGGCGGCCCGTGGGAATATGTTCGTTAGCGATTAATGAAGTAAAAAATTAAATGAGGAAAGAGGGGGGAGAACGTTCTTTAGGTCTGTCCGGCGGATCAGAATTCTCTATAGGAAGAATATTGGAAAAAACGTAAGAAATAAGAAGTGGTTCTGCAATGATAAAACTATGTTGGACATCCCCATTCTTTACGACCTTGAAAGGAGGTTCCGGTTTCAGGCTCGATTTGTGGAGGTTGATTTCGTAATTGCCGGAATGATCATCATCAAAAGGGCCAGAGTGATGATGGTCTTCGTTCTGCAAAGGCTCTGTGGCATGGTTATTTACTACATGATTGAAGACGCCATGCTCATGCGAATGAATAGGGCTCAGATGTTGGTGGGACGATAACTCACCGGAATGTGCGTGAACGCTCTCCAGATGATAATGATGAGATGGAAAAAAGACGAATTGGAATCCCCAAAGGAAAACCAAAGCAAACATCAGCCCATAATTTTTTTTATAAAAAGTAATCACAAAAAGTCCTACAGCATTAGCATTCTGGCAAAGCTATTCATTCTATTCAGCAGATGTACAAAAATTATAAACAAAACCACGGGATTTAGTCAAATTTGTCGGCTGAAAAACAGGTTCCATGTATTTTAGAATCTCGTCCCAGCCCCAAAGAGCAGTGGCAAAAAAATCTCGAAATAGATTTAAATTAGTGCCAAAACAGCTTTATGCAGGAAAAATCCTACAACCAGCATCCCCAGCCCTGCAGAATAGGATTGCCAGAACGAAATATTTAACTTTTCGGCAAGCAAAAAGGGCACAAAAAAAAGCAAAGATACCGGAACCCCCACAAAGATACTTCTCGCAAACGCTATCGCAGTTGGAACGCTTTTATACTCAGTGTAGGAAAAAACCAGGGCAATCAGGCTTGCTATGGGCAAAGCCAATATGAAACCAGCAAGATCAGGCCTTTTTCCAGAGAGCCAGGCACAAAAACTGATTACGATTGCCGCGATGAAAACTTTTAAAAGGAACAAAGTCATGGTCTTCCTATCTTCCCTGTAGTTCAGAACCACCTGCCCTATTGTTAATTCGTCACTGCCTCCTCAGGAGGAGGCACAGGAGGGCCCTTGTGACCACAACCTGCCAGGCCACCAAGACAAATCAGGGTCATTAACAGGAATAAAGTGGATTTTAATTTAATACTCATATTTTACTCAGTTTTTTCGTTAATCGGGAAATCTGCGCTTTCACCTGTTTTTTCGCCGTTCCCCCATGAACATTTTTCCGGTCCACAGAGTTCTTAAGGGCAATATGCTCCGAGACATCTTCTTCGAACCGCCGGGAAATTTTGCGCAGTTCCTTCAGCGAAAGATTATCCAGAGTTTTTCCACTATCCAAACAATAGGCCACGGTTTTTCCGGTAATTTCATGCGCCTCACGGAAGGGAACCCCCTTCAAGACCAGATAGTCCGCCATGTCGGTGGCGGTCAAAAATCCGCTGGCTGACAGTTCTTCGACTGAAAGTGATTTAAATTTTGCCGACTTCATCATACCGGTGAAAATTTTCAGGCAGACTTTGACCGTATCCGCCGAATCGAACAAGGGTTCCTTGTCCTCCTGCAAATCTTTATTGTAGGCCAGCGGCAATCCTTTCATCAATGTAAGGAGGGAAACCAGATTGCCAAACACCCGGCCAGATTTTCCCCGAATCAGTTCCGCCGCATCCGGATTCTTTTTTTGCGGCATGATACTGCTCCCTGTGGTGAAAGCATCGGACAGTTCCACAAACCCGAACTCACTGGAATTCCAAATGACCAGTTCTTCTGAGAACCGGCTGAGATGCATCATCAATAAAGCCGAAGCACTGCAAAATTCAGCGGCAAAATCCCGATCCGCAACTGCATCCATGCTGTTATGGGAAATTTCCGGAAAGTTTAAAAGTTTAGCGGTGTATTGACGGTCGATGGGAAAATTGGTTCCAGCCAATGCCGCCGAACCCAGCGGCATGACGTTGATCCTTTTTCGTGCGTCAACAAAGCGGTCTTTGTCCCGAAGAAGCATTTCCACATAGGCCAGAAGATGATGCGCAAGCAAAACCGGTTGCGCCCTTTGTAAATGCGTGTACCCCGGAATCACCTTATCGAGATTCTTTTTGGCAAGACTCACCAGAGTCTTGCACAACTGGTCGATGTCTTTTACCGTCTCATCCACCTCGTTGCGTAAATAAAGACGGATGTCCAGACAGACCTGGTCGTTGCGACTGCGGGCGGTGTGGAGCTTGCCAGCAGTAGGGCCTATGATTTCACGCAGGCGGCTTTCGATACTCATATGAATATCCTCCAACTCGTCCTTGAACTGGAAACGCCCCTCATCACATTCTTTTAAAATCCGCTTCAATCCTTTTTGGATTTTCTGTGATTCGGCTGAAGAAATAATTTTACAACGCGCCAGCATTTTGCAATGCGCGATACTTCCCTCAATGTCGCAGGCGTATAACCGCTTATCAAAAGAAATGGAAGCCGAGAAGGTTTCCATTAAAACATCCGTCGATTGTTTGAACCTGCCACTCCATGGTTTTTTCATTTTTCGTGCCCCGAAGGGGTAATAAAGTTTTTTGTAATCCGTTTTTATCTCGGCCCCACGCCTAGTGGCTCCCTCGCTAGAGAGTGGCGGAGGATGGGGGAATGAAATCCCGCTTTTTAACCCATTTATCTTTTTGCACGATATTGACGCGGGTTCCCAGGGGAACCATCTTGGCCAGGAAGTTCAGATACCATTCCTGGATATTGGGGCACCCAGCACTGCCATTTCGCCAGTCAAAGTTTTTCTTGAAGAATTCGTTTACCTTGCTCGCATTGACTCCGTGGATGCCATAACTGCCGGGAACCGGATCGCCCAGTCGTTTCATACCCATCCACCAATGTCCGATTTCATGGTCTTCATGACCAAACGGAATCGCCCGCACCCTTGTTTTTCCATTTAGCGTTTCTTTTTTATACCAGGTGGGTTTGTAAGCCTTATTCTTTATTTCATATTCTCCGACAGGGGTTTCTTCCCCGGCCCTTCCGAAAATACTTTCTATTTCCATAATTTCTTCATCGTTGTAATAAACTCTCAAGGCACCGCTTTCAACGATTCCCAAAAGATACCAGAGTTGTGGGTTTTTATAGTTGAAAGAAGCCACATCCTTGGCATTGTACTTCAAGGTCATTGTCTGCCCGGAGCGTACATAGCTTGCACGTTTGTTGTTATAAACCTGTTTCAGAATGTATTTCAGGTTTTCCGTGACTTTGTTATTCAAAATCATCTGCTCAATCTGCACGCTGAGCTCGGCGTTGAACTTGCGCGTTTCTTCCAGCTCGACCGAGGCCACAGTAAGATCCTGGCGAATCTGCGCCATTTCTTCCTTGGAGACCAGGCCAACCTTACTCAAGCCCTGATACCAGGCCACATCTACTTTTTGCCGGGTTTGCGCACCAAGAACAAACTGGTAGATCAGGGTTCCACTGATAATTAATGCTCCAATGGAGATTCCCACCAGTTTCAGAGTTCGTTTGACATTGTTGGACAGGCGGTATCTGGCAACCTCAAATTTTACTTTTTTATTTTTTTCTTCCAGAGCGCCAAATGTTGCTTTGTGGAATTTTTCCAGCAGGCGACGTTCGAGTCTGGACAGGGTGGGGGTGTGAGCTCTCAGCTTTTCTATGATCCAATACAGGTTTTCGCGGGTCTTGCGGTCATAGCTACCGCTTGGATCTTTATTGCCGATCAGATTGTATTCGTTAATATTTAAAACTGTAAGCTTGTTTTCAGGTTTCATATAACCCAGTCCACTATCCTAAACTGCTGGCAATTCTTTTAAAGTTGCCAAACAAATTACCTTTTCCGCTTTTCTTCAAAAACTGAATAATTTCGTCATTACTATTGGAAAGAGTGGGGCAAAATTTGTTCTCGCTGATGATGTTTTGTGCAATCAGATTGATAGAGTTGGAAAGAGAACTGTCCTTATCGTAAAACAAGGTGCCCCGATTATTGGTTATGTTGATGATCTTGTGATGGGGAACCATTCCAACCGCATGAATCCTGTTCTTATAGTCTTCAAACCGGTCCAGAGTATCGAGATATTCCCTCAACTGGTCGAGGCAGTTTGCGATTTCCTTGGACTGTTGGCAACGATTGAAAATGATTCCGAATTTTTTGTTTGCCAGAATTTCCGCCACCGCCTTCTCACCTTTAGATGCGATCATGCGGTTGACATAAGCTTTGTCCAGTCCGGATAACCTTCCCTGCTGATAGTCATGGTAAAAGTCTTCATAATAATCAATGAAAGAGTGGAGAGCGTCAATACTGCCATTGATGGCAATATTATTGCTCATGTCAAAAATAAAAATAACCTGATCAATCGAATTCATCAATGAGGACAAATGGTTCACACCGCCTGCTGGCGTATCGAGCACCACATAGTCGAAACGTTCCGTCAGCTCATTGATAAACTCCAGAAAAAGGAGGAGAAATTCCGGTTCATTGATGCGTTTACGATGGCTTTTTTTGCCGAGAATGGGAACCTCGCCACCCAGCAGGGAAAATTTAAACTCCTCAATATAATTGATGTATTCATCAGCTGTTGGCCTGGAGTTGGCTTCATGTTTTTTCAGGACCTGCTTTAGCTCGCCCATATCTATTTTTTTCAGGAGCGGCTTGAGGGTCTTGATCTGGGTTACCGTGTAAACCTGGCTCCGCTCCAGAAACAACTCATGCAAATGATTGCCAAAGGGAAATTCTGAGAAATGAAACAGTTCTATATTCAGTGTTTTGTATAAGGCCAACCCCTTTTCAAGTTGCGGATGATTTCTCTTAATTTCCTTATCCAGATAGGCATTGAAAATGGTGAGTATCCGGTAAATCGATTGCAGAAAATCAACCTGGTAGGTTTTGTTGGCCAGGGTTTCAAACAAGTCATAAAAAGTTTTTCGGGGATGACTTTCAAGAATGCTGGAAATAGTGGGAAGCCTGAGGTCGAGATCAAACAGGCACACGCTGTCGTGAGTCAGCGATTTGCCCAGCGAGTGTGTCAGGGCCGCCGCCGTATTGATGGACAATGTGGTTTTTCCGATCCCCCCTTTGGGGCCGATAATTGAAATGATCGGCATTTAGCTTTTCCTCTTTTTTTCGTTGGATCCGGCGATTACCACGGTAATTTCGCCTTTCCAGGTTCGTGTCTGAGCAGAAAGTTCTTGCAGGTTTCCTCGAATCACTTCCTCGTACATTTTAGTCAGTTCGCGCGCGATGGCCACTTTGCGGTCACCAAAAAACCGGTAAAGGTCCAGAAGCGTTTTTTGAATGCGGTTGGGCGATTCAAATAAAACCACTGTGCGTTTTTCCTCTGCCAGGTTTTTCAGCAGAGTTGTGCGACCTTTTTTGCGAGGGAGGAATCCCTCAAAAATAAACCGATCCATGGGCAAACCAGAAACGGTTAACGCGGCCAGCAAAGCCGAAGGTCCGGGTATGGAAAAAATAGAAACCCCCTCCTCGATCGCCGAGTTTACCAAATGATAATGCGGGTCAGAAATTCCGGGTGTTCCGGCATCTGAAACCAAGGCAAGGTCTTTACCTTTTTTAAGACGTTCAATAAACTCTCTACCTTTTTTTATTTTGTTAAAACTGTTGTAACTGGAAAGAGGTGTTTGGATTTGATACTTGTTCAGCAATATTTTTGTCCGGCGAGTGTCTTCAGCGGCAATCAGGGAAACTGCATTAAGGGTTTCTATGGAACGCTGGGTCACATCACCCAAGTTACCAATAGGGGTGCTCACTACAAATAAATGTCCCGTTTCCTCCGAGCCCGGTTGTACAGCAGCCATATTGAATGTGTTTTAGTATCCAACTATGAAAAGTTCAGCTTTTCATTTGGAGCAGTGAGACAGTTTTTTAATTATCCCTGCTTGGGATGAGCGACAACCTTCTTTTCTTTCGCCTCAGTTTTGACCAGCGGAATAATTTTGGTTTCCTTTCCGGTCATATCACAGGAGCCGTCCAATATCCCCCCCAGCTCAATATACAAAGCCGGAGACTTAACATTGCCCACCACTTTGCTGTTCGAATGGATCTCAACCTTTTTGGTAGCTGTAATGGTTCCTTCCACGAGCCCCATACAAATGACGGTTCCCGCAAAAATTTCCGCCCTGATATGCCCGGCATCCCCGACAATCAGCGTATCATCGGTGTGGACCTGACCTTCGAACTTGCCATCAATGCGAACTGTGCCCTCAAAAGACAACGATCCGTTAAAAACCGTGTCTTCGGCCATATAGGCTTTAATTTGACTATCTTCTTTTTTCATCTTTTCGTCTCCTCCCCACATGAGAGTTCACCTATTCAAGTTTAATTTTTGCCCTGACCGATCAAGCTCTTGATGCGATCCAGGTCATCATCGGAGTAATAAGTCACCACCAGCTTGCCACCTTTTTTTGTTGGCTTGATGTCAACCTTGGTCCCCAACCTGCGTTCAAACTCTTTTGCTAAATCCTTGATAAAAATATTTTTTTTCGAAACCAGAGATACGGGTTTCGTTGGCACCGGTTGTTTTAATCTGCTTACCCGACTTTCAGTTTGCCTGACCGTAAGATCCTGTTTAAAAATTTCCTTGCGCAGTACTTCCATTTGTCCGGCGTTGTCCAACCCCAGCAAGGCCCGCGCATGACCCATGGATAGTTTTCCGGAAATTAAATCTTCCTTGATATTTCGAGAAAGCTTGAGGAGCCGCAAGGTGTTGGTCACTGCGGTTCGGCTTTTGCCGACCTTTTCGGCGATCATCTCCTGAGTCAGGGCAAACTCATCGGCAAGACGGGCATAAGCTTCCGCCTCTTCTATGGGGTTGAGATCCTGACGATGGATATTTTCTATGATGGCCAGTTCCAAAGCCTGGGCATCGGTCACTTCCCTGACTACAACAGGAATTTTTTTCAGTCCCGCTTTTTTGGAAGCCCGCCACCGTCTTTCACCCACTATCAGCTCATAGCCCGTATCCGATTTCTGCACCAGCACGGGTTGCAAAACACCATTCTCGCGAATGGATGTTACCAGTTCTTCAAGCTTCTCATCATCAAAATATTTTCTCGGCTGAAAACGGTTGGGCGAAATTTCATCGATCAGCAGTTCTGTAGTTTTCACCGATTCGTTTTCGTGGGATTCGGGAACCCCCATTTCAAAGTCGGGAATCAATGCATTGATGCCTTTACCTAACGCTTTTCGATTCATGCCCCGGAGCCCTCTAGTGAAACCCGCTCATCAACTTTAGATCGGGAAATAATTTCTTTAGCCAGCTCTACATAAGAATCCGCGCCACGTGAACGACCGGCATAAAGCATAATCGGCTTTCCATGACTGGGTGCTTCACTCAGTCGCACGTTTCTTGGGATAACTGTTTTTAGCAGGAAATCGCTGAAGTATTTTTGCACCTGGTCCTTTACCTGTGCGGCCAAAAGGGTTCTGCCATCAAACATAGTCAATAAAATACCTTCCACTTTTAGATCCGGATTGATGGATTTTTTTACCAGCTTTAAAGTTTTCAGCAAATGGCTCAACCCCTGAAGAGCATAATATTCGCATTGCATGGGAATTAAAACTGAGTTGGAAACAGCCAAGGCATTCAGGGTCAAAAGACCCAGCGAAGGGGGGCAGTCTATGACTACGAACTCAAACTCCTCGCGCACTCCATTGAGAGCGGACTTTAAAACTGTTTCTCGCGACTCTCTCGCTACCAGTTCGATTTCCGCGCCAGTCAGGTCCACACGGGATGGGATGATTTTAAGCGTTTCAATTTCCGTGGAACAAATGACTTCCCGCTGGCTTGCGTCACCCATCAAAAGCTCATAAATCCCTCGCGAATCTTCTCCGATCCCAAGCCCACTGGAAGCATTGCCCTGAGGGTCAATATCAATCAATAGCACTTTTTTGCCCGAAAGGGCTATTGAGGCCGCGAGGTTGATAGCCGTAGTGGTTTTCCCCACCCCGCCTTTTTGGTTTGCAACGCTTATGATTTTGCCCATGGAACCTCTTGGGAATAGTACGGCAAGCATGCTAAAAGTACCACAAATTCAATTCCCTGCCAACAAATAAAGTCGGGCTATTTCGACAATTGTTTCACGTGAAACACTGCTCGGCGCAGGGCCAATATGCCATCGCTTTATTTGGCAAGCAAGGAGTACCGGCGGCTCAACAAGATATTGCCCGGTTGCCCCTGCGACTAGTAACCACTCGGCACCAGTGTGACACTGGACCCAACGGGAAAAAACTTGATTGAGCCGAGACAACTTTTTGCGCTCCAGTAAAAGCTACTGCCAGTTGGCCCCAGGCCTAGTGCCGCTTTTGCAGGGAATAATTATTAAAGTATTGCGCTTTACCCCTTCGGGGCACGAAGGCTGAGGAAGATTACCACGGAGTGTTGCTTGCTCCACGGGTAATGCAGTGCTGGCCCCGCGCCGAGCGGTGTTTCACGTGGAACATTTTTCAAAAACCAAAAGGCTTGAGGCCACTCCGTGATAGCTGGTTATGGAAACCTCCTCCTGCAACAAAAACCCTGGGTTGGGGTCCATTTGACTCTCTCCGGGTGGTTTTTTTAGCACAACCCTCCCGCCTGGGGGCAAAAATCTCGCACTCAAATTCAGGCATTCCTGTGCCCCGGATACAGCCCGAAAAACCACAGCATCGGATTGGCGATCCTCTGAAATATCTTCTGCCCGGACATTGAGCACTGTTACCTGCTCCAATTTAAGCTCCCGCACCACGGTTTCCAGAAAACTACAGCGCTTGCGCTGGCTCTCCACCAAAACCAATTCCAGCTCGGGGAAGACAATTTTTAAGGGTATCCCAGGAAAACCGGCACCACTGCCTATGTCCATCACACACGAACCAGGTTCGATGGCCCGGCAATATTGTAGGGAATCAAACACGTGTTTTTTAAGGATTTCTTCGGGATCTTTTTCTGCGGTGAGGTTGATTTTCTGGTTCCACTTCAGCAAAAGCTGTAAGTATTGCTCGACCTGGGATACCGCTGGCGCGACCTTGATATCCAGGCCCAGCCTGGGGTCCTGCAGAATATGCGAAATTGTCTCTTGCATGGGAGGTGTTCAGGAAGCGAGAGCCCTTTTGAATTCCCGGGTAAGGGCAGGAACCACTTTGGTAGCATCTCCGACTATACCATAATCGGCAACCGAAAAAATGGGGGCATGGGGGTCCGAGTTGATAGCTACAATACAGCGGGACGAAGACATGCCGGCCAAGTGCTGTACCGCCCCAGAAATCCCACAGGCAATATAAAGATCCGGGGAAACGGTCTTGCCGGTCTGACCCACCTGGTTGGAGTACTCTCGCCAGCCATTATCCACAACAGGTCGACTGGCACCAACCGCCCCTCCGAGAGCTTTGGCTAATTGCTCCAACAGCTCAAAGTTCTCCGGCCCCTGCATCCCCAGTCCACCCGAAACCACGATCCGGGCCTCGGTGATATCCAACTGGGAACCCACCTTCTTCACCAACTGTTGCGCTTGATGCGAAAGTTCCGGTAGCTGGATGTCTTGCTGAAAAACTTCCCCCGCTCTTGGCACCGGGGTCTCTGTCTGGCGGAAAACGTTCGGGCGCAAAGTAAGGATATAGGGTTTTTTGCCGCTGAAGCGGACCGTGGAGAGTGCCTTCCCCGCTGACACCGGTCGCACAGCCTCGATATCGCCGTCCCCAGCTATGGAAAGGGAAATGCAGTCCGTGGCCACCCCTACCCCTAACCGGGCAGAAAGAACGGCGGACAATTCCTTACCATTATTAGTCGCCAGCAAAAGCAAATAGTCGACTGGAGATTTTTCAAGTTCCTGCGCTAAAGCGAAACTATAGTTTTCATGAATATAAATGTTCAGGTCGTGGTGTTGGAGCAGGCGGACTTCATCCGCTCCATTTTGCAGGAAAAGTTCAGTCTGCTCACCGGCTTCAGGGCATAGATAAAAAACAACGACCTTGCCCGAAATCGGGTCTGCCAGTTTCCGTGCGGCATTGATCACTTCGAGAGAAACGGGTTTGGTTAAACCTTGTTCGTGCTCAATCACAACGCCCAGGATCTGGCCCACAGAAAACTCCTAAAATAAAAAAGGGGGCTCAATGCCCCCCATCAAAATGAAGCCGACCAAAAACCCGCCGAAATATCTCCTGTCGCGGGAATAGCCTATTTTGGCACTTTTATGCAGTTATGAATCGGGACTGTCAATACTTGCCGGGAGGACGAAACAGAGGAAGATCCAAAATCCATTCAATCTCCCAAATTTCGCCAATGGTTCCCAGTCCGAGAAGACAAACATACAAAACCAGAAGACCTACACCAATCTGGCCCTTATGTTTTTGCACAAGTGCTTTTATACCACCGGGGTTGGGGGAATCTGAAGTTTCATTCATAGGACGGAGGGTTTTATTAAATGATTTTTTCTTCTTCGCGCAACAGTCGAACCAGACTGCCGCTGATTTCTTCTTCGCTACCTTCTAGGATTATTCCCTTTTTTCGTTCCGGGGGCAAGCAAAGATTTTCCTGAATCACTTTATTGTCGGCACAATCAAGAGTGCCTGCCTCGATGCCAAGGTCCTCAGCGGAAAGAGTTGAAACCTCTTTTTTCTTGGCGGCCATAATACCCTTAAGGGACGGCAACCGAGGTTCATTAAGGCCTTTCTGGCAAGTCACCAGAAACGGAAGCACCAGTTCACGAATTTCACTGCCGCCTTCGACCTGCCGCGTAATTTTCGCGCTTTGAAAATCATCGGAAAACTCAACACCGGTCACCACGGTAACAAAAGGGATGGCAAGAAAAGTCGCAAGCATCGGGCCGGTTTGAGCCCTGTCCACATCCACTGCTTGCTTGCCACAAAGAACCAGGTCATAGGGTATTTTTTTTATGCATGACGCCAAAACTCTCGCCACGGCGTATGAATCCAATCCCTCAAACCTGGGATCCATCAAGTGCACGGCTTTATCCGCACCCATGGCCAGGGCTTTTTTTATCGAGTCTTTGAATCCCTCAGGCCCCAGTGTTAAAAGAGTGATTTCGGTATCCGGCTTTTTCTCCTTAATGCGTACCGCCTCTTCAATGGCAAATTCATCATAGGGATTGATGATGCGCGGGCTTCCGGGGGAAACAATCTGGCCGTTTTCAACCTGAATTGCGGCGGCAGTATCCAGGACCTGTTTAATACAAACGATAATTTTCATGACTCATTCAACCCTAAGTTTATTTGCAGCTTTAATATTATCTCAGAGAGGGCCGTTATGCAAAACTACAATATCGAGCCACACGGATAATTTCCTTTTGCAATTTCAGCCCTGCTGGGCATAATAGATGCTATGAATGGTCCGGACGCTGAAAACTCAAAGCCCGCTGACAAAAAAAAAGATCTTGGCCCCCCTCTAAAAATTTTAGTCGCGGATGACACAGCAGTTAACCTTGCTTTAGCAACAAAATTATTAAAAAGGCGGGGTCACGATATCGTTTCCGTCGAAAACGGGCTCCAGGCTTTTGAAGCTTTTAAAGAAGCCTCGTTTGATGTTGTCTTGATGGATATCCATATGCCTGTCATGGACGGTTTGGAATCCACAGCTAAAATCCGGGAATTCGAAACTTCGCAACCATCCCGTCCGCCTACTCCCATCATAGCCATGACCGCAAACAATGAGCAAAGCGATCATGAAACGTATTTAAAGTCTGGAATGAACGGAATCATCACCAAACCTCTGAGTATAAAAATCGTAGTTTCACAAATCCGGGAAATCATCGCAGACTTTTCAGGCTGATTTTTTAAGTGCCGGCAATCACGTCTTTCTGATAATAAATAGTCGCCACAACCTTATCCCCCAGCGATAACCAATCCCGTTGGGTAAATTTCAAACCCGCCTAGGCTGTTGCGATAGAGTCCATATAATAAGGAATCAAGTCGATACAATTTGGGCTGAGAAGGGTCTAAAGTTAACCATTCGGGTTGTTTCAGCTCCCCTTACAGCGCTTAAAATCCTACTGAGGGATAGCCACAATAGCTCCCATCTCACCCGAGCGGGCAATGTCCGGCTCGCAACTTTTGGGCAGGAGTGATTTTAAATTAGTGATCGTCAAAAGCTTAGGAATAAAATAAGAACTAATAGGCCTGATTTGAAATGATATACTGGAAACCCATATTGACTCAAAATTCTCTTTAAAAAAAGATCCCTAAGCAAATCTTCAACAAGTCTTCCTACTCATGTAATCGGGAACAAGGTACAGACCACCTAAACCACTGGAACGGTGAGATTTTTATACTTTAAAAATTAAGTGTTGCGGGAAAACCTTGAGGCAGATACTTTTTAAAGTGCGCAGGTAAAAAAACTTACTTGGAAAACTTTTGTTAATGCTGATGTTGGAGAGCTTTGATCTCTTTCCAGGTTTTTGAGGTTGCTTTTAGAGTGCTTATTTTATATATTGAACGCCAATTTTCCCCCTTATAACTCATTTTTGTTTCTGGAAACTATGGAAGCCAAAGAAACCCTTTGGAAAAAGTGTTTAGAAAAAATTGAGGAGCAAATACTCCCCGAAAGCTACTCCACTTGGTTTTCGCCCACCTATCCGAGAACTCTTGATGATGGTTTAATGACCATCGCGGTTCCAAATCAGTTTTATAGAAAATGCCTCATAGAGAACTACCGGGACCTGATCGAAACTACTTTAAAGTCTGTAACGGAAAAACCGATTCTTGTAGACTTTTGCATAGAAACTGAAAAAATAGCCCAAACGGAACACGAAAAAGAAGGTCAGGAAACCCCGGCTATTGAGCCCGGTCAAAGCTCCTTTCCCCCGGTCGTCTCTTCTCTCAATCCCAAGTATAGTTTTTCAAATTTCGTGGTTGGATCAAGCAACCAGTTTGCCCATGCGGCGGCCTTAGCTATTGCTGATCACCCAGCTATGGCTTACAACCCTTTATTTCTATACGGGGCAGTAGGATTGGGTAAAACGCATCTCCTGCACGCCATAGGAAACAAAATTTGTGAGAACCACCCCGGATCCCGGGTTCGGTATATTTCAGCCGAAAGCTTTACTGTTGACCTCATTGAGTCCATCAAAAAAGACAAAATGCCGTTTTTTCGGAAAAGATACCGACCTCTGGATGTCTTACTGGTCGATGACATTCAGTTTATTGCAGGGAAAGAGAGAACCCAGGAAGAGTTTTTTTATACCTTCAACACCCTTTACGAGTCTCATAAACAGCTCGTCATTTCCAGCGACAGGTATCCTAAAGATATTCACAATATGGAGGAGCGGCTACGCTCCCGGTTTGAGTCTGGGCTGGTCGCGGATATCAATGCCCCCGACCTAGAAACGAAAGTCGCCATTTTATACAAGAAGGCGGACTTCCATCAAAAAGTTGTTCCCCAGGATGTCGCTATCTTTATCGCTAGCAATATAAAATCCAATATTCGTGAGTTGGAGGGTTTTTTGCTTCGAGTAATTGCTTTTTCCTCTTTCACTCACCGGAAGCTTGACCTGGCATTAGCTGAAGAGGTATTGAAAGACTTTACTTTGGACAAAAACAAGCACTTTACTATCACAAATATCATTAAATCTGTGGCCAAATACCACGATATCAAGGTCTCAGATATCAAGTCTAAAAGACGCACCCGCGACATCTCCACACCTCGGCAAATAGCCATGTTTTTGTGTCGGGAACACACCAAATCCTCGCTCCCTGAAATCGGCCGGCAGTTTGGCGGCAAAGACCACACCACCGTTATTTTCTCCTGCAAAAAGATATCCGGATTAATCAAAGAAAGCAAAGAGTTAGCAGTATCCATCCAAGAAATTATAGACCTTATTGAAAAAGGATAACCTGTTCAAAACATGTTAAAAAAACCTGAATAAAACAGGCAAAATAAGGTATAATCCAAAGAGTAGTTTTTTTCCTCACCTGTGCCCAAAAAAAGCAGTTTTAATAACAGTTCCTTCTTCAAAATCTAGCTTTGATTTTGAAACTTTAGCTAGGTTTTCCACATACTTTCAGGCCCTACAACTACAACTATAAATAAATATAAA
>Ga0233437_1004045_pt1 | contig 17996 bp, 19 predicted proteins | sample SI_122_August201_FD_182714 | JGI IMG/M metagenome (GOLD analysis project Ga0233437, IMG submission 182714) | Seawater microbial communities from Saanich Inlet, British Columbia, Canada - SI_122_August2016_200_MG | ecosystem: Environmental > Aquatic > Marine > Inlet | place: Canada: British...
TGCTTACGCTTCTTTACTGTTTATGGGCCTCGCCAAAGACCTGATCTTGCGATTAATAAGTTTACATACAAAATATTGCAAGATGTGGAGATCTCCATATATGGGGATGGATCGAAGAAAAGAGACTTTACATATATTGATGACATAATAGACGGAACAGTAAAGGCTATTAACTGGACTGCCCAAACAAAGAACGCAGCTTTTGATATCTTTAATCTTGGCGAGTCTAAAACAACAGACGTTAACAGCTTGATTGCCATGATTGAGGAGGCAACAGGCAAGGACGCAAAGAGAAAATACGAACCAGATGTTGTCGGCGATGTTTTACAAACATATGCAGACATTACTAAGGCAAAACAAATATTAGGATATAATCCCAAAACAGATATTAGTGAAGGCGTTCAAAAATATGTGAGCTGGGTTAAAGAGAGGTTATAAAATGAACATTTCAGCCAACGATCTAAGAAAAGGTGATGCTGTTCTCATGGGTGGACAGCTTTATGTGTGCCATAAAGCAGAGAGGCGGGTCATGGGGCGGAAGTCAGCTTTTGTACAGATAATTTTGAAAAACATACAAGACGGCACACAAAAAGACATGAAGTTTGGATCCGCTGATACGCTGGAAAGAGTCGATCTTTTTGAAAAAACAGTTCAGTTTCTCTACCAAGAAGGCGACACCTACAACTTTATGGATAATAGCAATTATGAACAATTTGAGCTTGGAAAAGATGTTATTTCCGATGCGGCACCTTTTTTAAGAGACGGTTTAGAAATACGTATATTATTTTATGAGCAAATGGCCATTTCTCTTAGATTGCCAACGAGCATGGATTTTGAAGTTGTGGAAGCCGACCCAACGATAAAAGGAGCAACAGCGAGCGCGCAGTACAAGAACGCAAAAATTGAAAACGGTTTAGATATCAAAGTCCCTTCGTTTGTCGGCGTGGGGGACCATGTGCGCATTAATACAGAAACGCATGAATATATGGAGCGCGTTAAAAAGTAATTCGTGAAACAATAATGAGAAAAAAAAGCATTATAATTAAAACCATTTTGCTCGGCCTGTTTTGTTTGGCGGCCTGTTCTTCAGCAGACACGAGCCTGTCTTTTGAGACACAAAAACTTAGCATACAAACAGCAGCACAAAGCCTTACTTTAACGGTTGAAGTTGCCGACACGGAAGAAAAAAGAGCTCAAGGATTGATGAACAGGGCCACGCTTGACGAGGGCTCAGGAATGCTTTTTGTTTTTGATCAAAGCGCGGACCATTCTTTTTGGATGAAAGAAACAAATATTAGCTTAGATATGATTTTTATTAATGAGAGCAATGAAATTGTTTATATAGAAGAAAGCACAACCCCGCTATCAGAGGATCCTATTGGTGCCGGACAAAATTGCCGTTACATATTAGAGGTAAACGCTGGGTACGCGGAAAGGAATAGTGTGAACAGTGGCGATGTGGTTAGTTTTTAGCGATGCTTAAAAGTCTTCTTCTGCTGTTTTCGCAAAATCAACAACATTATTGTCAGCCTCTTCTTGAGCGCTGGCTCTAGCTGCGGCATTTCCCATTGAGCAATTGCCTTCAAAGACGGCACCCTCTTCAATAATAAGAGAAGGAGCTACAATATCGCCGCGCACAGTTGCTGGAGAATTAATAACGATTTGTTGCGATGCTTTTATGTTGCCCTGCACCTCTCCTTGGATGACAATTGTTCCAATTTCAACAGAGCCCTCAACATAACCTGTTTTACCAACCATTAGCTCGCCTGAAGAATAAATTTCTCCTTTAAACTTGCCGTTAACATGTACATTGCCTTCAAAGATAAGTTTTCCTTCAAAAGCGGCGTCTTCTTTTAAGACCGTTGTATTATCATAATTAATATCATTCATAGAATCTGCTCCGTTATTTTCACTAAACATAAACCGTGCTCCTTTGTAGCAAACGTTAAAGCTTGGTCCCCTTAAGCCTGAAAAGCACTAAAAATCAACAAATTATTTAGCGCAACAAACAGACTAAGACATGAGCTTGGCTATTAGGGAATTAAGATCGTTTTCATTACTAAAAGTCACAACAAGCTGACCCGCATTACCCTTAGATTTGATAACAACCTTTCGCCTAAGGTGCGTCTCGAGGTTTTTAATAAGCGATTGGAAGTTTTTATTTTGTTCAATTGATTCAATAGTTTCTTTTGTTTCTTTTTTCACCTCAAGGGATTCTTGGGCGCGATATTTTTTTGTTAATAACTCAACATCTCTTACTGATAAATTATGACTAACAATATCGTTAGCAACCTGAACTTGAAGCTCTTTGCTGTCAAAGGAAAGAAGGGCTCGTGCGTGGCCCATAGAGATAACATTTCCGATGAGATAGTCTCGCACCTTGTCTGGAAGCTTTAGCAAGCGAAGAGAGTTGGCTATGCTAGATCGGTCTTTTCCAATTTGTTTAGCAAGTTCTTCTTGTGTGTATTGGTGTCGGCTTAGGAGGTCTTTATAAGCCAGGGCTTCTTCAACAGGATTGAGGTCTTGTCTTTGTATGTTTTCAATAAGAGCTAATTCAAGGACTTCATTAGCATTAGCTTCTTTAACGATTGCTGGAACTCTTTCCAAGCCAATTTGCAAACAGGCACGATAGCGTCTTTCACCAGCAACAATCTCATATTTACCACCTCCTATTTCTCGCAACAAGACAGGCTGGATGACCCCTTTTTCTTCTATTGAAGCTGCGAGCTCACTCAACGACTCTTTAGAGAAAAGTTTACGAGGCTGATTGGGATTGGGAACAATGTCTGACAAGGGACAGAGAATATATTCTTTGTGTTCACCCGATGACTGTTTAGCTGTCATGGGGATGAGTGAGCCTAGCCCTTTACCGAGCGCCTTTTTTTGATCTGTCATATTTCCTCTAATCATAAGATATATATTTTTATAAATTCCATTAAAGTGATTGTTTCACAGAAAACAGAATCTAATTAAGAATCATTAACTAAGCGAAGGTTGCCCTTAGAAACGCCTTCAAATCGCGCCACAATTTCTTGCGATAGTTTCTCATATGCTTCTGCACCCCTAGATTTTGAGTCATACACCAAAATAGGTTCACCATGTGAAGGGCTTTCACTAAGCTTTACATTACGCGGAATAATTGAAGAAAAAACTTTATCCTTAAAGTAAGATCTTACTTCATCTACAACTTGGTTGGCTAAATTATTTCTCGAGTCAAACATTGTAAGCACAATTCCGAGAATTGATAAGTTGCTATTAAGGCTTTCTCTAACAAGCTGAACAGTATTTAACAGTTCGGAAATACCCTCTAGAGCATAATATTCTGTTTGGACAGGTATTAATATATAATCAGACGCCGTCAGAGCATTAACTGTTAATAAATTCAAAGAGGGAGGACAGTCAATGAAACAAAAGTCGAAATCATTCTGTACAGAATTAAGTGCAGACGTGAGTTTTGTTTCTCTAGAGTATGCCTGCATCAACTCAACCTCTGCCCCAATAAGGTCGCGGTTTGAGGGCACAACAAAAAGGTTGTCATAGTCAGATTTCCTAATAATATCAGACAGATCCACATCGCCAATGAGCGCATGATAGATGCTTTTATCAACGCGATACTTATTCAATCCAATGCCACTGCTTGCATTGCCTTGAGGGTCAAGATCAATAAGAAGGGTTTTAAAACCCATTTTACCTAAGTATGTCGCTACGTTAACGCTGGTAGTTGTTTTGCCAACACCACCTTTTTGGTTGCTGATAGAACAAATTTTCATAAACCTCCAAAAAAACCAATATAATCAAACGCTTAATGTTGTGGCTGCTTGTTGTTATTCTAATAAACTTAAATTATCTGTAGTAATTAATAAGAGATTCTTCAAGAAAGAAAACATCGAAAATTGAGCAAAAGAACCAGCACCAGAAAGGCCAACAAAAACAAGGTGATACATGTTTCACGTGGAACGAGAAAACACAAAATTATGCAGATAAATTGAATTTATGAGTCGTTAGATACTATGCAAAACAGCAGCACGCGTAACATCACGATATAATAGAGAAAACGCCACAACATAAAGTATAACATAAAGAAACAGGCGTTAAACACCTAATTAATTGAGGCGCTCAATTATGGTTTTATTGCCAAAAAATATTATGTGAAATTGCATTCTGTACAGATCAAATATTTGTTATAACGATAAACCTATTAATGCCTGCTGGGTGGATGGTATACTTACAAACACGATACTGTTTTTCCTGTTTGTCAACAATTGAAAAGGGGTTATTCAACGAGGAGGTGTTGGTCCTTTGCCAATCGACCAGACCAAAATAATTTATTAGGGACGCCTCGGTCTCAAAGGAAATAATATTCCTTGGGGGTTGAACAAGGTTTTTTTGAGAAAGACATAAGAGTTTTTCAATGTTAAATGTTGCACGAGAAATGATAGTAGCGTTTTCAGGAAATGAAGAACACAGGTTTTCGAAAGCACCATTTAATGCAGATACATTTTGTAAGCCGAGTTTTCTTATTACGTCTTTGCAAAAGTTAATCCTCTTAAGGCTTTTATCTACAAGTAAAAGGGGGCGGCGTTGCTCGCCGGCAATATGAAAAACAATACCTGCGAAACCGCCACCACAACCGATATCAATAAGTGTGCTTCCAATATTTGTATGGTCTGAGGAGAGTGATTGAAAAGCTAGCAGAGGATCTAAAATATTTTCGATAACAAAGCTTCTTGGATCTGTATTTCTGGTTATGTTGATTGACTTGTTCCATTTTGCAGTAAGCTCATAGTAAGAAAGAAAATTACGTAGCATATGAGCAGACGATTCAAGACCGTTATGAGAAAAAAGAGATTTGATTTCTGTAAAAGCAGACATACTACCACCTTTTTGAATCTGTACAACGTCTCATAAACGAAATGAGTAGAAAAGGTCAAAGGAAAAGAGAGGGTCGAGAGGGTGTTAGCGCTATATATATAAGACAAAGCAGTACAAAACAGACGTTTCAACATTGTTCAATCTTGCGTGGCGATAATTGTTAAGGTAAGCCTCTGAAATAACACAGAAATGGCGTCAGCAGCAACAACCCCCGAGACTCAGAGAAAATGGGAGCTTATGCGACAATATTAGGTTTCACGTGAAACAAGTTAGCATTTAAATACAAGAGGCATAAACAGGGTTGTTGCCGAGAAAATATTATGCGCAACTACGGCCAATGACCTGTTGTTACAGAATGATGTACAGATATTACGTGAAAAGGAATCTTTTCTGGTTCCACGTGAAACGGGAACAGTTTTTGTGATTAAGGTCGTTTGTGGCCATGCGCGCAGTGCTTTTTGTATGTGATTGAAGGGTTATTATGTACAGAATCTCAGTTGGTAAAGGCAAAAGAGGCTTGTTATATAAAAAAAGAGGAAGGGTGGTATTTTTGTAGCAAAAAAGAAGATTTTCCAAAAAACACAAAAAAAAGAGATAATAAAAGACTTAAAATCAATTCTGATTGGTTTGTTAGAGAGTTGTATTTATAGGGTTTTTTATATGTTAAAAACTCAAAAAATGAGAAAGATGATAAAATGGCAAAAAATGGCACATAAAGAGGCTTTTTCGTGCTGAAAAACAGATGGTTTTTGCCAGAAAAAAGAGGTTTAATAGATAGATTTCCTGGTAATCAAAAGTAACCTAGCCAATAGGTTAAGGCGCTTCAAAACAAATAAGTTGGAACAGAAATTAATCTTTCTGATGCCCCACAATTTTCATGGTCGTTTAATATTATCTAGCCAATCAAGTGTTTTGTAAAAACAGCGATAAAAAAGTTTTTTTCTAAGTTTTTGCCGTTTGGCTGACAAAGGCATAAATGATTAGAAATATGAAGGAAACGACAGGGGACAACATGACAGCATTTCACAAAATCTTAGTTATCAGAGAATGTGCTTTGAATTAGTGGTTTCTTGCTAATGGCAGCTTTTTGCAAAATCATAGCCAAACAACAAGGCATCGCATAATATTGGACTTCAAAATGATAGAAGGCATGCTTAGAAAGAATCAATGTTGTGACTCAAAGAGAAAAATATTTTGAGTGCAAATTGAATCTGTACAGAATTATATGTGAATATTATCTGCCTTCAAATATTGTACAAGCTTATTATACGCAGTTATGTGTAGTGAAAGAATAAGCAGAAACCGTCGACGACAGCCTGTCAAAAAAGTTTGTTTTGTAATGGCCAAGATATCTCTGCTCTCACAGAAGCGAGGCAATAAAATATGAAAGGGAAAAAGAAGGTGATGACAGCGATGCAATAGAATGAGGAAGATAATAAGAAGGCTCTTGTAAAAGTTAAAGTGCTTCCTAGGCCTAAAGCTTGCTAACGACCCCGTGTCTGTACAGTGTTAACGAACCAGTTGTTGTAGGTTAAAGTAAAAGATTCAAAGTCTGATAGGACTTTAGGTTTGTTTTGTAACTAGTTGATTATTTTGAAACCGCGTCGAAAGAGTATTGTGCAGACAAGAAGAAAAATAAAGGCCATAAAAAGAATGATCAAAAATGAAAGATACCACGTAAATTCAGACTTCCCCAAAAGAGCAAATCTAGTAGAATCAATAGCGTAAAAAACGGGGTTTAGTAGTGAAATCTTCTGCCAAAAAGGAGGTAGCATTCTAATAGAATAGAAGACGCCTCCTAAATAAATGAGAGGAATTAAAATAAAATTGCTTATTAACGCAACATGATCCCAACTTTCTGCAAGCATAGCAACCAAGATGCCAAGCGCGCCAAACAAAGCTGCCGTGACAAACCAAGATAAGAAAAGCCAGCTCAAAGAGGTGATAGGGAAGTCTACAAACAAACTTGACATAACTAATATACAGATGCCCACAGTAAGACCACGTAATATGCTTCCAATAATAAAGGAGGAAATGATCTGTATGTAAGATAAAGGGGCAACGAGAAAGTTTTCAATGGAACGTTCCATTCTTGCTAAATAAAAAGATGTGGCCGCGTTCTGGTAGGCATGTTGAATAACGCCCATTTGGGCCAAGCCAGGAAGTATAAAAATTATATAATCAAAACCCTGTATTTGTTTAATGGAGCGACCTAGTGAATAGCCAAAAACAAGAATAAAAAGGAGTGTCATCAAAACTGGTGGCATAACGGTTTGTTTGAATAGTCTTAAGAATCTGTAGGCTTCTCGTTCTACAAGCGTTAAAAAAGGTGTGACATTCATAGTGAGATCATATGGCTTTGACAGAGAAAACTCAAGCCACCTAAGGAGTTGGTTTGCTCTTTGTCTTTTCTGCGTCTTGATACAAACCAAGCCTTCCAAGCAGTTCTTCAATCACAATGACATAGGTCGAGTCATTGTGACCTTGTGCCAGGACTAAGGCCTTTGATAAATATTGTTCACACAGGTTTAATTCAAAACCTTTGCGCGTAAAAAGATCAACAGCCTTAAAGTCCACATTAGCGACAAAACGCAAAAGTGAAAAATCCGCTTTGAATGCTAGTTCAAACTTTTCTTTTGCCTTTTCTTTTTTGTTCATGTGAAACAAGGCAATGGCTTGAGTTGTTAGTGCATGATGTGTAATAGCAGGATCTTCTGTAAGCCCTATGATCTTTTCAAGCTTTCTAAAAGCTGTTTCATATTGTTTGAACTGTTCTACAAGAAGAACAGCTGAAATGATTTTTAAAGAAAGGTCTTCAGGAATAAGCTGTTCTGCGTGCTGATACGACTTGAATGCTTTTTTGTAATCGCCAGTTAGTTTATATAAAACACCGTGTGCTGAATGATAAAGCCCCTCTAGCATGGCGTCCTTTTTTTCAGCAGCAGCTTTAAGGCCTTCCCTAATGAGCTCCTTGGCAGCATCAAATTCTTTTTTTTTCATTAATCGGAAAGCTTGGTAAAGCTTTTCTTCACTGATAACAGGGTCTGTTTGTTGGTCTTTTTGTTTCATTGTTTACATTTTCATTGGTAGCTTGCCCATCTTTAAAACTTTGATCATTTCTTTGTGAATTTTGTTATTAGAGACAAGCAAGTCGCGCTCATAAATAGAATATGGGCCGCCGTTAAAACAGGAAATCTTTGCACCAGCCTCAGCAGCGATGAGTACGCCTGCTGCTGTGTCCCAAGGATACAGATTAAGTTCCCAAAAACCATCATAACGCCCGCAAGCAATGTAGCACAGATCAATGGCAGCCACACCATCTCTTCGAACAGCTTGGGCTTTAAAAATCATGTTATTAAAATGACAAAGGTTATTGTCTTGAGATTTTTTTACATTATAGGCAAAACCAGTTACTAGAAGGGCCTTAGACAGTTGTCCCACCTTTGATGCTTTAATAGGTTTGTCATTAAGAAAGGCCCCGCAGCCTTTAAAGGCACGAAAAAATTCATCGCGCAATGGATCATAAACAACACCTGCAAGAATATCTCCCTTGAATTCCAAGGCTACAGAAATAGCAAACAGAGGATAGTTGTGTGCAAAATTAGTTGTCCCATCAAGGGGGTCAATAATCCATTTATACTGCGAATCTTTTCTTGTTCCCGTTCCCTCTTCAGCAAGAATATCATGATCTGGGTAGATTTTTTGAATTACTGAGACGAGCATTGCCTCACTCTTTTTATCAACCTCTGTAACAAGGTTGATATCTCCCTTAAATTCTACTTTTACAGCCTTGCTATAACGAGACCGCTGATAGGCGCCCACCTCTTTTACAAGAGGAACTATCATATTATAAAAAGCCTTGCTTGAGATCGTTTTGGTCATGCTTTGTTTCTATGCTAACTTTGTCAGAGGTTCAAATCTTTTTAAATAAGAATTTTATACTGAAATGGCGAGCGTTGAGGCAAAAACCTTTTTAGCACCAGCCTCCTTAAGGGTTTTCGATGCTTCATTAAGTGTTGCGCCTGTTGTGTGGACATCATCAACAAGCAAAACATTCTTGTTTTTAAAGATAAGAGGCCGCTTTGTGATAAAAGCGCCTTTTAAGTTGTGCGCGCGTTTTGCTCGAGAAAGGCCTGTTTGAGAGGGCGTGTCTACGCTGCGCAATAAATCATTAAAAAGCAGCTTCTTTTTTAATGTTTTTTGCCATGACCTGGCCAAAAGAAGGCTTTGGTTATAACCCCTTTTAGCCAGCTTTGCTTTGTGTAAAGGAATAGGAAGAATATAATCGATGTTTTTGAGCTCGTTATTTAGGGTTTCTAAAAAAACTTTTCTATATAAGGGTTGTATGACTTGTTTTGTCCAAAAACCAGCATGATATTTTAAATCATGAATGATTTTTTTCGAGTTTTCATCAAAAACAAAGAGCGCATAATGGTTGTCATAATGGGGAGGGGTCTTTTTACAAGAGCCACAAACATTTGTTTGGCTCGAGAGAAAAGGGGTGCCGCAAACAGGACAAAAAGCATTTTTAATAAAATGGATTTTTTCACGACAAAGAGTGCATAAAGGATCGCCAATGGCGTGGCAACAAACACAGTATTTTGGAAAAAAAAGATTAAGCATTTTTAGTTATTAATGTTTGCCCTGTCATTTCTTCTGGTTGTGAAAAAGACAGTAAGTCTAGCACCGTTGGGGCAATATCACAGAGGCGTCCCCCCTCTTTCAGCTGTATTGTATCAGGCTTGTTTGAGACCAAAATAAAAGGAACAAGATTTGTGGTGTGTGCTGTCATCGGCTCACCGTTTGGAGCGAGCATTTCTTCAGCGTTGCCATGGTCTGCGAAGACAAGGGCTGTGCCGCCAACATCTGTGATTCGTGGAACAATTTCACTCAAACAGGCATCAACGGTTTCAACAGCTTTAATAATCGCCTCAGGTTTTGCTGTATGGCCGACCATGTCTGCATTTGCTAAGTTCAAAACAATGAAATCATATTTGTTGAGATTTAATCGCGCCAGCATTTCATTTTTGACTTTAAAAGCGCTCATCTCTGGTTTTTTATCGTATGTGGGCACTTCTTTTGGAGAAGGGATCAAGCACCGATCTTCGCCTCTAAAGACAGCATTTTGTCCGCCATTGAAAAAGAAAGTGACGTGCGCATACTTTTCAGTTTCAGCAATTCTGAGCTGTGTGAGATTCTGAGTAGAAATAATGTCACCCAATGTCTTTTTTGGATAGTTTGGCAAAAAGGCAACAGGAGCGGCAATGTCTTTGTCATAAGGTGCTGCACAAACAAATACGCTAGGCAGCAACTGTTTTTTTCTATCAAAGCAAGAAAAGGCAGGATCACAAAAAGCTCTTGAAATTTGTTTTGCTCTATCAGCTCGAAAATTATAAAAGATCATCGCATCTTTTTCTGTTATTGATGTTGTTGTGCTGTTTTGTTGTATAACAGATGCCGGCTCAATAAACTCATCACCAATGCCAGCGGCGTAGGACTCTTTTAAGTACGCAACAGGGTTTTCAATTTTGGTTTTGGCCCGCCCACATATAGCGACAAAGGCTTTTTCATTTCTGTCCCAACGATTATCACGGTCCATTGCCCAAAACCGACCTTCAATACTGGCAATAAAGCCAACGCCAATTTCTGCTATCTTGTCCAAAAGCTTTTGCAAATACAATGCACCATTTTTTGGAGGGGTATCACGACCATCCATAAAACAATGTATAGCAACTTTTTTTAAGCTGTTTTGCTTTGCCAGCTGTAGCAGGGCATACAAATGATCTTGGTGAGAATGTACCGCTCCATCTGAAAGCAGCCCCATGATATGAAGGGTGCTGTTGTTTGTTTTTGCTTGTTTGATAGCTTTCATAAGAGCGGGGTTTTCAAAAAAAGAACCGTTCTCAATAGCGGTGTACATTTGGGTTAATCCTGTATAAACGATCCTGCCGGCACCAATATTCATGTGCCCAACTTCTGAATTGCCCATGACACCCTCGGGAAGACCAACAGCAGGTCCTGAGCCATCAATGAATGTATGGGGATATTTGTTAATTAAGGAATCAAAAAAAGGTGTTTTCGCCAAAGCAATTCCATTGTCTTTTTTTTCATCTCTATGGCCCCAACCATCTAAAATGATAAGGGTAAGCGGTTGTTTCTTTGAATTTTTCATAATTTCTAATCCCCCCCTAAGACATTTCTAATATATTAACAATCTCATGAAGTGAAAAAAGTGTTTGTTCCTGAAAAAAGCCCCTTATTAGTTTAACTTTTACTTTTTTGTCAGTTATGCTAAACTGTTTGTGTAATATTAACAACATAAGGACATCATCATGGGTCAAGTGGCAAGACAATTCCTTTTCGCCATTACTTTTCTTTTAATAATAACAGGGGTTTTTACGTCATGTCGTGGTGGGACGTGCGCGGCGCTGGGCAACTCAATGCTAGACCAAGATAGCGATTGTGTTGCGGATTCAGGTGATGTTTGTGTTGGTGTTTACGATCCAGCACAGTTTGATGGTGATGAAGATGGTGTTGGCGCTGCCTGTGATTCAGATGACACAGATGAGACTAAAATTTTAGCAAAGGACTTCCCCGCAAGCGATGTTTTAAAAGAATATTACTCCTTTGCAAGCAATGAGCTGAGTGTACTTTCTGCTTATTCTGCACCCATAAACGCGACTCTTGTTGCCCATGATCTAGACCTTTCCAGTGATAATGGTTTTTATTATCTCCTAAGTTGTGATGAAAACTTTTTAGGGCTTTTAACCTTGACTGAGCCAGAAGAGCTCGCTCTCTCAAACCCAGAAAATGATTATGGCAGTTCAAGCTCCGCAATATCTCTTTTTAATGAATACGGCGCTTATGGTCGTGTGAGCACCTCGTGTTCGGCCTTTAATAATGACGCCCAGCATCCGCCAATGATTATTTTTCATTCTGAAGAAACAAATATTGATCTTTTTGCTGGCTACATCACAACAAACCCGCTTCTTGTGGATGGTCATGATGCATACTCTCTTATGGAAGCCCTTGGGTTGTATCCTATTCAATGCGGCTATTAGCGCTGCCCTGCCTTCCTTTGTTAATAGGCAATTTTTTCAATTCACTGTATCAATGTGCAACGGTTTTTCACAACATCTGAGCTAAAAAGAAACCTATCCACATGAAATGACTTGTGTTTTGTTAAAAGGCGCCTGGCACGGTCTTTGCAAGATCTGTTATTGAGGTGTTTGGATGAAAACCAATCAAAAAATAGGGTTTCAATTTGTTTTTGAAAAGCCTGATGACCACTCTCAATATGTGTCACCAATTCCTGATAGCCAGCTATGTTTTCGTCACCAATTGATATCAATGAACAGAGCCTTTTGGCTCTTTGGTTTTTTTCTCTTATTAAGCGTGGCAAATCAGCTCGAAAACCTTTTGTAGACAAATAATTCCAAGAGGCTAAATAAGCCCCCCTATAGTTATCCTTGACATATTTATTGAGGGTTCTAATCATGGGACCAAGAGTGAGAAAAATGATTAATCTATTTTTCTAAACCTCTTTGAGTCCCATAATGCCAGCAAGAAAAGAATTAAAAAAAACGTCTAAATTACAAATCACAAGCGCAGACATTTTAAATAGTATTGAAGACTTTGTTTTTATTGTAAACAAACAAGGGAAACTTTTATCTAGCAACAAATTAGTTTCCTTTGCAAAAACTGAAGAATTTTTAGGGCAGCCACTATATGACAGAATATTTCCCGAACACAAAGACAAGGTAAAGAAAGCGGTGAAAACAGTTTTTGATACAGGAAAAGCAATGAACATTGAGACAAAGGCTTCTTTGCCTGGTAATAAGGGTAGTTGGCTTTCCTGTCGCATTTCACCTGTTGTTATCAACAAGACCACAAGGGCTGCTTTGATTGTTGCGCGAGACATTACCCTTGAAAAAAATATTGAAGAAAGAATATTTGAAATGATCGCTTGTGAACACAAAAGAATTGGGCAAGAATTGCACGATGGGCTTTCTCAACATTTAACAGGTATTTCTTTTTTAGCAAAGGTACTCGAGAAAAAACTAATCACAAAAGGTCTTGGTGAAGAAAACGACATGAGAAAGATTGTTTTGCTTGTAAATGATGCCATTGATCATACTCGAGGATTAGCTCGAGGCCTTCACCTCGTTGATCTTCAAGAAGGAAATCTTGAAGACCTTATGCAAGAGCTTGTTCAGACAACAAAAAAAATCTACAATATTGACTGTAAACTCGATTTTGGACCTGATGTTGTGATCAAAGAACTGACCGTGGCAACACATCTTTATCGCATCGTTCAAGAGGCTATTAGCAACGCTATCAAACATGGAAAAGCAAAGAAGATAATTGTGAAAGCAAAAAAGAAAAAAAACAAGGTAGAACTGTCTATTGTTGATGAGGGGGTTGGAATAGATGTTTCGCGAGAGCCATCAGGTACAGGGTTAAAAATTATGCGCTATCGGGCAGACATGATAGGAGCAAACTTAGAAATAAAAAAAGGAAAACAACGTGGTACGGTTGTGTCGTGTTCCTTTTGTTCTCAGAATAAACAGGGGAAACTCTGATATCAAATGCAGGGAAACCCCCTTGTTGTTGCTTTATAAGCAATATGTTAAGGAAAATATTATGCAAGAGCCAAAAAGAATTTTAATCGTTGATGACCACCCCATTGTGAGGCACGGTTTAAAAAAGGTCTTTGAGCAAGAAGCAGATTTAACGGTTTGTGGAGAGGCTGAAGATGTCACAACAGCCCTAAAAGAGCTGGAGGAAAAAAAGCCAGACCTTATGGTGGTGGACCTGTCATTAAAGAACTCAAACGGCTTGGATATTATTAAGTCCGTGAAAACAAAAAACGATATTCCCATAATTGTCTTATCCATCCATGATGAAACGATTTATGCTGAACGTGTTTTGCGTGCGGGAGCCAAGGGTTATGTGATGAAACAAGAGGCGGCAGATCAGCTGCTCATTGCCATTCGAAAAGTTTTAGCGGGTGAAATATTTGTTAGCGAGAAGATGAGCAAATATTTGTTGCAAAAATATATAGATGGTGGCGCCATGGCGGACTTTGTGTCACCTGTTTCTAAACTGAGCGATCGAGAGATTGAAATCTATCGACTTATTGGAGAGGGTCGTAGTACGCGTCAAATAGCAGAAGCCCTTACGCTTAGCATCAAAACAGTAGAATCTCATCGAGCGCACATTAAACAGAAACTGCGGCTAAAAACAGGAACAGAACTTGTTCATAATGCTGTTCAATGGGTTCAAAGCGAAAAAAGCACCTCATAAATAATAATAAAATGAAAAACGAAAATAATTGTCACAACAAAAAAAAGCCAGAGCTTCTTATGCCAGCAGGAAGCCTTGAAAAGCTAAGATATGCTTTTGCCTATGGTGCTGATGCTGTTTATGCAGGAGTTCCCCAGTTTTCTTTACGAGCAAAAGAAAATGCTTTTTCAGAGAAAGACTTAGAAGAGGGCGTCTCTTATGCCCATAAGTTGGGAAAAAAGTTTTACCTGACAACAAACATCATTCCTCACAACAGAAAAATAAAACCCTTTTTGAATAAGCTTGATGACATGCTACAAACAGGGCCAGACGCACTTATTGTTGCCGATATTGGGTTGGTTGATCTTATAAAGGAAAAACATCCGGAAGTTGATTTGCACTTATCTGTGCAAGCAAACGCAATGAATTGGGCAGCAGTCAATGCCTGGAAAAAATTGGGCATTTCACGGATTATTTTATCTCGAGAAGTGTCAATCGAAGAAGCAAGAGAAATGAGAGAGATGGTTTCAGGCATTGAACTAGAGCTGTTTGTTCATGGGGCTGTTTGCGTGGCTCATTCAGGAAGGTGTTTATTGTCAAACTTTTTCAGCTATCGAGATGCGAATGATGGTTGTTGTACAAATGCTTGCCGCTGGGAATACAAGATGTATTTAGAAGAAGCAAAGCGACCGGGTGAATACATGGAAATTGAAGAAGATAGTAATGGTTCGTACATTATGAATGCGAGAGACTTGATGGGCGTTCAGCATTTGGACAAAATAATGAACGCAGGAATAGATAGTGTTAAAGTTGAGGGGAGAAACAAATCAATATATTATTTGGCGGTTACAACTAAAGCTTATCGCATGGCGCTTGACGATGCTTTTGATGAAAAAGAATTTAACAAACAATATATTTCAGATTTAAACAAGATTCATAACAGAGGTTATACCGCAGGATTTTTGGTTGATAGGGCTAATCAATCAAGCATTCGTTACGAAGAAGGCCTTACAAATTTATATACTCAAGAGTTTTCGGCCGTTGTCTTAAAACAGGAAAAGGATCGGCTGCTCATCACTCCTCGAAACAAGCTCTGCGTTGGCGATGACATAGAAATCATTACGCCAACAGCATCATATAAAACAAAAGTTAATAGTTTGGTTGATGATGAGAACAACAACCTTGAGTCTATTCATGGCGGAACAGAGGTGAAGGTTTGGATGCCTTTTGATGGCGGCGTGGTTTCTGAACATTCTCTTTTGTCCAAAATCCTTAAAGCCAATTAGTCATCGTCTCTTGATTCTTTTAATAGGTTTTTTTGGTCCGTTTTGCCAGCGTGTGCTTTTGTATGCTTCGCCAAACATTTTTTGGTCATCTATCTCTTGATCAGCGCTTTCAATGTCTTCGGCTGTTCTGCCTTTTAACGTGCCTTTTTCATGTTCAAGGCTTTCTCTTATTTCGTTCACATGTTGTTTTTCATAATCTGCGAGCATGCGAAAGATTTTTTTAAGACCGTCATCTTTAGTTTCATGGAGCGCCTTTTGAAAAAAAGCTAACGTTTCATATTCTGCCTTAAGAACAGAATACATAATGCTTTTGCTCATTTCTTCATCCAAAACAAAAAAGTGTTCTAAATCTGGATTCGAACGATCAACAATATCATCAAATTGATCCATGATCGAAGAATCAAGCTCCTTATTATATTTTTTTGTGAATATTTTTTTTAGTTTTGTGTGCGAAAGCCGGTCTTCTTGAGCAAGGCCATCAAGAAGAGAACTGAACTCTTTATTATAGGGTCTGAAGCGATCTGCCCAAACGGAATATCGCGCGGCATTTGCGCCTTCAAGGCAAATGGCCATTGCTAAGGCATCGGCTGACGAAAGAGCTTTGAGTCTTTTCATAACAACCTCCTGGGTTTCTTACAGATTCAAAAAACAGTCTTTGAAAAAAGGTCTTTTGTTAAACCTGTGTTTATAATGGCTGTGCATAGGTTGTCATAAATTACACAAAAGAACAATGGCGTTCCCATAAAAAAACAGTGCTCACAATAGGGTTTGTATAGCTTTGATATGATTAGATATTAGATAGCGCTTTCGCCTGTTTCAGCCGTTCTGATGCGAACAACTTCTTCAACGGGGTAAACAAATATTTTTCCATCACCAATGCGACCTGTTCTAGCGGCTGTGGTAATGGCATCAATAACCTTGGGTGTGTCCTCATCTTTAATGACAAGCTCGAGTTTGATTTTTGGCAAGAAATCAACAACGTATTCAGCGCCGCGGTATAATTCAGTGTGACCCTTTTGTCGGCCAAAACCTTTAACCTCAGAAACAGTCATGCCTTTTAACCCCAATTCTGAGATAGCTTCTTTTACGTCATCTAACTTAAATGGTTTGATAATGGCTTCGACCTTTTTCATAAAAACCCCTTGCCTAAAAGCTTGTTAATGGAAATCTAGCAATAAATCTCTAAGATAACAAGATCTAAGTCCCGCGTTTATTTGTTATCATTAATTTGAACAACTATCTTTTCATCATGGACAACATTTGTTTTTGCTAATTGATCACGGACCCGAAAAGATAAAAAATAGATGTCAGGCTCAGGAAGCTTTAATTGCCCATCTATAACCAGTGGTGTTTTTGAGCTGTTTTTATTGAACTCAACAAAGCGTGGTTTATAGGCCACAACGGATCCTTGTGAGTTTTTTACCTTCAAGTCAACAGCGCCTGCAATGGTGTCGTTGTTAACCATAAACCCGTCTAGATGCATTCTAAGAAAGATGTCTTGATCTGTTTTGAACGCCGTTGCTTTTTGTGGCGTTTTCTTTGTTTTGTCAGCAAAATACTCAACAGTTTTAATTGTTAAGTTTTGTTTCATTTGTTGAATAGATATTTTCTCACGGTGAACTTCAGTGTGTTTTGTTTTTGCGTCTTCAAAAATCATGTGTAGTATATATTTTCCTGGAGGCAAGTTGCCAATACGGGTTGTTAGTGATCCGTTTGTTGTTTTGGCAACGTTTCTTTTTGATGTGACCAGCCTGTTTTTATAATCATAAATTTCTAAGGATTGTTGAATTTGTGGTGGTGTTTTTTTGTTTAGTCCTATGAGCTTTGTTTTTACATATATGTCCTGGCCGGCTTTAAAGTTTGGCTGTGTTTGTGGCTTGCTTGAGGCTGAAGCGGCATGAAAGCTCATTTTTGAAATATAAAAAGGGCTTAAGTGGCGCTTTTGATCGTTAACCTTTAAAGAAAGATTTGATAATGTCCAATTATCGTTGGTTCGTTTTGCTTTTGCTTCCAGAAGGCCTGTGTTCAAGGAGCCTTTTAGCGTGATAGAAAGAAGTTCTTCTTGGTTTTGTTCTGCGTCTTTTGTTGGCAAGCCAATGACTTCATTTATACTTCCCAAGATTTCATGGAGTTCCTGTTTGTTTTTTATGTAGTCGTGTGCCCTTTTTGCTAAAGGGCTCATTGAGTTGTCTTTTATAGAAATGGCGAGCACAAGAAATAATATGATAGAGCCAATTAAATAAAAACGAGTAGAAAAAAAGCCTTTCTTTTTGGGTTCTTCAGAGGTTTTCTTTGCCATAATAGCGGTCTGTTCATGCAATGTCTAGAGGCAGGTCCTTGTCTTGAGAAGGCTGTACTGTCTCGAAAGAACATTTGTTTTGAGCAGACAATGTTTTATAATACTGCCATGATCTCTTATGCCTTTTATAGACTTTGATTTCAATGTTTGCGAGCGATGAATGGTAACAAAATGCCGAAGCCCTGTTGGGAGCTTCATAGGGGATGCCTGCGGTAAGTGAAGGCAATCTTTTAATGTTGATAATAAATTTATAG
>Ga0233437_1004046_pt1 | contig 17995 bp, 16 predicted proteins | sample SI_122_August201_FD_182714 | JGI IMG/M metagenome (GOLD analysis project Ga0233437, IMG submission 182714) | Seawater microbial communities from Saanich Inlet, British Columbia, Canada - SI_122_August2016_200_MG | ecosystem: Environmental > Aquatic > Marine > Inlet | place: Canada: British...
TGTAGGGATTGAAATGGCTAAAAAAGTTAAACAAAAGAAAAATAAATTCTTATTTGGAATTATATGGATAGTTATGATTTCAGGTATTTTATTTAGTAGAATTTCTTCTGGTTCTCTTTTTAATGGGACTAATTTTATAAGTCAGTTATTTTATTTTGGAAGTTTAATAATTTTTGTTGGTTATTTTATTTGGCTTTATTTAAATAAAAAATTAAATCTTCCTGTAGAGATCTTAATTTTATTTTCATGGCTCTTTTTTACTTTAATTGCAGGTCGTGGAGCAATTAGACTTTTCTTTGTTATTACTCCTTTTACATGTTTTATGGGAGGATATGCTATAACAAAAATAACCAGATATTCAAAAGAAATTAAAGATGATTTCTTGCAAATGATTCTAGTAATCTTAGCTATCATTGTTTTAATTGGAGCTATTGTTAGTTTTGTTGGATTTGTAAAAGCTAGTAATTATCAATCAAAATATACTGGTCCTTCTGCAAATTATCAATGGCAAAAAGCAATGAGTTGGGTCAGAGAAAACACTGCTGAAAATGCCACTTTTGCTCATTGGTGGGATTATGGTTATTGGGTAGAATATCTCGGAGAAAGGGCTGTAATAGCTGATGGAGGCCATTTTCAGGGAGATTATAGGGATCATCTTATTGGGAGATATGTTTTAACTACTCCTTTCCCAAATACTGCCCTTAGTTTTATGAAATCTAATAATGTTTCCCATCTTTTAATAGACTCTACAGATATTGGAAAATATGGTGCTTATAGTCGAATTGGAAGTGGACCAGAAGGAGATGATAGGTATTCTGGAGTACCAGTTATGCTCTCTGCCCCAGATTTAATGCAAGAAACAAGCAATAGTGTACTTAGGATTTATCAGGGTGGTTCTGCAGTTGATCAAGACATCATATATAATTTAAATGGTTCTGAAATTTTCTTACCAAAAAATAATGCGGTAATTGCAGGAGTTATAATTGAAAGTACAGATGAGGGAGAAAATATTGTTTTTAGTCAACCTCAAGGAATTTTTATTTATAATCAAAATCAAATTTATCTTCCAATGAGATATTTATATGTGGATGATAGACTTATTGATTTTGGAGAAGGTATTGAAAGTACTGCTTATCTTTTTCCCTTTGTTTCTCAAACAAGCCAAGGAGTTAAGATCGATGGGGTTGGAAGTTTATTTTACTTATCTCCATTAGTTGGAAAAAGTCTTTTTGCTCAATTATATTTAATGGATGATCCCTTAGACCAATATTCTTCTTTAAGTCTTATTAGAGCCCAACATGATCCAATTATTACCAACCTTAATTTACAGGGAGCAGCAATAAAGGAATTTGCTTATTTCAATGGAGTAAAGGGTCCTATAAAAATATGGGAAGCAAATTACTCTGAGAATATTTTGATTAAAGAAGAATTTTTAAGAAGATCTGGAGATTATGGTGAATTTGATAATTTAACCTTTATATCTAATTAATTTAATAGATTTTAATTACATAAGCTTTATATCCTTTTAATTTAAATTATATTTATGGTTAGAAGAAAACCTGTTAAAAAAATTGCACTCTTTCATCCTTGGATAAAATCTAAAGGTGGAGCAGAAAAAGTTGTTTTAGAATTAATGGAAAAATCAAAACATAAAATAAATCTATATACTTGGATTTATGACAGAGAAAATACTTTTGATGAATTTAAAAATTTTAATATTAAGGTTGTTGCTCCAAAATTTGGAGCTAAATTATCTAGATTGCACCTATTAAGAGGTTTATTTTTTCCGATAAGTTTATTTTCTAAAATTCCTCTTCAAAACTATGACTTATTTTTAATTTCAACCTCTGGTGTTGGAGAGTTCATTACCTTTAGAAATAAATTAAAAGGAAAAACCTTAGCTTATGTGCACACCCCCTTAAGATATGCTAATAAGAACTTATCTAAATGGGAAAAAAGAAATAAAACATTTATAAAAAAAATGATTTATTCTCTTGCTATAAAAATTTATAGATTTTTAGAAAAACATTCTTGGAAAAATCTAGACATGGTAATTTTTAATTCTGAATTAAGTAGGGAAAGAGCTAAGGAAAGCAATATTCTTAAGAAAAAAGAAAATTTTATTGTTTATCCCCCTTTTGATGCTTCAAGATTTGAAAATTTAAAAAAAGGTAAAAACGAAAACATGTTTTTATATTGGTCTAGATTAAATCCTCCAAAGAGGCAGGATCTTTTGATAAGGGCATGGAAAGGTTTTGTCAAAAAAAACCCAAAATATAAATTATGTATAGTTGGAGATATAGATAATAAAGATTATTTTGAAAAATTAAAGAAATTGCAATCTGAAACAAAAAATATTGAAATAAAAACTAATGTTCCTAATAAAGAATTAGATAATATTTTTGCTAATTCTATTGCAGGATTATTTTTAGGTTATGAGGAAGACTTTGGAATTATTCCTTTTGAAATTTTAGCTTCTGGTAAGCCACTTATAGCAGTAAATAAAGGGGGATATGTTAAATTGATCAAGGATCATCCTAATTTTTATAAAATTGATGAAAAACAAGATTCTAAAAAAATGGTAAAGGAAATTGAAAAATCTTTAGATAATTTTGTCAAAACTAAACAAACTTCAAAAACCAAATATAAAATAAAAACAGGAAATTTTATTGAAGAAATTGAAGAAATTATAGATAAAATAAAATGAAAAAAATGAAAGTTTATATGCAATTTCCTTTGATGAAATCTGATTCTCAATATTATAAATCAATTTTAGATCATCCTCCCAAAGATATAATATATCGTGTAAATAAAGAAAAGCCAGGCATGATTAGTGATGTTAAAAAATTTGAAAGAATGAAGAAATTAAAGAAGTTTATTAGGGTATTTTTCAATAAAACCGGTTTTCCATTTCCAAGTGCTTTTTATGTGAAAAATGCAAAACAATATGATTTGATACATTGTGCCCATTGTCTTTGTTTAAACAATAAACCCTGGGTTGCAGATATAGAACTTGCATTTCAGATGTGGGGAGGAGTAAAATTAACTCCCTTACGTAAATTTTTTGTTAAAAAATTAATTCTTTCAAAAAATTGTAAGAAAATAATACCTTGGACAGAAGAAGCTAGAAATCAAATTTTAAAGGAATTTCCAGAAGTAAAAAACAAATTAGCTTTGTTGCCTCATGCCATACCCATTCCAAAAATCAAAAAGAAAAAATCAAAAGATATTACTCTTTTATTTACTGGAAGATATTTCTTCCAAAAAGGGGGATTACATACCTTAGAAGCAATGGATAGATTAACAAAAAAATATCCCAAGGTAAATGCAATTATTATTTCTGAAATTCCCAAGGAAATTTTAAGGAAATATAAAAATAATAAAAAAATAGAATTTAGGGGACTTACCCCTTTTGACAAAATAATGAATGATATTTATCCTAGATCAGATATTTTTATTTGCCCAGGATACACAGATTCATTTGGATTTCCATTTATCGAGGCTCAATCATTAGGAATTCCTGTTGTAACTGTAGATGGACTTTCTAGAAGAGAACTTATTCAAGATGGAAAAACTGGTTTTGTTATTTCTTCAAAAAAAGAAATAGATTATAATGCCCATGATGAAGAAATTGTGAAGAAATTAGTGAAAAAAACCTCCTTATTAATAGAAAACGAAAAACTTAGGAAAAAAATGTCTTTAGAAGGGAAAAAAATTGTAAGGGAGGGAAAATTTTCTATAAAAGAAAGAAATAAAAAATTGAAGAAAATTTATTTGGATGCATTAAAATGAAGAAAATATGTTTCATATCTGGTTCATCCCCCTCATTTTTAGGAGGTGTGAGTATTTATCAAAAAAACCTAATTAAGTTTGCTAAAGATCAAAAGTTGCCTGTAAATTTTACTTGGATTTACCCTGGAATAAAAAATAGAAAATATTCCTTAGATAAAATTGAATATATTGAAATTAAATCTTCTAAATACCCTATATTAAAGGAATTTGATTTTTCAAAAAAAGTGGGAAATATTTTAAAAAGAGAACATTTTGATATAATTAATACTCATGCAAACTGGGGGCATTGTTTAAAAAAATATTCTAAAAAAAATAAACAAACTATCATCCACACATATCACGGAGTTACTCATCCCTATATGAAAATTCAATTTAAAAGGTTTGGATTTTTGAGATACCTTTTCCATTTTACACTTCCATTTTTTTATTTTATTGAAAAACCCCCTATTAAAAAAGCTGATAAAATAATTTGCGTATCTGAAAAAGTTAAAAAACAAATAGAATATTTATATGGAAAAAGAAAAAATGTTTCTGTTATTAGAACAGGAGTAGATTTGTCCATTTTTGGAAAAATATCCCAAAAAAAAGCTAGAAAGGATTTAAAATTAGATTCTGAAAAAGTTTATGGTTTATATGAGGGAAGAGGAGGATATTGGAATAAAGGATTAGATAGAGCTATTAATATTAGTAAAAAGATGTATGGGTTAGATAAAAATTTCAGATTAATTGTTGTTGGATCTGATAAGAAAAAATGTAGAGAATATCTTAATTTCCCTTTTGTAATCTATAAGGGATTAATTTCAAGAAAAGAATTACCTAAATATTATTCTTCTGCAAATTTCTTTTTTTCTTTATCGAGATATGAGGGGGGAGCACCAACATTAGCACTTTCTGAGGCAATAGCTTCTGGATGTTTGGCAATTTGTTCAAAAGATTCAAATATGGAAATTTTTAAAGATAAAAGAGACTGCCTAATAATTGAAAAATATGGTTTAATTCAAGCACAAAAGATCCTAGACATACTTAAAGAAAAAAATAAAATAACTAAAATGAATAAATCTGCCAAAAATAAAATAAAAGATCTCTCCCTAGAAAAATGGGGAAGAAAATACTTTAAAAAATTAAATTTATAGTTATTATTTAGTATAAATAATCTTAAAAAGACATTTTTTCTTACAAAATCATGAAGAATTTACAAGTTGAGTTAATACACCCTCCACATCCGGAAGGGCTTGAAGATAAACTAGATGCGCCCCTAGGACTATTATATATTGCATCTACCTTAGAAGAGGCAGGATATGATGTAAGAGTTAATGATTTGTCTGGAATATCTCAAAAAGATTGGCAAATAGGTTCTGCAGATGTATATGGAATAACAACATATGTCCCTTCAATTAAAGTTTCAGAAGAAATTGCAAGGGCATGTAGAGAAACCAATAAAGATAGTAAAATTGTGGTTGGTGGAGCACATCCAACAGGAGCTCCTAAGGAAATGAGTTCTTTATTTGATATAGTTGTTATGGGTGAAGGAGAATTGGCTTTTTTAGATATTTTAAAAGATTTTCCGAATAATAAAAGATTTTATCAAAGAGCTTTAGAAAGAGATTTGGACCAATATCCAAATGCAGCATATCATTTAATTGATCCCTTTAGCTATAAAAGAACCATTGATGGAGAACACTCCCTAACAATTCTTACATCAAGAGGTTGCCCCTATAGATGTAATTTTTGTGGATTAGATAAATCCCATCAAACAGTTAAAAAAAGATCCCCTCAAGTTGTTGCAGCTGAAATAAAAGATTTAAAGGAAAGATATGGTATAACTAAATATAATTTTCAAGATGATATATTTACTATTGATCGAAAAAGATTATATGAAATGTTGGAATTAATTAAACCTCTAGATATTGGGTTTAGAGCTTTTGGCAGAGCAGGAATTAATAATCAAGAAGATTATCATAGATTAAAAGATGCTGGTTGCGATATGTTGGCCTGGGGAATTGAAAGTGGATCTCAAGAAATATTAGATCGAATGAATAAAAAATCGACAATTCAAGATAATAGGAATGTGATTAAATGGGCTAAAGAAGCAGGAATTACTGCAAGAGCTTTTTTTATTTTAGGTTTTCCAGGAGAAACAAAAGAAACAATTGAAGCAACTAAAAGATTTATAGATGAAACAGAACCAGATCAATTTTTTATAAGTAATTTTGTTCCTTATCCAGGTACAGAGGTTTGGGATCATCCTGAAAAATTTGGCGTTACAAATTTAGAAACTGATTTTAAAAATTATTATCAAGTAGATAAAACTTTTTCTGGTTCAGTAAATATAGATACAGAATTTTTAAGTGCAGAAGAATTTAGAGAATTAGAATTAGATTTTAGGGAATGGATTATTAGAAGACAATGGGGTGGAAAAATTTTAGATTCTGAAAAAGAAATAAAGGCAAAGGGATTAGAAAAAATAAAGCAGCTTAGGTCAAAAAGATCTTAAAGATTAGCTTTAAAAATAATCTCTTCTTTTTTTAAACATGAAAATTAAAGAAAAATCAAAAAAAGTTGTAGCAGTTATAACTACAATTAATCCTGAGAAAGAACATACTAAGTTTCTTATAGAATGTTTAAAAACATTGAAAAAAACCAAATATCCTTCTTTGATAACATATGTTTTGGATAATGGAAGCCCTAAAAAAATCCATAATGAATTGAAAAAGAAATTTCCTTGGGTGAAATTTATATTAAATAACAAAAATTTGGGTTTCTCGATAGGGAACAATATTGCTATAAGGGTTGCATTAAAAAAAGAAAATCCAGATTATGTTATATTGCTAAATGATGATAATGTGTTTATTGACCCTTCTTGGTTAAAAATTATGGTAAATGCGTCAGAAGCTCATCCCCTTGCAGGAGTTATAGGTTGTAGAAATATTTACCCCAATGGTTCTGATCAATGGGTTGCAAAAAATGGAAAAACTTTATTTTTTAAAACTAAAGGGCATAAAGAAAAAGATAAAAGAATCCATAAAACCCAATTAGTTAACAATATTGTTGGAAATTGTTTTTTAATTAAAAAAGGGGTTTTTGATAAAATTGGTTTATTAGATGAAAAACTTTCTCCATTTTATGGCGAAGAAACAGATTTTTGTTTAAGGTCTCAAAAAGCAGGATATACTAACCTATATGTGGGAGAAACTAAAATAGCTCATTATCGAGATCAATCTATTGGGTTATTTAATGAAAATGAGGTTTGGTATATTCAATTAAAAAATGCCATTCGTATGGAATGGTTAAATTATAATTTAATTAAAATTATTAGACATTCTATAATCCATCTTTTTTCTTGGATTATAACTAAAAATAATAAAGGTATTTCTTTAAGAAAATCTCCTTTTAAAAAACTTGGATTATTATTTAAGGCATATTACATTAATTTCAAATCTTTAAAGGAAATTTCTGCTAAAAGAAAGGAAAGAAATTCTTGGAAAAATTAAAATAATTTCTTTCTCCAAGTTTCAGGAAGCTTTTTATTAACGATCTCTAAAGCTAAATGGTATCTAAAAGGTTTTACCCCTCTAAGTTTAATGTGGTCAATCATATGTTGTAATCCCTCTCTTAATGAGGTCTTTGTTTTATATCCTAAAAGGGATCTAGCTTTATTTGCAGAACATGTGGCAAGTTTTACCTCCTGTGGTCTACCTGGCTTATAAATTGGTTTTAACTTAAAATTTAAAAGTTCTGCAATTGTTTTTGCAAGTTCATTTATTGTTATAAATTCCTCATCAGGTCCAATATTAATGATTTCTCCAACCACATCTTTTTGAAACCCTAATTTTAAAAGGCAATCAATATCATCTTGAATAAATGAAAAACATCTTTTTTGTTTGCCGTCTCCATAAATTATAGGTTGTCTACCTTGCAACATTAAATTTATCATAATTGAGGCAACATTTCTATAGGGGTCATCATATTTTTGTCTGGGTCCAATAATATTATGTGGAACAGCTATAACATATTCCATTCCGTGAACATCAGATAAATTTTTAATTATTTTTTCAGAATATACTTTTGAAATGCCATATGGGTCTTGAGGGGCAGGAATTAAATCTTCTGTAAATGGGATTATTTCTTGAGAACCATACCTTGCCATACTAGAACAATAAACAAACCTCTTTACCTTGTTTTCCGCTGCAGCAGTAGCTACTGTAACAGATATTTGGCCTGTATTTTCACATATAAGATTTGGAGAAAAAACACTTAATCCTTCATAAGCTGTGCATGCACAGTGATAAACAATATCAACTCCCTTCAAAACTTTTTTTATAGTATTCAAATATTTACAATCAACCTGATGAAAATCAACCCCTGAAGGAATATTGTCTAAATATCCTCCAATTAAATTATCACATCCAGAAACCTCGTGCCCCTCTGCAATTAGGGCTTCTGCAAGATGACTTCCAAGAAAACCTGCGACACCGGTAATAAAAACTTTTGCCATGAAAAATGTTATGAAAAGAGTTTTATAAAGATTATTCTTCTACAGAATCACAAATATCACACACGGTAAAAACCTTATTTTTAATCTTTTTATTTGAAAATCTACTTCTAGCAGAAAGATATTTCTTATTATTCCACACTTCTTTTAAACTATGATTCAATAAATCTCCAAAATCTGTTTTTTCGTCATATAATGCACAACAAGCTGCAGTAGTTCCTTCAGGATTTACAAATAAATATTTGAAAGGATAATCACAGGCATTTAAAGCATTTATTGTGGAAGAAGCTTCCAGGGGAGTTCCTTCGAAATTTTTTGAGACCCATTCATCAACTAATTTTTTATTTAATTTATCTCCTTTTTTTCTTATTAATTGGCTCACCCTCATATAGAGGAAATTTATTTTGATTCCTAGCTTTTCAGCAATTTTTTTTGCTTTTTCGACATCTTTTTCATTTTTTTTTGAAATTAAATATTGCCAAACTATTCTTGGATAATCTGAATTTAGTTTTTTCTTCATCTTAACTATTTCTTTAAGATTTTTTAATACCTTATTGAAATCTCCACCCCTCCTATATTGCCCATAAGTTTCTTGAGAAGCTCCATCGATTGAAACAACCATTTTATCTAACTTTAATTTGATTATCTTTTCTATCATTTCGGGAGTCATGTGATTTAAATTAGAACTTAATAAAACTCCAACCTTATTCTTTTTTGTATATTTAATAATCTCAAAAACATCTTTATTCAAAAAAGGTTCTCCCCAATTATACAAATTGACCACAAAGGCATAATCTTTTACTTTATCAAAAATAATCTTATAATTTTCAAAAGACATAAAAGTTTTCTTACGACCAGGTTGATTTGTTCCAGTAGGACATAAGGGGCATTTTAAATTGCAAAAATTTCCTATATCAATACCATATGCAGAAGGAAATGAATTTAATTTTACTTTCCTTGCTTTAAATTCAATATTATTATGAATTGCATTTAAGAATTTTTTAAAAGTGAAATTTTGAGTATATGAAAGATAATTTTTATATAAGAAAATATAATAAATTTTATCCTTTAAGGCCTTTAAATCCATTTTATTCCTTATGAAAAGGTTTTTATAAATATTTCTCCAACTTTTTATATGAAAAAACCAAAAATTTCTGTTTTAACCACAGTATATAATGAAGATGTTTTTATTAAAGAAACCATAAAATCTGTTTTAGCCCAAACCTTCAAGGATTTTGAATATGTTATTATAGATGATGGAAGTACAGATAATACAAAAAAGGTAATTAAAAGTTTTAAAGATAAACGAATTAAATATTATTATGCTGGAAAAAATAAAGGATTCAAAAATCTAGCAAATACTGCTAATTTTGGACTGAGTAAATGTAATGGAAAATACATTGCAAGAATTGATGCAGATGATATATGTTTTCCTAAAAGGTTAGAAATACAATATAATTATCTTGAAAAAAATAAAAGTATTTTTATGATTGGAGGTTCTTGTGATATAATTGATCAAAAAGGCAGAGTTATTGATGAAATTATTAAAAAAAGCTATCCTTCAATATTATATCGTTATCATTTACTTAATTCTAATCCATTCATTCATTCTAGTGTAATGTTTAGAAATAAGGGTGTTTTATATCCATCTTGGGCCGATTTTTATTTTTATATCAGAATGGTAGTTGAAAAACGTAAAATAAAGAATATTCCTCAGAAATTAGTCCAATATAGAATCAACCCCCATGGAATTGTTAGTAAAGAAGGAGAGGTTTCAAAAAGTAAATATAGTTCTTTTTATAAAAAATCTTGATTATTAAAATGAAGAAAATTTTAGATGTGGGTTGTGGAACAGGGGACTTATTAAATTATCTAGCTAAAAAAAATAAGGAATCTCTTTTATGGGGAGTAGATATTTCAGATAAAAATATTAAAAGGGCTAATAAAAATAAGCATTCAAAAAGAGAGAAATTTACAAAATTAGATGCGAATACACTCCCATTTAAAGATAACTTTTTTGATGAAATTTACTGTTATGAAGTTTTAGAACATGTAAAGAATTTAGATAAAGTTCTAGATGAAATTAAGAGGGTTTTGAAAAACAAGGGAAAATTTATTTTAACAGTTCCCCTTAAGGAAAGTGAAGAGATTTTGATTAAATATAACAAAGATTATCCAAAACAAGTGGGACATGAAAGATTTTTTTCTAAAAAAGATATTCTAAAAGTTCTTTCAAAGAAAAAATTTAAAATGAAAAAATATGTTGGATATAATAGTTTTGAACATTTATTTTGGAAAAATATTTTTAAAAGAGGAGGAAAAATAATCAATCAATTAGGAGAAGTAGATAAAAAACCGAATAAATTAATGAGAATTTTGAGTCTGGCTTTGTCTAGAGATATTTTATATGTCAGAGACCAAACAAAAAATAAATATTATAGATTTATTATGAATTTTTTTGTATTGCTTTACCCAATTATTCTATTTCTTGATGCAATTTTATTAAATAAAAAACAAAAGATTGTGAGTATAAATGAAAAATAAAATAATAACTTCAATAGTAATTCGAACTCACAATCATGAAAAACTTCTAGAAAGATTATTAAAGAAAATTAAATCTCAGAAAAAATTTAAAGATTATGAGATTGTTTTAGTTGACTCTTCTTCTAAAGATAATACCCTTAATCTTGCGAAAAAATATGGTTGTAGAATAATAAATATTGCTCCAAAAGATTTTTCCCATGCATATACTTTTAATCTAGGGGCAAAAAAAGCCAAGGGAGAAATTATATTTTATGTTTCAGTAGATGTCATTCCAAAAAATAATTTATGGGCCCATAATTTAATTAAACATTTTAAAAATAAAAAAATTGGAGGGGTTTTTAGTAGACAAATTCCAATTCCTAATTTTAACACTATTGAAGAATTTAAGATGAAAAAAATGTTCCCAGAAAAAGAGATACCAGTAGTTCCATTTTCTAATGCAAGTGGGGCCTTAAGAAAATCAATTTGGAAAAAAATTAAATATGATGAAAAAATTCCTTTTCAATATATAGGGGGAGAAGATCAACAATTAATTATTGAAGGGAAAAAAAGAGGATACAAATTTATTTATGAACCAACCTCAATTGTTTATCACTCACATAAATATCTTTTGAAATATAAGCTTCATTTAGCTTACATGATTGAAAAAAATAAGCAAAAAGTTAAGAAATGGAACAAAAATGTAGGAATTTTATCTTATAATAAAAAAGATCTTGTAAAATATTTGATTTTGAAAAGAAAATTTAAGGAATTAATTTTTGATTTAATTATTGGGGGAATATTGATAAGAATTGCAGGATTTTTTGGAAAAATAAATCGTGTTTTAAAAATTTCCCTTCCCTTTAACTCCATTAAAAAAATCTATCATTCCTCTTAAACTAGCTTTAGCATATTTTCTATTTTTTATTAACCCATAGATAATTCTAGTGGTGATTTCAAAAATCCAAAAGGGATAAGCTATAAATTTGTATTTTGACCATTTCTTTATGTAATACCCCCTATTTCTCACCAAATAATATGCAGACAAAGGTGATCTCCCCCCTCCTGTAGAATATGCAACCTTATGCCAAAGTTTTGCACTGGGAATCCAAGAAATTGTAAATCCTTTGTTTTTTGCCCTTGTTTGCCATTCTGTTTCCTCATAATATGCAAAGAAAGACTCATCTAAAAAACCCACCTTATTTATTACCTTTTTATTGATTAACATTGCAGATCCAACCAAATATTCCACCTTAATCTTATTTATTTTTTTAGAATCAGGAATATTATTTGCAACTAATTTTGCTCTATTAGTAAATTTATTGACTTTTGACCCAATAGCCCAAATAATATTTTTTTTATCAAAATAAAAATTCTTTACCCCTAAAATATCTGCTTTTTTTCTATTACTCCATAGTTCTTTTAGAAAATTCTTATCTAAAACAGTGTCATTATTTAATATTAAGATATATTCTCCTTTTGCTTTTTTTATTCCAATATTATTTCCTCCAGCATATCCCCTATTTTCTTTATTTTTGATTAATTTGACAAAGGCATATTTTTTCTTAATCATTTCTTGAGAACCATCTGTGGAAGCATTATCAACTACAATTACCTCTGAATTTTTGAATTTTTGAGCCCTTATAGAATCTAAACATCCTTTCAAAACTTTCTTTCCATTCCAATTAAGCACTATTATTGAAATCATATAATACAAAATGCAAATAGTTTTAAATATGTTAGGATTAAGAAAAATATGATAAAGAAAATTAATTATTATTTAGATAAATATTTTGGAATAGAAATAATTAGGTCTAGACCTAAAGAATCAATAAAATTTGCACATAAATATTTTAAAAAGAAAAAATTAATTGCTATTGAAATTGGGGTTCTAAAGGGACAAAATTCAGAAGATATATTAAAAAATTTGAATATAAAAAAAATATATCTTGTTGACCCATATATAAAATATGAAAAATATAAAAAAGATGGAAATTATGGTAAATTGATTCAGGCTGAAAAAGAGGCAAAAACAAGATTAAGGAAATATCCGGGTAAAATAGAATGGATAAAGGATTTTTCTGAAAAAGCTATTAAAAAAATAAATGAATATGTTGATTTTATTTATATTGATGGAAATCATGAATATGAATATGTTAAAAAAGATCTTGAATTATATTGGAAGAAATTAAATAAAAAAGGTATTATTGCTGGGCACGATATTCAATGTGAAGGGGTTTCTAAAGCATTACTAGAATTTTCTGAAAAAAAGAAACTAAAAGTTTTTTTTGGAGATAGAAGAGATTGGTGGATAATAAAATGAAAAAAATAAAAGTTCAATTAGATTTTAATATATCAAAAAATATCCATTCTCTTTATCATTCTTTTTTCAATAATCCTCCCTTAGGGATTGAATATTCTAAATCGGAATTTAGAGGTATTAATTCTAAAAATTATTCTATTCTAGGGAAAATTCGGAAAATAATAATCAAATTTTTTCCCCCTTTTGAAAAACTTGATAAATTTATAATTTCTTTTTTAAGAAAAGAATCAAAAACAGATTTGATCCATTTTACATTCCATGTTGGAAATACCAATAAAAGATGTGTTATTGACTATGAAAGTGCATATAATTTTATAGATATTAGAGATATTAATAATAAAGAGAATAAAAAAGCAATTATTAATATTCTAAAAAGAAAAAATTTTAAATTTTTAATTCCAATTCATAATGAAGCATTAAAATCTTTTAAATTATTTTTTGGAAACAAAATTAAAATTCCCCAGTTGGTAGTTTATCCAACTATATTTATTCCAAAAAAAAATAGAAAAAAAGTTCTGAAGAAAAAAAGAGTTATTTTTGTTTCTACCTCAAATATTCTTACAAACGAAGCTTTTTTGATTAAGGGAGGATTGGAAACCCTAAGATCTTTTGAATTTTTAGCAAAAAAATACTCTTCTTATGAATTTGTTATTTTAGGAAAAATTCCAAAAAAATTTCTGAAAATTCTTCCAGAAAATATTATTTTAAAAGAATTTGTTCCTAGAGAAAAATTATGGGAAATATTAAATGAATCTCAAATTTTTGTTCAACCTGCTTATCAAGCTCCTGCAATGGCATTTATTGAGGCCATGTTTTTTAAACTTCCAATTATAACAACTTCATTTTGGGGTAATTTGGAATATGTTGATGATACAAATGGCATTATTATTAATTCTAAAAAAATAAATCATATTGATAAAAATAATGTTCCCTATTATGATCAAAAGATTTTAGGAGAAATTGAGAATAATTCAGAGAATAATTCTAAAAAAATTTCTGTAGCAATTGAAAAATTGATTAAAAACCCAAAATTAAGGGAAAAATTAGGGAACAATGGATTTCAAAGAGTTTTAAATGGAAAATTCTCTATTAAAGAAAAAAATAAAAAACTTAAAAAAATATATAAAGAAGCATTAAATTAAAATAATATGGATAATATAGGCATAACTGGGGCTAGCGGATTTATTGGAAACAATGTAGTTAGATTTCTTGCAGAAAAAGGACACAAAATAATTGCTTTTGGAAGAGATTCCAAAAGGAATTTTGAACATGAAAATGTGGAATGGAGAATATGTAATTTAGATAAAATAAGTAAAAGAGATTTTAAGGGTGTTGGAAAATTAATTCATTTTGCTGGAGCCTATAATGCACAAGATGCTTTTAGTAAAAATGTTGTGATGTTAAGGAAAGTTCTAGAGGCCGCACATGAAGCAGAAGTTGAAAGAGTTTATTTAATCTCCACATATGCTGTATTTGGAGATAGAAAAGTGCCTGCAGAAACAAATGCCCCCTATAGTCCTTTAGAGGCTTATTCTATGAGCAAGGTTATTGGAGAAGAAAAATTCATTAAATTTATAGAAGGTGGAAAAATAAAAGGGACTATTATTAGAAGTTGTAGCCTATATGGAAAATATGGGAAAAACTTTATAGATATTATCCTTCAAAGAATTAATGAAGGAGAAGAAATTCAAATGGTTTATTTTCAAAACCAATTTTTACATGTAGATGATTTTTCAAAAGAAATTCTTAAAATAATTGAAATTGAGAATCCCGAGAGATTTTATAACATAGAAGGAGAGATAATAACTCAGCAAACCCTTAAGGAAATTTTTGAAGAAGGAAAAATAAAATATTCTCTTATAGATCAAAAAGCCAGAAGTTATTTATGCAAAGGCAATAAGCCTCTAATAACTCAAACTGTAAAAAATTACATTCTTAAAAAATAAAATGCCATTTGAATTTGAAAAAACAAATATTGAGGGGGTTTTGGTAGTAAAACCAAGAATATTTGGAGATGAAAGAGGATTTTTTCTAGAAACCTATAAGAAGGATGATTTTGAAAATAATGGAATAAAGGGAAATTTCATTCAAGATAATCATTCTAAATCAAAAAAAGGAGTTATTAGAGGCATTCATTTACAAAAGGGAGAATATAGTCAGGCTAAAATTGTTAGATGTATAAGGGGGGCTTTATGGGATGTTGCTGTTGATCTTAGAAAAAATTCTAAAACATTTGGAAAATGGTTTGCTATTGAACTTTCTGAAAAAAATAAATATATGCTTTATGTCCCTAAAGGTTGCGGACATGGTTTTGCTGCTCTAACAGAAAATGTTGAAATGGAATATAAAAATGATAACCTTTATTCTTTTGAAAATGAAATGGGGGTTAAATGGGACGATAAAAATTTAAATATAAAATGGCCTGTTGAAAATCCATTAATTTCTGAGAAAGATAACTTGCTTCCTTCTCTTTCTGAATTTGAAAAAAAATTGTAAAAACCTACTTTGCCTTAAGCCAAATTACTCCACCAAAATAAATTAATCTACTAGCTATTGTTGCAAAACAAGCACCTAAAACAGCTTCAAACATTCCAAATCTTAATCCATATGTAATAAAAAATATGTTTAAAATAATATTAATAATTGTGGTTAAAATAATTAATTTTGCGAGAATCATGGTTTTACCCTGAGAAATAAAATAATTATCATATAGGCTGGTAATTGGAAGGAAAACTATTAGAATTGCGAATAATTTAAGAAAAGGAACAGCAGTTAAATAGGCTGGACCATATGTAAATCTTATGATATAATATGCTAAAAAATATGTAAAAATTCCTGCTAAAAGAGATATTGAAAAAACTAATATTTTTGTTTTTCCAAATATTTTCTCTAGAGGTTTTCCATTTAATTTAGAAAAAATTGGAAATAATGCTATAGATGAAAAACCGATTATAGATGCTGCTGAACTAATAAGTGAAAATGCAACACCATAAAATGCTATAAATTGCTCTTTTACAAAATGACCCAACATAATAGTATCAATATATCCAAAAAATACCCCCGATAGAGCAGTTAAAGTTAATGGAAAAATAAATTTTTTCAAATTGGTTTTTTCTTTTTGATTTAAGTTCTTTGCTTTTCCTCTTAAAAACCCCACATGTTTTTTAATCATAATTTTTAGAATGATAGTTGTGCAAATATAACATAAAATAAGGGCAAGTAAGATCAAAGAAATAATAATTTTAGAAGATAAATCTGTTTTTAATAAGAAAAAAATTCCTAAAGGGATGATAGTAAATCTTAAAACTTGAAAAACAATTTCTTTAAATAAAGGGTGCTTAAAATCTCCTACAGCCTTAAAAATTGTTTCTAAAAATCCTAGAATGCCAACTGCAGGAATGTAAAGTGCACCAACCAAAAGGGCATAAAAGATTGGTTTATTATAATAAAACTCTGCAATGAAAAAACTAGACAATAATAAAACTAATGAAACAATTGTTAAAAGAGTTATTTTCCATCTTAATAGTTTTTTAAAATACCCTTTAGCTTTTTCTTCCCGTCCTTTTCCAGTTAATTTAGCTACAAATACAAATAATGCAGCACCAATACCAAGATCACTAAATGCAGAAAATAAAACAATTGTAGATAATGCAAGACTGTAAAGCCCCATTAATTCTGGTAAAAGCATACGGGCAATAACTATTGTAAATAATAGGCTACCAAATTTAAAAATTAAATTTTGTGTTAATTGAAATCCAGAATTTTTTATAGCTTGATTTTCATTACTTGAAAAATTTTTGCTTCCAAAAAATTTATCTTTAATATTCTTTAAAATCCCCATAATATTTGAACTTGAAAAGAGTTTTTAATTCTTGTGAAATAGAATTCTCATATATAGAAATTATCTTTCTATTCTTCTTACCATCTCTGTAAATGCAGGTCTTGTTATTAAAACACCAATAGTTATTCCAATTATTGTTGTGAATGCAAATCCCTTCAATAAACCTGCTCCTGCCCACCATAAAGGAAGTAATGCTACAAAGGCAGTGAAATAAGCTCCTAAGATAATTGCGAAAGCTCTTTTTAATCTCAGCTTTAAACTTAAACTCATATTTTGTCTTGCTTCATCAAGAATAATAATTTGTTGATCTATTCCAGTACCAATTGTTGCTAAAATTCCGGCTATACTTGGTAAATCTAAGTTCCATTTAATCAAAGAAGCAATTCCTAAAATAATTATGATTTCAGATAAACTTGTAATTAATAATGCTAAAGAAGCTTTTATTTTCCTATATCTAATTAAAATTATTAATGCCACCATCAATAATGCTGCAAGTCCGGCTAATACAATTGATTTAAGAAATTCTCCACCTAAGATTGGAGAAATAGTATCTAATTTTACTATCTCTAACTTATAGGGTAAACTTCCTGTAATTAGAATTGTTTGAAGATTATTCATAGAATCTTGAGCAGCAGTATAAGCATCATCTCTTGTTTCTCCAGATCCTGAACCTGAAATAGAAATCTGAGTTGTGACTTGACCCCTTAAACTTTCCCCAATTAAAAGACTATCAACAAGCATATCATCTAAATATAAATCTAATTTTTCACTTAAGAAATTTCCTTGAGCAGTAGTATTAATGGATAAGTTCCCAGTGATATCTGCATGCCTATTTGCAGCTTCTTCACTTAAATAAATTGAAAATCTAAAATTACAGAAGTAAGTTCCTTGATCAGAAGGTTCACAAGTTTCAATATAAGCACATGTAGCATCGTTTCTACAAACAGAAGTTACATCTCTTTCTCCACCTATAAATGCTATTTCATCTGCTATTTTTGCTTCGAACTTTCCTTGTTGTTCTACT
>Ga0233437_1004049_pt1 | contig 17983 bp, 17 predicted proteins | sample SI_122_August201_FD_182714 | JGI IMG/M metagenome (GOLD analysis project Ga0233437, IMG submission 182714) | Seawater microbial communities from Saanich Inlet, British Columbia, Canada - SI_122_August2016_200_MG | ecosystem: Environmental > Aquatic > Marine > Inlet | place: Canada: British...
CCTACCTTTGACAGGTGTCATTCTAACCAAAACGGATGGTGATGCTCGAGGGGGTGCAGCATTATCAGTTCGCCACATTACCGGCAAGCCGATTAAGTTTTTAGGTGTTGGTGAAAAGATTGATGCATTAGAGCCGTTCCATCCTGATCGTGTGGTTTCTCGTTTATTGGGCATGGGCGATGTGCTTTCTTTGGTGGAGGAAATATCACGCAAGGTTGATCATAAAAAAGCGGAAAAATCGGCCAAAAAAATGGTGTCAGGTCGTTTTGATTTGGATGATATGCGTGATCAATTGCTGCAGATGGAGCAAATGGGTGGCATGGAAGCTTTGATGGATAAAATGCCAGGCATGGGGAAAATCCCACAAAATGTTAAAAATCAAATGATGGGTGGGGTGGACACCAAAAGAATGGTGGCCATTATTAACTCAATGACACCAAAAGAGCGCACTCATATTAAGCTAATTAAAGGCTCTCGTAAAAATCGTATTGCCAACGGTTCTGGCACATCACCTCAAGATGTTAATAAACTGCTTAAGCAATTTGAAAAAATGCAAAAACAGATGAAGAAAATGGGTGGTGGAAAAATGCAAAAAATGATGGCTAAAATGGCAGGTATGCAGGGTGGCGAAGGCGCGCCTGCTGGCATGCCAGATTTATCAAAAATGAAGCTTCCTGGCATGGGCGGCGGTAACAAATTCCCATTCTAAGCCGATATGGGTGATTTTTTCACAATAGAAATACAGCAAAAACTAATAGAAACAGGCGAAGCATTTGTTACTTTGTTTGTTGAGTTAACGCTGTTATTTATTGCAATTAGCTATTTAGTTGCCATTATTAACCAAAATATTTCAGCTGAAAGAATTCAAAAATTATTGGGCACTCGTAACGGTAAAGGATTTTTAATCTCTGCAGGCTTAGGTGCAATCACTCCATTTTGTAGCTGTTCTACCATTCCTATGCTAATTGGCCTACTTAAAGCGCGCGCAGGTTTTGGCCCAATAATGACATTTTTGTTTACCTCACCTTTACTTAATCCCATTGTAATTATCTTGTTTATCCCCGTTTTGGGTGTTCAGGTAACTATTATTTACGCTGTTTTGGCGTTAAGCATTTCGATTGCTGCCGGTGTTTTGTTGCAATACTTTAAGTTTGATCGTTTCGTGAAGCAAGAATTAATTGGAATTAGCTCATGTTGTGCAACGGAGTCGAACTGCTGTGAGCCAGCAAGTGGCTCATCTTCAGACTGTTGTTCAACAGAAGAGCAAACATCAGGCTGTTGTTCAACAGAAGAGCAAACATCAGGTTGTTGTGGTGAGAAAAAAACTGAACCCAGTAAATATCAGCTGGCCTGGGTGGAGAGTTGGTCACTATTTAAAGTTATGATGCCGTACATGTTTATTTCCATGATTATTGGCGCTTTTGTTCACGGCTTTGTGCCAGCTGATTTCTTTACTGAGGTGGCTGGAAAAGACAATCCTGCGGCCATTCCAGTGGCAGCATTGGTAGGCATCCCTCTTTATATTCGTGTTACCGCACTCATTCCACTAATCGGCTCTTTTGTCGCTAAAGGTGTGAGTATTGGTGCAGTTATGGCGCTGGTGATTGGTAGTGGTGGCGCTAGTTTACCGGAGATGATTTTATTGAAGAAGATCTTTAAATGGCCGTTGTTATTGGCATTTTTAAGTGTTATTTTCACCATGGCCATTGTTGGTGGTTTTGTGTTTAATGCACTACTTGGATAAGTAGCTATTAAAAATATTGGAAACAATCAAAATCAAATCAAAATTTCTAACAAAAAACACTTAAACCCCTTTGATTCCTTAGTTTGAAGGCAAATTGGCAGTTTTTAAAGGGCTTTTCTTTAAATTTATATGGCTAAAGTTAAGACCTATAAAAAAATGGAAAAATTTCCGAAATAATAGAAATGACTAAATTCCCACTATTTTTATTGTTAGAACGTAAGCTATTCAGGAAATAGCCAGTATTTTTTTCTTGTGTGAGGCAGATCTTGTAAAATTTGATTAAGCATAGTAAATCTATGCGATTGAAAATTTTAAAAATCTAACAAAACAGAAGGAAAAAGACGCAGTTATTTTTATTTGATTCGGTAGCGGGCGGACTGCGCGTGAGCCTGTAGGCCTTCGCCGTCAGCCAAAGTTGCAGCAATTTCACCTAATACATTAGCACCTTCGTCAGACACCATAATCAAGCTTGATTTCTTTTGGAAATCGTAAACGCCGAGTGGCGATGAAAAGCGCGCTGTACCTGAAGTAGGCAAGACGTGATTTGGACCAGCGCAGTAATCACCTAATGATTCACAAGTGTGTCGACCCATAAAGATTGCACCTGCATGTTTAATGCCGTCAAGCATTGCCTGAGGATCTTCAACAGAAAGCTCTAAATGTTCAGGGGCAATTTGATTAGAAAGTGCCACAGCCTCATCCATGTCTTTGGTTAGGATTAAAGCACCACGGTCTTTGAGAGCGGTAGCGATAATTTCTTTGCGCTCCATGGTTGGTAATAGTTTAGCAATGCTTGCCTCAACTTGATCAATAAAGTCTGCATCAGGACAAAGCAGGATGGATTGTGCATCTTCATCATGTTCAGCTTGAGAGAACAAATCCATTGCAATCCAATCTGGGTTAGTTTTGCCATCACAAATAATCAAAATTTCACTTGGTCCGGCGATCATGTCAATACCCACTTGACCAAATACCACGCGCTTAGCTGTGGCTACATAAATATTACCAGGACCAACAATCTTATCAACCTTGGGGATGGTTTGTGTGCCATAAGCCAGTGCAGCAACTGCTTGTGCGCCACCCACTGTAAACACTGTATCTACACCTGAAATATAAGCCGCTGCTAGTACTAACTGGTTAGTAATTGAGTCAGGCGTTGGCACAACCATGATTAACTCTTCAACACCTGCTACTTTAGCAGGGATGGCATTCATGAGTACGGACGATGGATAGGCAGCCTTGCCACCTGGTACGTATAATCCAACCCGGTCTAATGGGGTGATTTTTTGCCCCAGCATAGTGCCGTCATCTTCTGTGTAGGTCCAAGTCTCTTGTTTTTGTTTTTGGTGATAGCTATGAACGCGATCCGCTGCAGTTTTTAGAGCGGTTTTTTCTTTATCACCGAGAGTATCAAATGCTTCTTTGAGTGCTGATAGTTTGATAGTGAGTTCACTCATATCATGAGCATTCATCCGGTCAAACTGATTGGTGTAATCTACTAAAGCCTTGTCGCCATGGCTGCGAATATTAGCAATAATGTCGTCTACTGTTTTTGCAACGTTAGCGTTAGAGACACTCTCCCAAGCTAAAAGTTTGCTTAAATTGTCTTTAAAATCTGACTGTTTAGATGAAAGTTTTGTAATCATAGGTTTTTCTCAATGGCATTAATCCAAGATTTAATGGCGGTGTTTTTAGTTTTAAATGAAGCGTTATTGACAACCAGTCGTGAACTGATGTCTTCAATATGATCTAGAGGGATAAGGCCATTGGCTTTTAAGGTATTGCCAGTATCCACCAAATCCACAATACAGTGTGATAAACCAACTACTGGAGCAAGCTCCATAGCGCCATATAATTTGATAATTTCACAAGGCTGACCTTTTTTCTCAAAATACTGTTTAGCAGAATTCACGTATTTGGTTGCTACTTTTAATATACTGCCTTGCAGGTAATTTTCAGATTTGGCAGCCACCATGAGCTTGCATTTTGCAATACCTAAATCTAGCATTTCAAACAATCCATTAGAGCCATGCTCAAGCAATACATCTTTTCCGGCAATACCCATGTCAGCAGCGCCATGTTGTACAAAAACAGGTACGTCAGTGGCACGAATAATGATGACTTTGACATCGTCAAGATTGGTGTCGAGAATGAGTTTTCGTGAGTTAAGCTCTTCATCAGCGATTTCCAATCCTGCTTTTTTTAATAAGGGCAGGGTTTGTTCTAATATTCTGCCTTTAGACAGTGCAATGGTTAACATGGTATTTTTTCTCTAATCTTGTATGCGTTCAATTTGAGCGCCTAGTAATTTTAATTTTTCTTCAATGGTTTCGTATCCGCGATCAAGATGATAAACACGTTCAATCGTAGTTGTTCCAGTTGCTGCAAGCCCTGCAAGCACCAATGAAGCGGAAGCCCGCAGATCGGTTGCCATTAAATTTGCACCCGTAAGCGATTTTACACCTTTACAAATGACCGTGTTACCTTCTAAAGTGAGCTGTGCACCCATACGAGATAACTCGGGAATGTGCATAAAGCGATTTTCAAAAATGGTTTCAGTGATGGCTGATTGTCCATCTGCAATGCAATTAAGCGCACAAAATTGTGCTTGCATATCCGTTGGGAAATTTGGGTAAGCACTGGTTTTAATATTGACCGCTTTAGGGCGTTCGCCTTTCATATCAAGTGTGATGCTATTTTTACCATAGCTAATATCAGCACCAGTTTCTATTAGTTTATCAATAACGGCTTGCATTGATTGATGGCGGGCGTTTTTTAAGGTGATTTTTCCACTAGTAATAGCAGCTGCAACAAGATAGGTTCCAGCTTCAATACGATCAGGGCAAACACTATGACTTATGCCAGAGAGATTAGACACACCCTGAATAGAAATAATAGCAGTGCCGGCGCCGGTAATTTTGGCACCCATGCTAATTAAACAATTTGCTAAATCAACAATTTCAGGCTCTTGAGCAGCGTTATGAATAGTGCTCTGCCCTTGAGCCAGTGTGGCGGCCATAAGGATGTTTTCAGTTGCTGTTACACTCACTTGTTCAAAATGTATGTCAGTACCAATGAGCTGATCAGTGGTGGCATAGATATAGCCACCTTTAACTTCAATTTTAGCACTTAGTTCTTCTAAAGCTTTCAAGTGTAGATTAACTGGTCTGGTGCCAATAGCACAACCTCCAGGTAGGGAAATTTTAGCTTTTTTGTACTTAGCTAGCATAGGTCCAAGCGCTAAAATTGATGCACGCATGGTTTTAACTAAGCTGTATTCACCCGTGAGTTTTGTCAGTTTTGAGGCATCAATATGTAGTGAGTTATCAGACTCAAGAATAAATTCTGCACCCATATCCATGAGTAATCTGAGTGTGGTTGAGACATCACTCAAGTGCGGTATGTTGTTGACTTTTAGCGGGCCATCGGCCAAAATTGAGGCAAATAAAATCGGCAGAGCAGCGTTTTTTGAGCCGGCAATCTTAACCGTGCCGTTAAGAGTTTTGCCACCCTTGATAACCAGTTTGTACATTATTTTTTATTAATCCTGTCTAGCTTTTGCTGAGATCTTGTGATTAATGCCTCAAGACCTTTACGCTTAATGTAGGAATCGAATTGAGCGCGATAATTTTTTACAATACTGACACCAGAAAAGACCACATCGTAAACATGCCATGTATTTAGGCGAATCATTTTTAAAGAAATGGAAAATGGCTTATCATCACTGTTGATGCTAATATTAAGCTTAACAATGGCTTTATTGTCCTTGCGTTTAACATCTGGATCCACTGATATTTGAACGCTATCAAGTTTTTCATAGCTGGATAGTATGCCAACATAGTCTTGGATTAATGATTCTGAAATATAATTTTGAAAAAACTGCTTTTGCTGAATATTTAAACCATCCCAGTGCTTATCCATAGCAATTTTGGCAGCGACGCCCATAGCAAGGTTAGGTAAAAGCTTTAATCGAATAAGTGCCTCAACATTTTCTTTTGAGGCTTTTTCCTGTTTCTTTAGCTCTTTTAATGAGGTGAGCGCACTCACCATAATGTTGAGTGCAGCTGAGCTTGGCGGGTCGATAATGTCGGCAATATTTGTAGAATTATCTGACGCCAAAGTCAGGTTTGAGTAGATAATAGATAATATAATAAGTGCTGTTTTAATCATTGTCTTTATAAAGAATAAAATTTTGCTTTTATTTTACCTTTTTCGCTTATGTCTATTCAAGAAAAACTCGATAATCTAACGCAAAATTCTGGTGTTTATCAAATGCTGGATAAACACAGTTTAGTGATCTATGTTGGCAAGGCTAAAAATCTAAAAAATCGAGTTTCCAGCTATTTTTCCAAACAGCATGAAAGTGGAAAAACTCGAGCACTTGTGGCTAATATTAGTAGTTTTGAGGTTCTAGTCACTGAAACTGAAACTCAGGCATTGCTGCTTGAAGCGGAGCTTATTAAGCAGCATATGCCAAGATATAATATCTTGCTAAAGGATTCTAAAAGTTATCCTTATATTGCCATTAGCAATGATCAACATCCAAGAGTGAGTTTTTTTAGAGGCACTAAGCAGAGTAAAAATCAGTATTTTGGGCCATACCCTTCAGCGCATATTGTGCGAGATTCTTTAATCTTGTTAAAGAAAATATTTAGGGTTAGGCAGTGTACTAATGCAACTTATCGATCTAGATCTAGAGCTTGTTTGGAATATCAAATTGGCTTGTGTAGCGCGCCATGCGTAGGCCATATCGATGATGAAAATTACCAACAAGACGTTAAAATGATGGCCTTGTTTCTCTCGGGAAAAGGTAAACAAACACTGGATAAAATTTCGCAAAAAATGCAAATTGCCGCCCAAAATCAAGATTTTGAGTTGGCCGCACGACTGCGTGACCAGCTGATTGACTTGAGAAAAATCCAAGAACAGCACGCATCAAGTTCTACAGCAAATATGGATGTTATTGCCATTACCCAGCAAGATGGCGTTAATGCAATTGAGGTGTTGTTTATTCGTAATGGCAAGCAAGTTGGTCAAGAATTCATCCTACCTAAAAATTCAACTCATCAAGCAGTTGAAGTGGTACTTTGTGCTTTTTTGCCACTTTATTATTTGGGTAAAGATACCCCTAAGCAATTGTTGGTTAGTCATAAAATTAAAGATAAAAAAACCATCTCAGATGCGCTTAACACCCATCTTATTGATACACCTAATAAGGACAAAAAGCATTATTTAAATATTGCCAGCCTTACGGTTAAGGAGAATTTAAATCAAAACTTATTGGCCAGGTTTAGAAAAAAATCAACACTAGTACATTTGCAGAGTATTTTAAATTTAAAGAAAATCCCAGAATATATAGAGTGTTTTGATATTAGTCACATGATGGGGGAGGCAACAAAAGCCTCGTGTGTGGTGTTTGAAAAGGGTGTTCCAAAAGTTAAGAAGTATCGGCAATTCGATATTAAAAACGTTACTCCGGGTGATGATTATGCGGCCATGAATCAAGTGATTTTTAGGCGCTATTCTAAGCTGTTAAAAGAACAACAGCCTTTGCCTGATTTAGTGCTAATTGATGGAGGTTTGGGCCAGCTTAATCAAGCAATTATGGTGATGAATTCTATCGGCATAGATGATATTCAGCTGGTTGGTGTTGCTAAAGGTGAAAAGCGTAAAGCAGGTCTGGAAACCCTAATCACGGTTGAGGATTCTCAGGTCAATAAGATTAATTTGGCACCACATGATCCTGCCCTTATGTTGGTGAACCATATTCGAGATGAATCGCATCGTTTTGCGATTAAAAATCACCGCTTAAAACGCTCCAAAAAACGCACAACTTCGCCACTTGAAGCGATTACAGGAGTTGGAAAACTTAGGCGTAGTGCATTGCTAAATTATTTTGGTGGCTTGCAAGAGATTAAAAATGCTTCCATAGATGAAATTCAAAAAGTCAATGGCATTAATTTGGCATTAGCGACTAAAATAGCGCAATCACTCAACTCATCTAGGTAGGCCTTATGTTTTTAGTTCGTCTTTTAATTATTGCGTTTGTTATTGGTTATTGCGTTTGGTTTGTGAGCAACAAAGTGCTAGGAAAAAATCTAAAAATAGCTCGCGTCATCGCAGCAACCTTGGTGGTTACTACCGCCATTTACTTGCTACTAGGTAGTTTGTCGTATTTATTAGATAACTAATCTTTTTGAGAGAGTAATAGTGTCTTTAGGTGGGTAGTATTTTTAATAATTTTGTCGTTAACGTTGACCAGAATCGACAGATTTGATGCCTCCCATACTGGCATATCACGCATATGATCACCCATATAATCAAAACCCTTATTGCCAAAGCGTTCAATGAGTTTTTGTGCTTTGTTGTGAGAGGATAAGTTAAATTCTGAATTACTAGCCATGACATCATCAAATAAATTAATGTGTTTGGCGACAGCGAATGCGTAGTCTTTGTGAGAGGCGGTTGCTAAGATAACCTGATCACCCATTTTTTTACGTTCGTTGATATAGTCAATCGTAGCTTGGATATAAGGTAGGCTGGTGACATTAATACTAAAGCGCTTAACCAGCTGACTCTTTAAGTAGCCTTTGCCTTTAAAAAACCAAAATGGATAGATTAAGATTAACCAAGGTTGTTGCTTGAGCGCGCCAATGGAAGATTCATACAATAAGTCAGTGTTAATTAGCGTGTGATCTAAATCAACAATTAAGGGTATATTTTTACTCATTCTAACTCTCCCCATTTATCAAAGTAGCGTTCTAAGTCTGCCTCTAGTCTAGCCAGACGAATGAGTGCATCTTGAGATTCATCAGTTTGAAAAAACTCAGGATCTGAAAGTAGCATTTGAATTTCTCCAATTTGAATTTCAGTTTTTTCAATTTTTTCGGGCAATTTTTTTAGCTCTTGTTGTTGTTTATAGGTGAGTTTTTTAGGGCTATTATTACTCGGTTTTTCAGCCTTTGGCTTGACTTTTGTTTTGGTTTTTTGTACTGCTATCTTATCTTGTTTTTGGATAAGATAATCATCATAACCACCTGCATATTGATTAATAACCCCATCCCCATCTAACACCACTGTTGAGCCAACAACATTGTTTAAGAAGGTTCGATCATGAGAAATCAGAATTAAAGTGCCGTTATAATCAACCAGCATCTCTTCCAGCAGCTCTAGAGTTTCCACATCCAAGTCGTTGGTTGGCTCGTCGAGTACCAGTAAGTTAGCAGGCTGAGATAAGATTTTAGCGAGCATGAGTCGGTTTTTCTCACCACCAGAAAACATTCTAATAGGTGCCATGGCTTGTTTACCAGTAAATAAAAACTGGCGTAAGTAGCCAATGATGTGTTTGCTTTTTCCACCAATTTCAATGCGTTCACGGCCACCAGAGACAAAATCCATCGCCTTCATGTTTGGGTCAAGATTGTCACGCATTTGGTCAAAATAAGCAAGTTGAATTGTTTTCGAGCGCCTTATTGAGCCTTTAGTTGGCTGTAACTCGTCTAGTAATAACTTAATAAATGTTGATTTACCACTACCATTGCCGCCAATGATGCCAATTTTTTCACCTTTGAGAATCAGCGTTGAAAAGTCTTTAACTAGTTCTAGACCTGCAATATCGTAAGATATTTTTTTAACTTCAAAAACAACCTTGGAAGCTCTGTTTTCATCTTCTAACGCATGAATTTTGACATTGCCTTTTTTGGCTCGACGATCAGTAAAAGATTTGCGCATAGATTCTAAAGCCCTAACCCTACCTTCGTTTCGGGTGCGACGGGCTTTAATGCCTTGGCGAATCCACACCTCTTCTTGCGCGAGTTTTTTGTCAAAACGGGCGTTGGCAATTTCTTCAGCGTGAAGCTGTTCATCTTTACGCTTAACATAGGCTTTATAGCCGCACTCAAACACACTTAAATGTCCACGATCTAGGTCGAATACTTTATTAACAATGCCGGCGATAAATGAACGATCGTGACTAATAATTACTAAAGTGCCATGGTATTCTTTGAGCATACGCTCTAAATCCAAAATGGCGGTAATATCCATATGGTTAGTTGGCTCATCTAGCAGTAATACATCAGGCTCTTGAATCAAAGCGCGTGCCAACATGACACGACGCCTCCAGCCTCCTGATAAAGTAGAAAGTGAGGTTTGAGGGTTTAGTGTAAATCGATTAAGTATGGCCTCAATTTTGTGTAAATATTGCCAGCCATCAAGTTGATCGATTTTCTCTTGGAATTCGCCAGCTTTATTTAGTTCGCCGTTATTTATTAAGTGTTGGTACTGAGCGATAATATTGCCAATTTCACCCAATCCTTCGGAGACAATGTCAAACAAATTTTTATCATTATCTTCAGGTGGCATTTGCTCTAAATAGCTGATTTTTATACCATTTTTTATTTTAAGCTTGCCATCATCAGGTTCAATAGTGCCGGCTAATATCCTCATAAAGGTAGATTTTCCTTCACCATTACGACCAATTAGTGCAATTTTGTCACCTTTTAAAATGGTTGAACTAACCTTATTGAGAATGGGTTTGTCTGAAAAACTCAAAGAAATACTGTCAAGTGTAATTAATGGCATGGGTCTCCTTTTACACCGCTTGAGAAGTGTAAAATCTAGGTTTTATGGTTCGTGAATAGCGTATGCGAAATTTTACCCAAACAACGGCTCTATTTAAAAGAGTTGTCCTATGTATTACATTGCTGGCTTTTCAGCCAGTTTTTGGTGAAAGTATTGAGGCAAATAGTTTTAAAAATGATACTCATGAACAAAGATACCGCAGCTTGATTGACGAGATTCGCTGCCCAGTTTGCCAAGGCCAAAGCATTGGCGGCTCGAATGCTGGGTTGGCAAAAGACCTGCGTGAAAAGGTGCGTGAGCTGATTGTCGATAATCAAACGGATGATAGCATTCGCCAATACATGACAGATCGTTATGGTGATTTTGTGGTGTTTAAGCCACCCATGAATAAAAATACATATTTGTTGTGGTACGCCCCATTTGCATTTTTAGCGTTTGGTTTATTTTTCTTTATAAGGTCCTTGAGTAGAAAATCTCCTAATACTTCTCAAGCGATTGACACGCAAAAAGCTAAGGATTTATTAAAGTGACCCAACACGAGTTAATGATTGCCACCAGCGAACGTGGTGCGGTTGATATTACCACTCAAATAAATGCATTGATTAAAGGTGTTAAGACTCATCTGTGTCATGTGTTTGTTGCACATACTTCAGCCTCACTAATGATTACGGGCAATGAAGATGCCAACCTGCTTTTGGATGTTGAGGATTATTTTAAGAATAATGTGCAAGATGCTAATCCAAATTATCGTCATAATAATGAAGGTGATTTTGACATGTCCGGCCATATTCGCTCTATATTAACAGGTGAGTCAAAATCTATTCCTGTTGTTAATTCTGAGCTAGCCTTGGGGCGATATCAGGGTTTGTATCTGTATGAGCACCGCGTTGGACACAATCTAAGAAAATTAATAATCACCCTAGTATGAGTATAGAAGCAGAATTAAGCGATTTAATGGTAGGTGCGTATGCACATCAAAAGAATGGCGAACTTTCGCTGGCTATTCAAGCTTGGAATAAGTTAATCAACCACTCCAGTGCAGATCAAAATCTCAAGGCTAATGCACACCTAAGTTTGGGTAATTTACATCAACTACAAGGTAATGATGAGTTGGCAATTGAGAGTATGTCAAATGCCATTCGGGCCAACCCAAATAGCGCTGAGGCTTATTTCTGCCTAGCCTATTTGGAGCAAGAAAAAGAAAATTTTAACTCAGCTGTCGAGTATTTTGAGCAAGCTATTTTGCTTAAAAATACGGATAGTGGTGCGTTTAATAACTTAGGAAATTGTTATGATCGCCTAGAAAAGAGTAATGAAGCGGTTAATGCGTATTCGCAAGCTATTAGCCTGGATAAACACTACATAGCCGCGATTTATAATCGAGGCAATGCCTATATTAAAATTAACAAGGATGATTTAGCCTTAAAAGACTTAAATAAAGCCATTGAATTGGATGCAAATTTTTATCAAGCCTATTATAATCGTGGCACTTTGCACAAGCGCATGGGTAACACTACCCAAGCACAGCAAGATTTGGCCAAGGCTAAAGAGCTTGCACAACAAGAATTAGAAATCAAAACACAACATTAAAATTATGAGCGACCAAGACGACAATAAGTTAATTGCTGAAAGAAAATCAAAACTGGATAAATTAAGAGAAGCGGGCAACCCTTTTGTTAATGATTTTAAACCTGAGCATTTGGCGCAAACCATTACTAATGACTATGATCAGCTCTCTAAAGAAGAGCTGGAAGAGAAATCAATCAAGGTATCAATAGCAGGGCGCATGATGCTTAAGCGTGTGATGGGTAAAGCCAGTTTTGCAACTGTGCAAGACTCAAGTGGGAAAATTCAAATATTTGTCACCCGTGATGAGCTGCCAGAAGGTTTTTATAATGAGCAGTTTAAAAAATGGGATATTGGCGATATTTTAGCTGCCACAGGCACACTGTTTAAAACCAACGTTGGCGAGTTGTCAGTGCGTATTGACAGTATTAAACTCCTAACCAAATCACTAAGACCCTTGCCTGAAAAATTTCATGGCTTATCAGATCAAGAAATTAGATATCGTCAGCGCTATGTTGATTTAATCACTAATGAAGAGGCGCGTAATACCTTTAAACGTCGCAGTGCAATTGTAAGCTATATTCGTAACTTTTTTAATGCTGCTGACTTTATGGAAGTAGAGACGCCAATGTTGCAAACCATTCCAGGCGGTGCAACTGCCAAACCATTTGAGACACATCATAATGCACTCGATATGCCGATGTTTTTACGTATTGCTCCAGAGCTTTATTTAAAGCGTTTGGTAGTTGGTGGCATGGATCGTGTATTTGAAATTAATCGTAATTTTAGAAATGAAGGTTTATCAACTCGCCATAATCCAGAGTTCACCATGATTGAATTCTACCAAGCCTATGCTACTTATCACGATCTGATGGATCTAACTGAGAAGTTGTTTAGAGGTATCGCAGTGGATGTGTGTGGTAGTGCCACAATCCACTACCAAGGTGATGATTTTGATTTCTCTAAGGCATTTAATCGCATTAGTGTGTTTGACTCAATTCTTGAATATAATCCAAATTTAAGCGCTGAAGACCTAAATGAAAACAAGGCTAAAACAACCGCTAAGAATCTAGGTATTGACGTTAAAGATGGCTGGGGTTTGGGAAAAATTCAAATTGAAATTTTTGAAAAAACGGTTGAAGAACGACTTATGCAACCTACCTTTATTACTCAATATCCAACAGAGGTGTCGCCACTCGCTAGACGTAATGACGATAATCCATTCATTACTGATCGTTTCGAGTTGTTTATTGGTGGACGAGAAATTGCTAATGGATTTTCTGAGCTAAACGATGCTCAAGATCAAGCTGAGCGTTTTAAAGCGCAAGTGGCTGAAAAAGATGCGGGTGACGATGAAGCCATGCATTATGATTCAGACTACATTCGCGCATTAGAATACGGCATGCCGCCAACGGCAGGTGAAGGTATTGGTATAGATCGACTGGTTATGCTATTTACCGATTCGCCATCAATTCGTGATGTGTTGCTATTTCCACATATGAGAGCAGAAGTTAAATGAGTGTGCCAGTTTTAACTATTGATGGTCCAAGCGGGGTTGGCAAGGGTAGTGTTGCTCGTATTATTGCCCAGCAACAAGGCTGGAACTTACTTGATTCTGGCGCCATTTACCGTGCTTTTGCCTTGGCAGTAGACAGCAGAGCTGTCGATATCGCAGATGAAGTTGTCCTAGTGGAGATTGCCACTAATTTAGACTTAGAGTTTAAAACTCAAGAGGGAAGCGAACTGGTCAGTGTTTATTTAGATGGTAAAGAGGTTTCATCAATTTTACGTACTGAGAAAACTGGAGAAATGGCTTCCAAAATTGCCGCCATTGGCGTGGTGCGTAGTGCACTTTTAAAACGTCAACAAGACTTTGCAGTTGCTCCTGGTTTGGTGGCTGACGGTCGTGATATGGGAACGGTGGTTTTTAAAGAGGCTGAGTTTAAAGTTTATCTAAGTGCAAGCAGTGATGCGCGTGCTAATAGGCGCCTAAAACAATTGCAAGCGCAAGGTCATGAGGGTATAATATCGCAAATCTTAGCAGAGGTTGAAGCTCGTGATGCGCGTGATAGTTCGCGTAAACACTCCCCTTTAAAACCTGCAAAAGATGCTCTTATCATTGATACCACTGAGTTATCACTGATGGAGGTAGTCGCTCAAGTGAGCGAATTGGTTAAAGCTTAAGCGGTTAAGCTTTATAAATAAACTAACCCGATATGCATTAGGCGGATACCGTACATAGCCTAAAAAATTACCGGTCAATATCAAAGAAGAATATATGTCAGAATCATTTGCTGAACTGTTTGAAAACAGTGTAGAACAACAAAACGTAAAAGTAGGTGCCTTATTAATGGGTACTGTAGTTAGTCTTAATCGTGAAAAAGCGATTGTAAACGTTGGACTAAAATCAGAGGGTTTTATCTCTCTAGACGAATTTAAAAACCCAAAAGGTGAATTAGAAGTTGCAGAGGGCGATGTTGTAGAAGTTGCTCTAAAATCAATCGACGATGGCCTGGGTAATACACTATTGTCACACGCTGATGCTAAGCGTATTAAGTTGTGGCAGTCACTTGAATTGGCAATGAATTCAAAAGAAACAGTTACTGGTATTGTTACTGGCGCTGTTAAAGGTGGTTTGACAGTTGATATTGGTGTGGTTAAAGCATTCTTACCAGGCTCATTAGTTGATGTACGCCCTGTTAAAGATTTCTCATACCTAACAGGTCAAGAGATTGAAGCGATCGTTATCAAGATGGACGAAGTTAGAAACAACATCGTTATTTCTAGAAAAGCAGTTATGCAAGAAGCTAACTCTGCAGATCGTGAGGCGTTACTTGAAACACTTGAAGAAGGTAAAGAAATCGAAGGTATCGTTAAGAACTTGGCTGACTACGGTGCATTTGTTGACCTTGGTGGTGTTGATGGTTTGCTACACATTACAGATATTTCTTGGACGCGTGTTAATCACCCATCTGAGAAGCTAACAATTGGCGACAAGATTAAAGTTAAGGTTCTTAACTACGATAAAGAGAAGATGCGTGTATCACTAGGTCTTAAGCAGCTTACTGCCAGCCCTTGGGATAGTATTTCAGATCGTTTACCAATCGGTAAAAAAGTTACTGGTACAGTATCTAACCTTACAGATTACGGAGCGTTTGTACGCATCGAAGATGGCGTTGAAGGTTTAGTTCACGTTTCAGAAATGGACTGGACAAATGCTAATGCACGTCCTTCTAAGATTGTTAAATTAGGTCAAGAAGTTGATGTTGTTATCTTAGACGTACAAGAATCTAAGCACCGTATTTCATTATCAATGAAGCAAGCATTAGAAAACCCTTGGGAAGCATTTGAAGCAACTCAAAACAAAGGCGACAAAATCATCGTTAATGTTAAGTCAATTACTGACTTTGGTTTATTTGTTGGCCTACAAGGCGGCATCGACGGTCTAATTCACTTAGCTGACATCTCATGGGATAAGCAGTCTTCTGAAGAGTTGGTATCTAGCTACTCAAAAGGTCAAGAATTAGAAGTTGTTATTCTTAACATTGATGCAGAAAAAGAGCGTATCTCTTTAGGTATCAAGCAATTGTCTGAAGATGACTTCATGCAGTATGCTTCTGCTAATAAGAAAGGTTCTATCGTTAAAGGTACTATCTTAGAAGTTGATCCACGTGGTGCAGTTATCGCCCTAGCTGACGATATTACTGGCTACTTAAAAGCTGGTGAAATTTCACAAGAGCGTGTTGAAGACGCAACAACAGTACTTAAGACAGGTGCAGAAGTTGAAGTGGTTATCATGAATGTTGATAGAAGATCTCGCAATGTTTCTGTTAGTATTAAAGCTAAGGATTCAGTTGAAGAGCAAGCGGCTATGGCAGACTACAACAAGCAGTCTTCTGATGAGGCTACTGGCTCAACATTAGGTGACTTACTTAAGCAAGCAAAAGATAAGTAAATCTTGTTGACTAAAAAGGCCGCTGAGTAGTGATACAAAGCGGCCTTTTTTTATGGTGAAATTATGAAAAAAACCGATTTAGTTCAAACCTTAACTGAGCGAAGTAATTTAGCGAAGTCCGATGTCAAATTAGCGGTTGATTGTATCTTGGAAAAGATTTCACAATCGATTGTATCGGGTGAAGGCGTTGAGATTAGGGGCTTTGGTGGTTTTTTAAAAAAACATCGAAAGGCGCGCCAAGGTATCAATCCAAAAACCAGTGAGAGAACACGGGTAGGGGAGAAATACGTGCCATTTTTTAAGCCAGGAAAAAGCTTAAAAGAAATGGTAAATAAAGGCTAAATTTTGTTGTTTTTAAATCGAGATAATGTATAATTTCACTTTTTGCACTTAGTGTTGAAAAAACTAATATGGGGCGTTAGCTCAGTTGGTAGAGCATCGGACTTTTAATCCGCTGGTCGAGCGTTCAAATCGCTCACGCCCCACCATACACCATAAGGGATTCCGAGCGAATCCCTTTTTTACGCCTATCGAAAAGACCTAAAAAAGCCGACAAATTGTCGACAATATGTCGGCTTTTTTCTTCATTTAATAAAAAACTTGAGTGTTTTTGATCGATATTGGCTGTTTTTGATATTTTGACTAAAGGAATATGTATCCGCAGATTTATTATCTTTTAAAGGGTTTGTTAAGATTGTAATTCTGTATAAAAAATTACACTATGTAGTATCCTGAGATTTGTCCAGATAAATCAGACCGCTACAGTTGGTATTAACTTGGAATGTGTCCAAGATTAACGGACCACTACAGTTTGTCAGACCACTACATGGCATATCATCAGTCACTAGATAAGTGTTTTCAAACTCTTTCAAAAAACCCCGATATCGGCTTAAATTATGACCATGTTGGTTTTGGTTATTTTTGTTTTTATCATCAATCTCACGCAGTTTTTTATAAAAAGAAAAGCAGTGATATTTTTATCATTCGCGTACTGCACAAAAGTATGGATGTTGTGAAGCATTTTGATTAAGTTTATTTAGTAAATTTGTATAATTTGAATTGTAACAAAGGGTCGTAAATATGGTGTCTAAAAAAGTTAAAAGTCGCAACATAACCGTAACAAAGAACTACTTAAAACCCTCTATATCATTTTAAAGTGATAAAAGGTGGTTTAGTAGGGCGGTATAGGGTATTTTTAGATGTTCTAGGGAGGTCTGACAAACCTAGACACAAGAGATGACTACATAATCATAAACGCCAGTCTTTAGACTGTCTGACGTTGTTTAATCATCAATTGCAAATTCAATGCGTTCAGATAACTTACCTAAGGCTGTACGGGCACAAGCGGCGTCTTTGTCTCCGCCCGGAGCACCACTAACGCCAATGGCACCAATATTATAACCTCCGGCAGTGATCTTAATCCCACCCTCCATAACAATAAGGCCTTCAATGTGATTTAACTCTTGCTGTATGTCCGAGCGTGCATTTTTAAATACACCACTATCCGTCCACGCCATAACTGTCATATTAGCCTTACGCTGAGCAATTTCTAAAGTAAAGCGCGATGCTAGGTCATCTCGCAATGCTGCGCGCATTAAGCCAAAGCGATCAACCACCACGGCACTAACATGGTAACCGTCTTTACGACAGGCGTTAATGGTTTCATTGGCTATATCACGAGACAACTCCATGGCAATACTCTTATCAGTAACAACATCATTGGCATAGCTTGATACAGGCATTAATACAAACATCGAACTGACTACTATCTTCTTTATGATTGATTTTTTCATGGTGAACCATCCTATTGTGTTTGGAGCGTACTGGTATTTTTCATAAACCCCTTTAGAATTAATATATTAACAGAAACTTTGCTTGAATAGAAGTACTAATCTGAGCAGTGGTCCGTTAATTTGTAGTGGTCTGAAAAACTTGGACACAAAGATAGCCTTATAATACAAACTATAAGGAGGTCAGTAAATGACACAAGTAAAAACCAGGAAGCAAAGTGTAATGTTCACGGTTGAACAAAAGCTAGATTACGTTAAATTAATGATCAATGAAGGCTACACCAATAAACAAATCATTGAGATATCTGGTGCAGGTCTGTAATCCTCCCAAAAATTAACTCCTAACAA
>Ga0233437_1004052_pt1 | contig 17980 bp, 18 predicted proteins | sample SI_122_August201_FD_182714 | JGI IMG/M metagenome (GOLD analysis project Ga0233437, IMG submission 182714) | Seawater microbial communities from Saanich Inlet, British Columbia, Canada - SI_122_August2016_200_MG | ecosystem: Environmental > Aquatic > Marine > Inlet | place: Canada: British...
TGGAACATTGGTGTAGAGTACATGTATTTGTCAAGTGATTTTGATTTATATATGAACTATTCCATGCCTTCTAATGTTTTGAATGCTTCTGCATATATAAAAATTGGCGGGGGCAACTGTGATGCGAAAAGTGTTTTTTATTGTTATAATGGCACAGATTGGCAGAACATTACATATTGGTTCTTGAGTAGTCCAAGGGCATCCACTCACTATCGTAGTTATACTATTCATGATACCTGCTTAAATAATGGGGATTCTATTCTTCAAGAGAAGTATCATATAGATTGCTCCGACGATGTATTTGGTAGTACGACATTTTATGAGGAACAAGTTTATTGGAAAATTGGACCAGACTATTCTTATTCTTCTGGGGTTGAGGTTGAATTGTCTAATATAAGTGAAGATGATACTACAAAAGGAGAAAATTGGACTTTTAGTTGTTTGGCTAATGATGGATATCTTAATGCAAGTGAATGGGACAATGATTCAGTTGAGATAATAAATGCTTTGCCTGGGCAAACTATTCTTGATGAGCCTGGAAATGATACTACTACAAATGACCGGCCTCTTGCTTTTTATTGGAATGATGCCTCTGATGTTGATGAAGACGAGTTGACTTATCATTTTATGTTGGATGATGATGTTGAATTTGGGGGATTAATTAGTAATGTTACTGAGATAAGTGATACTTCTTATTTACCTGAAGTAGAGTTAGATACGGATGTTATGTATTTCTGGAAAGTTAGGGCATATGATGGTACTGGGTGGGGGTCTTGGAGTGATATTTGGGATGTTACTATTGATAGTTTGCTTGATATTGTACTAACTAATGCCATGGTTGATTTTAGTTCCTTGGGTCCAGAAAGTCTTGCCAATACAACTGATCCGGCTTATGATCCTTTTGCATTAAGAAATGATGGTAACATAATGAGCAATGTATCTATTAATGCTACTGAGTTGTTTGATAGTGTTGCTCTCAATACGGATTATTATAGATTTAAAGCAGATAACATGTCTGGGGAAGAATATGCTGTTAATTGGACTGTTTCAGTTTGGAATTGGACTAATATGTCTGATGTGTCCACGTTTATTATTGAATCTTTAAATTATTCTGATTCTCAAGATTCAGTGGAGGTTGATATTCTTGTAAATATTCCTGGTTTTGAACCCCCCGGAAATAAATTATCTAATGTTACATTTGAGGTGTCTATAGCAGAACAATGATTGGAACTAAAAAAATTGGAAATGTATTGATTTTGTTAGTCTTTATTCTCTTATTTGTTAGCTCGGTTGATGCACTGGGTGTTACGCCTGCAAGAAAAATAATTGATTTTGAACCTGGGCTTGAACAAACTGTTGAATTTAATATTGTTAATAGTGATAGCAAAAGTATGAAGGTTGCGGTTTATGCTGAAGATATTTTTGAAGGAGGGTATGTAAAGATTGGGACTCCTGAGATAATCTTTTCTTCTGAAGATGATAGAAAGAAAGCAAATTATACTTTTGGATTGCCTGAAGAATTTAAAATTCCTGGACAACAATTTGCTAAGATAGTTGTAAGGGAAATTCCCATGGGTGTAGGGGAGATTGAAGGAACTGTTATTGGAGCAAGTGTGGCGGTTGTTCATCAACTAAGGGTGGATGTTCCATTCCCAGGAAAATATGCTGTTGCTGAATTAAAGATTACTGAAACTGGTTTAACTGATAGAATTGATTTTGTTACTTCTTTGATTAACCTTGGTATTGAAGATATAGATAGTGCTACTGGAATAATTGAAATTTTTGATTCATTTAGTTATGAAAAAGTTGCTACCTTAGAAACTGGATCTTTTTCTGTTAAGTCTGGTGATAAAAAAGAAATTGCAATTGTTTGGAATGAGAATGTTGAAGTTGGAAGGTACTATGCTAAGTTAAAGGTGAACTATGATGGAAAAGTTGCTGAAGCAGATAGAGACTTTACAGTTGGTACAAGAATGGTGGAATTGTTGTACATCTTTGCCAAGAACTTTAAATTGGGAGAAATAGCTAAGTTTAATATCTTGGTAGAGAATAAATGGCCAGATAATATTCATGATGTTTATACAGAATTTTTAATTTCTCAGTTAAGTAGTGAAGTTGCTAACTTCAAAAGTGCAACTGAAGATATTGAAGGAGAATCCACTAAAGAGTTAACTGCGTATTGGGATACTGAAGGGGTCGAAGAAGGGGAGTATGATGCTAAGATTACTTTGCGCCATGATGATGAAAAATTAGAAATGGATGTGAAGACTCTTATTACTGCTAATTCTATTATCTTTGAAGGATTAACTGGTGCAGTTACTTCTGGTGCTGCTGCCAATACTAATGTTATAATTGGTGCAATCGTTTTGGTTGTTGTAACTAGTTTGGTATGGTTTGTTTACTTTAAATTTAAAAAGAAGAAGAAATAAAATTTAAGACTTCTTTAAAATTCTTTTGTGTTTGCTTTTCTTTATATTTTTTTAATATTTTTATAAATTCTTTTTTATTTATTTTAAATTCTCTCATTAAAAATTGACAGAATTGAGTTACGTTTTTTGGGTTGGCTGTTTCATAACATCTTTCAAAATCAATTATTGTTACTTTTTTGTTTTTTATAAAAATGTGTTTTATTGGTCTTGTGAATTCTAGTTTGTTTATTTTTAATTTGTCTAAAATTCTACATTGTTCTAATATTTTTTTTATAATTGGGAGGCTATTTTTATTTTTTTCTAAATAGTCAATAAATAATTCTCCTTCTACATATTTGTAAATTATATAATCTTTTCCTGCGGTAATTAACTCTGGTCCAACTTTATATTTGTTTAATTTTCTTAGAAATTTGGCTTCATTTTTTAATCTGTCTATTGCTTCAGAGTCTGGATGCTTTTTTTTGATACTTACTTTTTGTTTTTTGTAAATACCTGTATAAACCACAGATCTCTTCCCTTTTGCCAGATATTCTATGTTTTTCACTGTTTTTGGCAGATTATCCATATATCCTACAAATAGAAATTTTTTTAAATAACTTTTCTTTTATTCTTTATATGAAAAGAGGTATATTTAGTATTTTACTAGTTGTAATGTTTTTAATTAGTCCATTAGTTGTTTTTGCTGAAAATGAAACTGATGCGTTTGATATCCAAAAAGGGTTTGAATGGTTGAATGATGAAATGACTAGTAATGGTTGGGGGAGTGATATTGTTAGCCTTTCTTGGGCGATCCTTGCATTAAGAAATGGTGGTTATAATGTGGGGGATGGTGTTGATAGGTTAAGACAACTTGAGAATTCTAATTACAACTGGGATAATGATGTTTATGATACTTCTATGGCTATCTTAGCTTTGCATAAAACTGGAAATGATGTTGAAGATGAAAAAGCGTGGTTACTGGATCGGCAGAAGAGGGATTTGAGATCTGGACAGTGGTTGATTCAACTTTTATATGAAGGTGAGTCTGAGTGTAAGATTACTTATGATGGGGATGATTTTGAATTTACAGTAAATGATACTGAGATAGTTCATCCTTCTGATTGTTCAAGTGCTATTGGGGAATCCTGGATTGATTTTGAAGATTGTATTGCAGATGATGATGCAGAAATGGTTGAAACTTTTGGAGTTAGTTGTTTAGACTCTGTTGATAGTTCTCTTTTGTTTAAGTCTGGAAGTGATTATTATATAGTTGATCAAGATAAACCTCTTAAGATCGAGAATGCTTGTTTTTATGGATCAAATAGTGGGTGTAGGTGTTCGCCTACGCAATATGCATCTTGGGCTTTACAAGAGCTTGGTGATAGGCCATTGACGATTCCTTATTTGAGATCTAATTGTAATGATAGGGTTATTGATGATGCGTTTTTGTATATGTTAACTTCTAGTAGCTTATATTCTAACTCTTTGTTGGATGGTGATAATGCCCGTGCAAGTGATGGTGGGTGGAATGATGATTATGAAAAAACAGCCATGGCAGTAATTGCTTTAAGAGATTCTCCTTCTAGTGTTTCTGCTTCAATAAATTGGTTGGAATTCTGGCAAGATCCAGATGGTTCTTGGGATCAAGATATTGCTACAACTGCCAAGGTTTTGTATGCAATGACTTCTGAGGCCTATACTCCGGTTTCAAATGATACATCATTTTGTAATTATAATGGAATAGTTGATGGTAGTGAAGAATGTGAGGTTACATCTCAATGTAATGGAACTGATGTTGTTTGTGAGGGCTGTTTGTGTATTCCCCTTGGAAGTGGGTGCGATTATGATGAAGAATGTGATGATGGTTATGAATGTCTTTTAGGAAGATGTGTTGAAGAATCTGAGTGTAGTGCTACTGGAGACTGTGTTGATAAATATGGTGCAGGTTATGAATGTAAGAATGGTCAGTGTGAATACATTTTTGTTGATGAAGATGAATGTGCCATAGATTATGATTGTGAAGAGAAGTTTGGTGATGGGTGGAAATGTGAGAATGGTGAATGTGTTGAGAAAGGTTCAAGTTGGTTAACTTGGTTGATTGTTACATTAATTATTATTGTTGGTTTGATTGGGGCTTGGTTTGGATATAAGCAGTTTTACTTAAAGAAGAAAGGTCCAAGGCCTTGGGAAAAGGTTGCTAATCAGAAAAAACTTCCTACTACTGCGAGAAAATCTCCTTATCCGGCAGCTAGGCGGGGCATTCCAGCTAAAAGGCCTGCTGTTGCTCCTGTAAAACCTGTGGGAGTTGATAGGCTAGAACGTCAATTAGATAACTCTCTTAAGAAAGCAAGAGATTTGTTGAGGAAAAAGTGAATAAAAAATACCTTTTTGTTGTAATATTGTTTGTATTTGGAAATGTTTCTGCATTTTCACTAGATGTTGATTTGAAAGGTAATTATTCTCCTGGAGAAACTTTGCAAGCAGATATTTTAGTTTCTGGTCAACTAGAAGAAGATATTCTTACTGGGGATATTGGATTGGAATGTCTGGGAAGTTCTGTTAGTGTTGTTCCTTCTTTGATTAAAGTTGAAGAAAACCATTATTATTCTTTTTTTGATTTATCTGGATTGGATGTTGGTAATTGTAGTCTTATTGTTAGTGATGTCTTATATTATGAATCGGGGTTTTTGGAACAGAATGATTTTAGTTTTGATTTTAGTTTAGTTGAGGCAAATGGTTCTGTTATCTATGTTTCTCCAGCTGCATTTAGGACAACGGATTTAACCGTTCAAAATTCTTTTGATGTTTATCTTACTAATAATGGTGCTGCTGTTGATGTTTCTATTAGTACTTCTGCTAGTTTTATTGATTTGTCTGAATCTGTTCTTTCTTTGGATTCTTCGGGGATGTTTAACGTGTATATTAGTCCCCTTTTGGTTGAAGAAACTGAGAAGGAAGAAATTGTTTTAACTTATGATTCTAAAGAATTTGTTATTCCGGTTTGGATTTTTTATGAAGATTTGGGATTTATTCCAGAAGAGAATGATACTTTTGTGGATGAATCTAGAGTTGAATTTATTATGGATGTTGAGAGTATTAATTCTGTTTTGAATTCTAGTGAAGATACATATGGTTATATTACAATTCAAAATATTGGTTCTGACCTTGATACTATTACTTTTAGCTTGACGGGGGATCTTGGTGGGATAATTGATTTACAAGTTGAGAGTTTTGATGATTTTAATGAAGGGGACTTTGTTAAAGAATATTTTTATGTTAATCAAAGAAAAAATGTTGATCCTGGAAATTATTCTGGGGCTTTAAAGGTAGGATATGATTCCAAATCCATTGAATTTCCTATTTTTGTTGAGATCTTGGGTGGAGAAACGGTTATTGATACTAATGAAACTGAAAGAGATAATGGTTCTGCTATTGAAAGTGATTCTGGGGGTTTGAGTATTAGTATTTGGTGGTATGTTTTGATATTTTTTGTTCTACTTTTTATTATAGTGTTCTTTGTTTATAAGAAAAAATCTAAAAAACCAGCTAATTATCTGGATTAGATTTAGCAAGTCTTTTTTTTAGTGCTGAATATTCTAACATAACTCTTGCTTGTTGATGCAATCTTGCTAGAAGATCGTTTAGGGCGTTTGTTGTGTCTAGTGCTCCAATTTTAAGGTCTGCAGGATCTAATACTTCTATTGAAGAGGGCATAAAATCAAAGCAGAATGTTGTTAATGCATAAAAATCTTTGAAGTCTACTTCTAATTCTGCTAATGTTGACCAAATCTGTAGTTTTTCTCCTTCTTTTGAAGGATTTGGGAATTCTCTTTCATTTGGTTCTGAAATTTCTTTTTTTATTATTTCAAAATCTTTATTTTCTTTTATCATGGATATTACTTTTTCCATGGTTTCTTCTACGTGTTCTTTTGGTGAACCAACGATTTCTAGTATTGCATTAGCTTTTATTTGTTCCATTTTTTTGTTAGGTTTATTATGAGTAGTACGAGCACAAATGAGAAAAAGTATATCCCATTTTTTACTGTTCTTTTGCTTTGTGACTCATATATGATTGTTTCTTCTGAAGTATCTGCTTGATTTATAACTGTTTCGAATCCAGATTCTTGTATGTATGAAACTAGATTTTCTTCTGTACATGTTTGGGCTTTTTGTTTTTCACATAAATTTTGAGTTATCCCCTTTAGTTCTATTATTTCTTCATCGTCTGCTTCCAAACCTTCTATCCTTAGTATGTATTCCCCCTCTTTTTCTTTTAGATTACAATTGGGGATAATTTGAATTGGAATTGTTATGGTGTTCTCTGAATATTTATCGTTTATGTTAAATGAAGTTGTTTTACTTATTTTTTCTCCATTTCTGTGAAGGTATGCTTTTACACTATTTTTTGTTTCATCCCCTTTGTATATTTCTACTTTTACTCTTATGTTGTCTCCGAATTTTGCTGTTTTATCTGTACCTAAGTAGATAGTTTCTATGTCTATTTTCGAATTTTTATCCTTTTCTGGGTTTTTTGGATTTTCTTCTCCTGGTGTTGGTTTTGTTAGTTTCCATGCGTTGTTTATTTTTGACCACGAATTTGCTTCTTGAGAGTCACTATAGGTTACTTCATCTATTTCTGTTTCTTCTGGAGTTAAAAGTCTTATTTCTTCTAGTCCATCATTGTTTAGAAATCCAAATTTTCCATTTGTGTATACGATTAAGTAACTATTTGGTTCTATTATCTGGGTGTAAGTTGTTGTGTCTGAAACTGTTAGGACATGGTTTGCTTTATCTTTTAGTTTAAAGTTTGTTAAATCAATTTCTTGTTCCCCATAGTTGTATAATTCTATCCATTCCCCTTGCGGCATTGGGGCATCATCATCTCCTTCTGGGTTGGGGAGAAGTTCTGTTATTTCTATTGTATAATCTTGTGTTTGGGTTTGTTGGTTTTCTAGTCCTGGTGTTGGGTTGCATTCTTGCCAGAGGTTGTTTATTTTACATAATGATTTTCCATTATTTTCTGCACCCTGTTCTTTGTGGTAGTGTATTGCATCTAGAATTTCTGTATTGTTTAGTATGATTATTAGATCTTCATCATTGTTTAGGTTGTTTCCTATTGTTGCACCTACTGAATAAATTGTTGCGCATAGGTTTGTGTAGTCAAAGTTTTCTTCTACAATTAGGGCGTAGTGTGAATCTGTTGAATAAACTTGTTCTAAAAGGTCTTCTGATTTTAAATCTTTTATTGTGAAATCTGTGAGATTTAGGTCCGTATATATTTCTACATATTCCAGATTATTATCGCTTCCTTCTGGATTATACATTACTTCAGTTATTTCTAAAAATGCTTGTGTAGAATTAATACTCACTAATATTATCAAAAGAAGTCCCCACTTCATGAAATTGGTTAATCTCTTTTGTTATATAAAATTATAGTTTAGCTTGTTTATATTTTCCAATTAGTTCTTGGAAGTTAATTCCCTTTTCTTTACAGAGTTTTAATGATATTGTATAATTTCCTTTTTTGTTTTTTGGGGTTTTTTTAGCGTTTAAGAAGGACCATCCATTTTTATCAAATCTCATTGCTAGAATTGGAATTGCAGCTATTTTATCTGAGAATTCTACTAATTGCTCAATTTCTTCTTTTTGTAAGTTTCTTGAATTGCCTTTTGTTGATTTGCACTCTATTGCTAAAAGGTTGTTTTTATTTCCTGCGATTAAGTCTGGTGAGGGCATTGTTGTATTTCCTGATCCTGCACTTCTCATACATGCCCAATTATTTTGCCAGAATAAGTGTAATAATTCTCTTTCTGCCCTCGTTCCTTTACTTTTCATATATTTCTCTGAGGGTTATTATTTATAAGTAATTTGGCTGTGTTTGGCAAGCTATATAATAAAATAAAGAAAAAAAGAGATTATAAATCTCTTGCTTGGCAGGTCTTTCTACCGTTTGCTTTACATCTCTCTACTGCTTTTTTAATTAAAGCTTCAATTTCTTTATCTAGAGCGTCTGCAAAGTCACCTGCAACGTTTAATCCTTCTGCGTGTTCTTTTATTTTTGATTTAACTACTAACATATTTTTAACACCTCCACGTGTCCTGTTTTTGTTGAAAATTCCTGATTTATAAAGTTTTTGTCATGGCTTTTATCTTCCGTTTTCCTATTGAAATTAGGAAGGTTGGCAATCTTGGTCCAGTTTCTTTTCCTATTGATATCATATATACATTTTTAAAGAAATTTCTTTGTCTTTTCCTCATTTCTTTGTTTTCTAATCCTTCTTTTTTTGGAATTTCATACGCGAAGTTTGTTAATTTTTCTATACTCCAGTGGTCTTCTATTTCTGAGAAGAACTTTTTTAATTGATCCTTTTCTTCTTTCTTTAATTTTTTGAAATAATTTTTATCTGCTTCTTTTAGTAAAACTATTTTATTTTCTGGAGAATATTTTGTTATCCAATCTTCTGATAGTTTTAACCTTCTTTCTACTGATTCTGCGTTGTATGATCCATCAATCTCTTCTATAATCCTTTTAACTTCTTTTAGATTTCCCAGGGTTAGTTGGCCCAAACTAGAAGCAAGTCTGAAGGATATGTTGTTTGTGAATATAAACTTTTTATTCGCTTTGGATAACTCTAATGCTTTTCTTTTGCTTGCTTTTAGTTTATTTTCTGTGTATGCTATCATTTCCCTATCGAATTCATCATATTGTCTGATTATTTCAGAGTCAAAACAAAAGTTGAATCTTTTTGTTGGGAGGGTCCTTAAGAATAACCACCTTAGTAATTCGGGCTCATATATTTTTAATAATTCTCCCGGACTTATGTTTATTCCAGTAGATCCAGACATTTTACTAGAAAGGCCGGTTAGTCCAATAAAATCATATGGTTGATAAATTGGAGGTTCCATCTTATAAACTTCCTTTGCTATTCTTTTAGATACTTGAAAACTTCCTTGTGGGGATGAATGATCTTGTCCTCCCGGTTCAAAACAAACATCTTCATATTTCCATCTCATCGCCCAGTCTACTTTCCATTGCAGTTTCCCTATATCTTCTTTTGAGATATCTACTTTATTTGTGAATCCACAAGTGCAAGAATATTCTACCTTATTTGTTTTTTCATGGTATTTGGTAATTTTTGTGGTGTCTTTTTTACATTTTTCACAATATATTTCTAAGGGGTAATAATTTTCTATTTCTTCCTTTGTGAATCCTTGTGTTCTAAATTCTGCTAATATTTTTGCAATTATGGCTCTTTTCTTCATTGCAGTTATTATTCCTTTTCGATACTTTCCAGAAGTGTATATTTTAGTTTGATAAATAAATTCTGGTGCCACACCTAGTTTTGGAATCGCTTTTTCTAATTCTTTTTCAAAATGTTCTGCATATGATTTTTCTTTTCCTTTGAATGGGTTTGGAACTTTTGAATATGGGATTCCCAGATATTTTTCAAATTTTGGGGGGATATTTTTTGGTACTTTTCTGAATCTATCGTAATCGTCCCAAGAAAAAATAAATCTGGTTTTTTTTCCTTTTGCTTTTAATTCTCTTGCTACTGCTTCTCCGGTTATTAAATCCCTAAAATTTCCAATATGTACTGTTCCACTTGGAGAGATTCCTGCTGCCAAGGTGTAGACTTTCTTTTTAGGATATTTTCTTATTATATTTTCTGCAGCTTTTGTAGCCCAATGCATATCTTTGCTCATGATTTAAAGCTCTAAGTTTTAAGTATTAAAAAGTTTTGTTTTTAAAAAATAAAAAAAAGAAAGAATTAACCTAGTATTTCGAACGTTCTTCTTAAAACAACAACTAATGTAGCTGGGGTTAAGAATGCTATAAAGTACGCAATCGCATTACTTACAAAACTACCAATGTATGGAATTACTGTAATGCTAGAGCCACCAAATATTGCAAGTCCAATTGCTATCAATACTAATGGTGTCATTTCTTTGGTTTTGTATGTGAATCCCACTATTAGTCCTAAGATTACAAGAATCAATGACCAAAATGGCATTGTTACCCATGCTCCACCAAGCGCGCCACCAAGGGCTAATATTATTGCTAAAATCCATGATAAATTAAATGCCCATTTGTCCCATTTGGCACAACACTTTTTGGATGCTGCTTTTTTCCTTTTTGCCATATTTACACCTCCTTTAAATTTTTTTATAACTATATATGGCTAAAAATTGGATTTTGTTTATTTAAGTGTTTTGTAACCACAGCGAGGTTAAGATTTGAATTAGACTGTAAATTTTCCGTCTTTAAAAATTATTTTTGTTTCTCCATTTTTCAAATGAGCTGTTACTGTTCTGTCTTCTGTTGATACAATATCCATGTGAATAACTGAATCATTATATCCTAATTCTTCCCATTCTTTTTCTTTTATATCTTTGATTTCCCCTGGGTGAGATTCTCTAAATGAACTTCCTACTGCTATGTGGGTGTTTCCATATCTTCCCCCAACGTTTTCATCATATAATGTTTCTGCCATGAACTTGGTTATTCTTGAAAATCTTGAATCTGTTAATGAAAATTCCCCTACTTTATTTGCATTTTTCTGTGCTATAATTTCTTTTAGTATTTTTTCCCCTTTTGTTGCACTTGCGTTTACTACTAATCCCTCTTTGAAATCAAGTTTTACTCCTTCTATTATATTTCCATATCTGTATAATTTTTCTGTGAATTCTATGTGTCCGTTAGTTCCCCTCCAATCTGGAGAGATAAATATTTCAAAGGAAGGAATATTTGCTCCTCTTGCTCCAAGCCATTTTCTTTTGTCTCCAAGTCGTATCCATAAATCTGTACTCTTTGTGATTACCCTAACCTTTTCAATTTCTAATGAGTTTAGTTTTTTTACTGTATCCTTTATTTTCTTTTGTGAATCTTGCCATTCTTTTACTGGATCTTCTTTATCCAAAAAACATGCTTTTATTATTTGATCCCAATATTCCTTTAGATTTAGTTTTGCTTCTTTTGCACTTGCAGGCGTGCCATATAGTCCCAATGTCCACGAGAATTTTTCCTTGTTTTCCTTTTCTTCTCTCCATTTTTTATAGGGTAAGAGAGACTTTTGTTTTAACATGATTTTTTTGGGATCTATTTTGTTTAATTCTTTTGGATCGTGTTCAGAAATTATCTTAATTGCATGGTCTAGATTGTCTATCTCTCCTTTTAGTAGATCTTTTGGAAAGTATGATATTTGTTTGTCTGAGCCATATTCAAAGAAATCTTTTGATAATCCGTCTGGGATTAATTTTACGATTGGATGGGCCCCTGCCTTTAAAACTTCTATATATAATGGTCTAAGAATTGGTCTTGCGCATTCTGGTACTGCTATTAAAACAACTTCATCTTTTTTTATTCCTTTTCCAGAGTTTAAAGCAAAGTTTACTAATACTCTGGCATAATTTTCTAAAATTTTCTTATCTGGAGTATAACTCATTTTTCGTATTTTGGATAAACATTTCTTTGTATAAATACTTTTTGGGTTTTTACTGCAATCCCTTTATCTCTTTTTACTATTTCTTCTGAAGTTAGTTTTGAAGTTCCTGTACAAACTAATTCTCCTTTTAGAGTTAAAACTGCTACAGTATCTTTTTCTTTTATTTTATCATTTAGTTTTGCTATGCCTGGTATTGCCAAGTCTGCCCCATGTGCTACTGGATCTACTGAGTGATCAGTTATCCATACTTTTGGTAGATGTTCTATTGCGGTTTCGATAGGTTGTAGGATTTTTCTTAATTCTGTTTCATTTCCTTGTTTGTAAAGTTCATATGCATCTTTTAATTCGTATAATGAGTGCATGGTGCTTTCATTAAATGGGCCAACGCGCGTTCTTACTAGTTGTTGCATATGCGCGCCGGTTTTTAGTTTTATTCCAATATCATGGCAGAGTTTTCTTATGTATGTCCCTGCTTCGCATCCAACTTTGAAAAGAACTTCTTGATCGTTTATCTCTATTATTTTTATGTAGTATATTTCCTTCTTTCTTTTTCTTCTTTTGACTGCAGATCTTACTGGAGGTAGTTGATCTATTACTGTTACAAATGAGTTTATTGCTTGGGTTATATTGTTTTTATTTGCTTGTTTGTGTAAATGCATTAAGCAAACATATTCTTTTCCAGCTTTTAGGAGGTTATGAACAACTCTTGTTGAAGTTCCTAGTGCTATAATTAATGAACCTGTCACATTTGGATCCAAGGTTCCAGAATGTCCAGCTTTTTTTATTTTTAGAATCTTCTTAGCATAATCAGTTACTTGGTGGGAGCTTGGACCTTGTGGTTTGTTTATGTTTATAATTCCGTAGTTTAGAAGAGTTTCAATTGGTAATTTGTTTGGATTTTGTCCGTATTTCTTGTCTGTTGTTGATTCTTGTTTTGTTAGAACTTTTCTTTGAATCTTTTCGAATGGGAATTTTTCTTTCATAAAGAAATAGTTTAAGTAAATTATTTATAAGGGTTTTGTTAGTTATCCGTTTTCATGACGTACTGTTTTGATTTGATAAGCTTAAGTTTTCCAGATGAACTTTCTGTAAGTCTATACCTTGTTGTTTCATGACTTCCCGAAAAAGAACCATTTGGAGTGTGTATCACTTCCATTTTACTATGTGGGGCATGATTGTTATCAGGAGAATGAAATCTAACTTGGCGAGGGTCTATGAAACCATATTCCATCATGTGATAAAGGTCTCTCTTTTCATCTCCTGTCGCACCATATCCTTTATCCCTAGCAAGCATCCTCGCTTCATCGAATTCTGATTTCCCTAGGGGGGAAAAATCAACTGATGATGGATTAATTTCTACTAATGAAAGGGCTCCGTTTTTTATATTGAAGGCATAACTATTTCCGCCATACATAATATACCATTCAGCCAGGCCATTATCATTTAGATCTGCCATTTCAACTGAAATATCTTTTGGATTGATGAATCCTGGGGATATTTGTTCTGGTGGCCAAGAATAATAAATTTTTTGTGGGGGTGTTAAGGATATTTCTAATTGGCGAATGCACATTCCCAGGGTGCTGTTTGCTAACTGCTCGGCTTTTGTTTTTCTTTCTAAATCTTCAGCTGAAATACAACCAGCTAAAGTTGCAATTAGGGCTAAACTTGTTCCCGCCAATAATATTCTGTTTAACATTTTTTTGTTAATGGGATATTATTTATAAAATTAGTTATTTCTTAGAAGTCTTTTTTTCTTTTAACTCTGCTGCTTTTGGAACTTTTTTTTCAGCTTCTTTTTTCACTTTGGTTTCTTTTTTTTCAGCTAGTTCTTTTGCAGTTGGTGTTTTCTCTTCTTTTTTCTTTGGTTCTGTTTTAGTTTCTTTAACTTTTTCTTCTAGCTTGTCTTTAACTGATTTCTTCTCTTCTTTTTTTGGTTCTGGTGCTTCTACTGGTGCACCAACTAATTCTGCTCGAACTATGTCTTCTTCTTTTACTGCTTTAACATTAACTTTGTGGGGGGGATTTTTTGGTCCGTTTTTCCAAATTTCTTCATTTAGATATTTTCCTATCTTAACTTCTTTGGTTTTCATGTGTTTGATTAGAAATTCTCTTACTGCTCTTCTAGCCTTGCTAGCTCTTTTATAATTTGGAACTTTCTGGAATTCCTTTCTTAATGGGATGTTGTAGATTCTTTCCATTTTTACGCCTTGGTTTTGGTTCTTCTCCAACTTCTTTTGCCTGCACTAAATCTAGAAGGATGTATTTTTTTTCCAACTCCTGCTATCTTTGGTACGACCCAGAATGGTGCCCATTTAGATCTTTTTCCTAATTTTCCTAATCGGATTTTTTTTCCTTTTGGGGTGTTTCTTGCCATTTTTTATCTAATAATGATTTTCCTTTTGGAGTTAGTATTCTTCCAAAATGGGATTCTTTGTTTGTTTTTTCTAATAATCCTGCACTTTCTAATTGTTGTAGGATTGTTCTGATTATTTTTCCAGATCCTAATTTGGATATTTCTGGTTTATGTCCCCTATTTTTCTTTCCACCATATTTCTTTCTTAATTTGTTTACTCCTATTGGCCCTAAAATGTAGACCTTTCTTAAGATTGAAGCTGCTCTTGCGTACCACCAATCTTTTTGTACTGGGGGCCTTTCTCTAGCAGAGCTGGTTTTAACGAAATTAGACCATTCTGGTGGTGTAATCTCTTTTATTTCTTTTAATTGCTTTGAAACATTATCTAATAATGTACTTGTTGGTGTGTTTTGTATCTTCATGTTGTTTCAGCAGAAATATATGTTTTATAAAGGTTACTATTTTATTCTCTTTAACCTTGGACCCTCTGAGGAATCTTCTATTAAAAATCCCTTTGAATTTATATCATCCCTTAACTTATCTGCTCTGCTCCAATCTTTATCTTTTCTAGCTTTTTCTCTTTGTTTTAATAATTCTTTTAGTTCTGTAGGTATTTTATCTTGTTTTATCTTGTTTAAATCCAAACCCAATACTTTGTCAAATTTTTTAATTAATTCTAATTTTTGTTTACTTCCTAACTTTTCAGTCTTTATCACTTCCCAAACTAGTGCTAGTGCTCCAGGAAGGTTTAGATCATTGTTTATGTGTTCTAAGAATTGTTTTTCATATGATTTTGTGGTTCCTTTTGATGTTTTTTCCTGTTTTAGTTTTGTAATTCTATCTTTTAGTTTATCAAAGGAAATCTGTGCAGATTCTAATGCCTTTAATGTAAAATTTAAAGGCATTCTATATTTTGTTGTTAAACATAAGTATCTGTATGCTAATGGATCAAATCCTTTTTCTTCTAAATCTGAAATTGTGAATAAGCCCCCCTTAGACTTTGAGACTTTTTCTCCTTTTGATAATAGGAATGCTCCGTGTACCCAATAATTTACAAACTTTTCCTCTGTTGCTGCTTCTGATTGTGCAATTTCATTTGTGTGGTGTACTGGAATGTGATCTTCTCCGCCTGTGTGAATATCAAAGTGGTTTCCTAAATATTTCATGGACATTGCAGAACATTCTAAATGCCATCCTGGAAAACCAACGCCCCAAGGGGATTTCCATTCTTGTTGTCTTTTTTCTTTTTTATCTGAGAATTTCCATAATGCAAAATCTGTTTTATTTTTCTTTTCTCCAACATCTATTCTTTTTCCTGCTTCTAATGCTTTAACATTTAGTTTTGCAAACTTTGCGTAAGGTTTGAATTTAGAAGTATCAAAATAAATTCCGTCTTTTGTTTTGTAAATATAACCTTTTTCTTCTAGCTTTTTTATTAGTTCTATTTGCTCTTTGATATGTTGGGTTGCTTTTGACCAGATAGAAGGTTCTTCTATGTTTAACTTTTTGAAATCTTGTTTGAATATCTTTAGGTAATGGTTTGCTATCTCTGAAGCTTTTTTACCTTCTTTCTTTGCTGCCTTTTCCATCTTATCTTCTCCAGTATCTGCATCTGAAGTTAGATGGCCCACATCTGTAACATTCATGACTTGTTTTACTTTGTAGTTATTATACTCTAAAACTTTTCTTAAAATATCTGAGAAAATATATGTCCTAAGGTTTCCTATGTGTTGATACCAATAAACAGTTGGTCCACAAGAGTATATGCCAACTTGAGTTTTTTTAATTGGTTTGAATTCTTCTTTTTTTCTTGTTAGAGTATTATAAAGCTTCATTAAGATAAAATAAAAAGAAAGAGTTATTTAAAGTTTTGTTTTTAACCAATTACTTCAATGGAATATGTTTTCTGTAATTGATATCCGGTTTGATCCACAGTTGGTGAAATCATTTCTACTTTACATCCACCATATCCTAATGTTGTTTCTTGTATGGTTTCTGCTCTTAGTTTCATTATTGCGTGTGAGCCAGATTGTAAAGTGAATACGTCAGATGTATCTGTTTCTGTGTCAAACTTACAGATTAATGGAACTCCTGCTGCTACAGGTGTGGCTTTTGCTTGAAAGTCCATTGTTCCGCCTTCAAGGTTATAGAAAATTACTGCCACTTGTGCAGAATCACCCATTTTTATTTCAGCTGTACTTGGAACTATCTTTAATAGATCATTTGAATTTGAAAACATTCCTTCGATTTCTTGGTCGGACATTTTAAATGCTCTATCTGTTAGATCCATTACATCCCCTAAACTAGATCTCACCCATGTTAAACCTAATGTTAGTAAAGTTATACCAAGAACAATAACAATAATGGTGGTCATAGAAAGCTCAATTGCACCCTTTTTTGATTTCATTGATTAATCACCTCTTTCTTACTTTAGTTTGATATATTTTTAAAGGTTTTGAAAGTGGGACGAGGGGGATTTGAACCCCCGACTTCTAGATCTTCAGTCTAGCGCTCTCCCAGGCTGAGCTACCGTCCCATGGAATTTTAGACCAAAACTCAGTATTTAAAGATTACGCTTTATTATTCTGAAATAACATAGTATTAATAAAAGAGGGATTTTTCTCTTTATGGGGTGAAATAGAATAAACGGGAACGAAATTATCTTCCTTGGAACCGCAGGTGGAACAGTTGCTGTTAACCGGCAATTAAGGTCCTCTGGCGGTATTATTATTAGAATTAAGAATATACAATTTCATATAGATCCTGGCCCTGGTGCCCTGGTTAAGGCGCGTGAATATGGGGTTAATTTAAGGGGCAATAATGTTCTTCTTGTGAGCCATGCACATATAGACCACTGTAATGATGCTAATGCGGTTATTAGTGCAATGACCCATGATGGGTTGGATAAGAATGGTATTTTGATTGGAAGTAAATCTTTCATGGTTGGAACCGAAGGAGAAAGGCCGTATCTCACAAGGTATCATAGGAAATGTTTGGATAAATTTCTATCTTTAGAAGCTGGGAATACCATTAAGTTTGGAAAGGACATTGAGCTGAGGACATTGAGAACCAAACATCGTGATCCGACGGGGATTGGATTCAAATTTAATTCTGATAAATTTTCTATTGCTTATACCGGTGATACAGGGTATTTTGATGATTTAATTGATGAGCTTCGTAATTCAGATATTTTAATTTTAAATAATTTAGATCCTTTTGGGAAAACTGATGGAGACCATTTGAATTCTGATGATTGTGTCAAAATAATATCTGCTGTTCGACCTAAATTGGCCATTATAACTCATTTTGGTCAGAAGATAATTGAACAAAACCCAATTTATCAAGCAAGAGATATACAACGTAAAACTAATGTTCAAACTATTGCTGCTCGTGATGGTTTGGTTGTTGATCCATTTAATTTATCTGCTAGTTTGAAGAAGAGACAAATAAATGTTGAGTAGAAAGTTTTAAATAATTAGTTCTGGCTTTTGATTTGTTATGAACAAGAAGTATGATTTTAAAGAATCTGAAGAAAAGTGGAGAAATTTCTGGGAAGAGAATGGAATCTATAAATTTGATACAAATTCTAAAAAGAAGATATATTCTGTAGATATTCCTCCCCCAACAATTTCGGGTAAATTGCACATGGGTCATGCTTTTGGTGATTCTCAGCAAGATATTTTTGTTAGATATAAAAGGATGAAAGGATTTAATGTTTTGAACCCTTTTGGAATTGATAATAATGGCTTACCAACTTTAAGGTTGGTTGAAAAAGA
>Ga0233437_1004056_pt1 | contig 17962 bp, 19 predicted proteins | sample SI_122_August201_FD_182714 | JGI IMG/M metagenome (GOLD analysis project Ga0233437, IMG submission 182714) | Seawater microbial communities from Saanich Inlet, British Columbia, Canada - SI_122_August2016_200_MG | ecosystem: Environmental > Aquatic > Marine > Inlet | place: Canada: British...
ATGCTGGAGATAGTTATGGTGTATTAATTAGAATAGCAGAGCTTGCAAAATATTCTAAGGCTCCAATTAGCGTAATGAAATATTTTCATAAATTATGGAAAGATGCAATTCCTGATGAGATTTATGCAACTACAGATGGCTTTTATGAAAGGGATGAAGTAAATACGGGAAAGCGTGCTTGGCTTGCGAGTAAATGTGGAGGTGCAAGATTAAGGAAGAGTATTGCAGATTATCAACCTAAAGTTTCTACTGGCTCAATTGGGTCGCTTAATGCTTTGTATGATATGGATAGTGGACTTGAACATTTGGCGGTACTTGGAGAGCATATAGATATAACAAGTAATGGTTGCAAAACAACTGCTTTTGTTAATTTAGAACATATGCCTGTTGTTGTTCCAAATGCTATGATGTTTGATCCTAGTGTTGGTGAGGATGCATGTTCAAATTGTAGATCTGTACCAGTTTGCCGAGGCATGGAAGATTATTATTCTCTTGTTTTGTTTAATGCTGCTGAGTTTGACCCTAAATATTTAGATGAATTAGCTTCAACTGTTCCTGGTCAGTTTGAATTACATGTTTCTAGTAATGGTATTCATAGGTTGAATGCGCATGTAATTACACCTACACCTATGATGGATCTTTTTGCTCATCCTAATGTTGTTCTTTTAAGAACACCTGTTGATGTTCGTGGTGTATATACACATATGGCTATGTTCCCACATAATATTTCTGGTTCTTCGTATTTAGCTAGGAATTTACATGATCGTACTATTTCTGGAGATGTTGTTGATATTCCACCTGAGGTTATTGTTGCAACTTCTGATGAGTTTGATGATTATGAAACTTTTCAGGGTAAAATTTCACATTTTACTGGTAGAGAGATAAATGTTAAGGCAAATTGGGGGTCAACTTTGGTTTATCATCCATCATTAGGCTATCAGGAATTGTCAAAGAGTTATGCAGATGGTGTTACGATTGAGCCGACTCACCCAAGGAAATTGACTCCATAACCTTATAAAGTTAACAAAAATCCCTCTATTGAAATGAATGTTAAACATGTTGTCGGTTGTATAAAAAGTTCATATGCAAATCCAAAGAATCCAGTATATTCAGCACGTTCTATAGAACATTTACAAATGAGAGCAAATATTGCTCCATCAGATTTAGAGTATATGACAGAGAAAGGATTAGTAACTACGGTTGATGCTGATACAATGGCTGGTACGTTAGGGGTTGCAAAAGGTAGCATCTTAAAATTGGGACAAGCTTACCATGAATTAGATGCTGTTCATACGAGGGTACAGTTAAGGCAGGACACAAAAAAACTCAAGAAACAGTTAGGTAGATGGGGAAGAATACGTTCCAGGAAAAAAACAATCACAAGAAGAGAAGCAGAATTGTTAGACAAGAGGGCTGAAGCTAGTGTTCTACATAGGGTAGGCGAGAGGTATAAAAGAAAGTGTGAGATACTTAGGCAGTATGCTTTAACTGAAAGTGGGGTATACGTAAAGCCAACTAATATTGGTATGTCTTTTCTAAGGCTTCTTGATGAAGATTCTAAAGTAGGTTATGCACGCAGTGTTAGTGCTCAACATAAAACGCCTGAAAATATATGGCTGGCAGATTTTGATAAACTTTATTCTAATTGGGCTAAATTAAGAAGTTCAGTAGTATTGGTTGCTGTTGGTAAAGCAGCTGAAGCGTCTGATGTTATAGCGGATGAGATGATTGATGTTTTCTTAAATTTAGACAGTCAATTGTTAGATTCTGGTGTGAGATGGAGGACATTTGGTGATCCTTTTTTGAAGCGTGGACCTGAGCGAGTATTGCTTGAGGCTGTTTTGATAGATGCTTATGGGGCTCTGCAATCAGATGGAGGGTTTGAAGCTGAGTTTGTTCCTACGCAAACTCGAAAACCTGGACCAGGGGATGCTGGTCCTTATCCAAGGGGAACTCGTATGGTAACACATCCTCCAGAAGTTAAGATAAAGCCTTTGCAAGTTGCTTAGGGTAAATTTTCTTTTTTTGGTTAGACAATCGAGATTAATTTTATATTTTCTTTAGGGGAACAAAATTGTATTTTCTCCTCTTAGTTCCGAAAACGATTTATTTATAAATTCAAGTACCGCCATAACTATATGACCATTAAAAAAGCATATCATGGTGGAGCATTCTTTAATTCAATAGGAAATGATTTTTCAAAATTAGAAAAATCAAAAGAAGTAATTAATGCAGACGTACTTGACGCTTGGTTTGATCCAACTCCAAAAGCGATTTTAAAATTAAAAAAATATCTTTCATGGATAGTAAAAACATCTCCGCCTACTCGGTGCGAAGGATTAATTGATACAATTTCAAAATATAGAAAAATCCCCAAAGAGAATATCTTAGTTGGAGGAGGGTCGTCTGATTTGATGTTTACATTCTTCCCAAACATTTTACAAAAAAAAGAATCTGTTTTGATTTTGGATCCAATGTATGGTGAATACGCACATATTTTTGAAAATATAACAAAAACCAAAATTATTAGATACCAATTGGAGTCAAGAAACAATTTCTGTATTAATTACAATTCCCTCGTGAAAAAGATTAAAACTGAAAATCCTTGCGTAATTATGCTTACGAATCCAAATAGCCCGACAGGTCAATATTGGGAAAAGAGTAATATAGTCAATCTTATTAAAGAATTTCCTGACAAACTTTTTGTTGTTGATGAAACTTATATAGAATATATCGGAAAACAATTTTCACTTGAACAAGAAGCTATAAAAAATAACAATTTGGTAATTATTAAATCAATGTCGAAAGTATATGCATTGAGTGGTGCTCGTGTAGGCTATTTAGTTGCAAATAGAGATATTACTGAAAAAATCTCACAAATTATACCTCCTTGGTCAGTTAGTCTAGTTGGACAAATTTGTGCAGTTGAAGCTTTAAAAGATGAAGAGTATTATTTGATTAAATACAACGAAACACAAAAATTACGTAAAAAAATGATGAATTCACTAAAAGATGTTTCATCAATAAAATTATATGATTCTGTCGCAAATTTTTTCCTTATTGAATTAATAGACAAAAAATTAAAAGCAGATGCAATCGTCAATGCATTAAGAGAAAAAAATGTATTCATTCGAAATTGTAACTCAATGAGTAAGCAATTCCATAATAATTTCATAAGAATTGCTGTAAAGGACGACAAATCAAATAAAAAAATTATAAAGGAATTAAAAAATCTAATTTAGCAAAATCTTTCTAGTTGATAAGCGTGCAGGGGGCTTGGCAAAACTTAAGCAAGTTGCTTGATTTTTGTTACCATCTTGTGACGGTTTCTCGTCGGAAAACTATATAAGTAAAGGTTCCCGTAAATCTTACGGGGGCTTGATAAGGATCATTATTCTGTAGAGAGCTCTAGTTGATACATTTATGGAGGATTAATGAAAAATGATAGGAAGTAAATTAACTAAACCAGGAATGGGGTTTTTAACCATAGCAAGAGATATGGGAGAAAAACTTGAGCCAGGCATGAAGGCGCTTGCAGACAATGCAAAATTTGCTATGGAAAACGGATATGTAGCACTAGAAGTTGCAGCTTTTCCAAGAGAGATGGGTGGAACGCCAAGAGACTTCAATGGTGAAACGATTAATGTCGATTGGGCTTTAGCAAATCTAGAGGAAGCTGTCGAAGGAATTAAAAGAATAGAAGGAGAAACAGGAGTAGTAGTAGAGGCTCTATGTTATTGTGCAAATCAGATTGGTAGTAAGCTCGATAGAGATCATACAGATAAGCTTATTGATCTTGCAATAAAAGCAGGAATTCCTAATGTTGTTGGTTTTATTGGTAATGTAAATGCTGAGATTATAGCAGCACGCGCTGCTGGTGCTGATACATGGAGTGGAGACCAAAGGGAATCATATTTTAGACACCAATTAAGACAAAGAATAGCTCCAATGGTTAAGAAAGCTAATGATGGTGGAGTTAATTATGCAGCAGAGCCTTGTTCAATGAGAGGAGCTTTGGGATCTAATGACTATAGTTTATCTACAAATTGGTTCTCAAATCCGGGTGAGATTGATATAGTACTTGAAGAAGTTCCAGGCATTACAATGTGGGGAGATATATCTCACGCACGAAATTATAGGGCTCAAAATCAGGGAGATCCCGTGGCAAGAGTGCCTGTTGAAAAGATGTTTAAGAAATATGGACCTATTATGGTAGGTATACATCTTAAGGATGGCGAAGATAATGTGGAAGGTATGGATAAGCATTGGGGTGTTGGAAATACATTTAGTGATAATACCCATACTGGAGACTTGTGGAATGCTAAAGCACCTGGAGACGGTCAAGTTGATTTCCCTCATCACGAGAGATGTGCTGTGAAATATGCACCAAAGGCAATGATTAGATCTGTTGAGATGGAAGATCTTGATGTTAAAGGTAGAGCTGGTAATGAGACTGCGCTAAAAGAAGTTTCTAAGTTTTATCAACCTATAATTGATGCTAGAGGCGTTGAGTAGGTTTTTTTTCTTTTTTTTTTAGATTAGATACGTATCTAAAGTTTTCTTTTTGTTTTCTTTTAAGTTAGATAAAAACTGTCTTATGTCAGCATCAGGGGTATCGTTTTCAATCATTGCTTTCACTTCATCACCAATGTTTTTCCCTAATCTAATTTGTCTTGCTACATTTCTATTATTAAGGTAAGTCTGTGGAGTTCCAGCCGCCATGCCATAACCTAGATTTGGTCCAAAAGTAGAAGATATAGCTAATCCTATTAAGTTTCCTATTAACATAGTTGGGGTGATAAACTCGCGTGGAGTTGGATGTTTCACAACTAAAGGAGATTTTTCTCTGTAATATTTGTTCAAATCATATTCAACGAATCTGGGATCATCCATTTCTTTAGTGATTTTTAGAGATGTGCCAATGTCAACAACTCTGTTTGCTAAAAAAGCTAGTCCGCCTGAAACTTTATGCACAGTAGGACCGATTAGCTCACTTATATCAGAACTGAACCATCCAGTAGCGACGATGGTTGCTATTACGGTTGCATAAAAAGTTCTAGGACGATAGCTAGGAAAAAAAGAACATGCGGTTTGTGTTATTTCTTCTACGTAATCTTTAACTTCCATTTTAGTGGGATTCTTAGAAGAGTTATAAAGGTTCTTGAGGGTTAATGGTGGAGAATTCTGTTTGTGATATCTGTTGAGTAGGTTGCATTAGATATAAAAATTCTGATTACTCAAAAATAAATTCATAGATATTTGGTATTTTTTTAACAAAATACCCTCTTAATCCTTTCCATGAATTGATCAATTTCAAGTTATATTTCTCTATAAAATATTTTTTATTAGACTTATAGCAACTTATGTTGTGTGTGAGGTATAATTTGGATCCTTTTTTGAATTTTAGATTTTCTAAAAATATTTCAAATGATTTTTTAGGTAGATGTATGAATACTGCAGCAGCGAATATCACATCAAACTTTATATCGGGTAATATGAATTCATCATTATAAGCAAAGGTTGCGTTCTTTTTATTCAAGTCATTTAATGGAATTTCATATTTTTCACATATATCTATGGATTCTTGATCGCTATCTATGCCAAAGTATCTTCCAGAATTGAGAAATTGGATTAAATGAATCCCAAGTCTTAATGTGCCACAGCCAAAATCTAGGATTTTATCATCTTTTTTGATTCTTTCTTTTAGAAAATTGAAATAGTCTTTGCCGAGGCCCCAACAGTTTCCGTATTGTGTATGGTGTTTTTCTGTTAAGATTTCTCCAGAGATATTATATGAGTCTTTATATTTGAATGAAGAGGAACTTTTTGGGAAGATCCCTGTGCGTTTCATAATTGTTTTTTATTTGTTTAAATTTAAAAGGATTTCTGTTGTCATGATGCAAATATTTTTAGAGTGGTTATAAAGGTTCTTGAGTTGAGAATTTTTAATCTTTAATTACTGTTTCTAAAGGTGGTTTTCCCATATACCCTTTCCTACGTATTTCTATTCCTATAGCAAGTCCTGTTAATAATGTGTGCAGTGCAACATCACCTGCATTTGACGCATCGGGTTGTTTAATGCCTAGTTGAGGTGTTGCTATAGAATAAGGATTAACTATTCCCTCGATACTACCCGTCCATCTTTTTGTGGTAGCCGGGTTAGTATATCCTAGCATATAACCGATATTTATTCTTGCAACAGCTTCTGGATTTTTTCTTACTTCTGGAGTGTCTCCATGTTGTTTGCAATGTGCAACATAACTATCGAAAAATTGTACTATTTTAGCTGGTTCTGTTAAATTTACGAGTGCTGCATGAATAGGATTTTCCGGCTCTAATTTAGCCATTTGCTGATACATATTTGGTTTCATTTTTAGTTGTGTATGAGTTAATTGTTTATAAAAGTTTAACTATTGGATTGTTGAGCAGGTATCACTCAAAAAATATTTAAATCTTTAATGTCAAAATTTCAATATGCTTTATCAGATTATGGGAATTGTTTTTGCAATTGTTATCTTTATACTATATTTATTTGGATCTGGCTTGATGCTGTATTGGGCTGCACGAATAAATGGTATTGAATCTGATAAAGCCAAAGCATCGTGGTTTATAGCTATAGTATTAGTTGTTGTAGGATATTTTGTGGTGTTTCTTAACAGTTTCATAGGCCCTATTGGTATAATACTATCGTTATTGGTGGCTTTCATAACTCCATATATCATTAAACAGGTGTTTGATTTGTCTTGGGGTAGAGCAATTCTTGTTTGGCTCACATGGATAGGATTATCTATTGTTGTGTATTTAGTAATATCTCTTTTGTTTGTTCTGTTTTTTTGGTTATTAAGTTTATTTAGTACTTCTAATGTAGATTTCGTATCTCAAAATATTACTAGGTCAATGCCGAAGGAAATAGATACACTTCCTGAAAGATTAACAGATTTTTCTTTATGTGACGAATCCCCTTCTGGGATAGATCGTGACTGGTGTCAATATTATTCAGTTACTGCTGAATTAGATGATGTTGAAGTCTGTGAGGCAATAGAGGATCAAGGCATACGAAGACTATGCTGTGCACATATTAATACATTTAGTGGGTTCTCTGCATGTAACGAAACAGATTCAGAATGGTTTGTTTCTAGCAATTTTACAATGATGAGTGAGTGTGAAGATGAAAGATGTGAATATGGCCGTTTCAATAAAATAGATCCATATCTAATGGACCATAGGATGATAGCTTGCAGTGAGGTAGATGATATGAACTTACGGTCTGCATGTGTCATAAGATTAAATAAGCTTGTCTTTTTTGAGCATATTAATTTATGTAGTGAAGTAACAGATTCTCTGTGGAGGGATAATTGTTATATGGAGGGTGCTCTTGGAAAGAAAGATCAGAGTTACTGTGATCTTATAGAGAATTCTAATAAGAAAAAGACTTGTAAAGAGCCATTCTTAATAGCAGATCAAGATTATGAGACGTATTGTGCAGAGAAATCTTATGAAACAGCGAAAGATGAATGTATTTCAAAGGTGGCAGCGCTCCTTGGAGATGCCGAGATATGTAATTCTATAGAAACGTCGTTTAATAGTAAAAGATGTCATGACGGAGTTTATTAATAAATAAAAAAAATCATTTATAGGATTTTTTTAGTAATGCTAGAATTTCACTTTCCTTACCCACTACCTTTTCAAATTCAGCAACATGCAAATCTCTCAACTCCAGTTGAATTTTTTCAATCTCTTTCTCAGTCAGTTCAGCGTCATGAATGGCGGCAAGTATTTTTCCTCTACTTGTTTCGACGTTGGAAGTCACGTTATGCAACTGTCTAATTATATAAGCTAATGTTCTTTTTAGTTCTTCATCTATAATAATGTGGTGATTGGATTATTTATAAAAATATCGGTATGTTTATTGGGCAATAATATGTAGTTGCTTCTCTAAAAGACGTAATTTGGATTTTGGTTAGAATCAATCTACTTTTACATTTAAGTCGGCCAGTTCTTTTCTTACTTGGGAAGCGTCTTTAAATAAAATTGCTTTAAACCCTAATGAATTTGCAGTATCGACAGATTCAGGATTATCATCCACATAAATACATTCCTCAGCATCCAAATTCAAGAGCTCTAAAGCTTTCTCCCACATTAACCTATCTGGTTTAGTGGTTTGTAAATCAAACGAATAAACCTCAACATCAAAATATTTTCTAAAATTATATTTCTCATCCAAATATTCAACTTTCTCTTTGATATTTCCTGAGATAATTCCTAGTTTAAATTTTGAACTCAGTTCTTTAATTAATTCAAAGCTTCCTGGAAAAGCAACATAATTAGTATACCATATAGATCTAATCTTATTTGCCTTAATCTGTGGAGGAATCTTGGTTTGTACATATTTCCAGAATTGTTCAGGAGTCAAAAGACCTTTCCTGAAATCACTAGCAGGCTCACCTAAGAGTAATTCGTTGCCTAATTTCTCACTAAATTGAAGTTTCTCCTTCATCTCCTGAATTGCATACTTAGTCCCATCTCTAAATACAACTCCCCCTAAATCAAAGATAATTGCTTTAATCATAATATAATAAAAAGAACTGGTCAATTTAAAGTTTTACGTTCTTTAACGCCAAAATCCAAATTTTGCCTAAAATCTAGGACGGTCTGTTAAATTGTTGATTCTAATTTTGCAATTGCCTCTCTAAAAATTTGATGAGACTTCATTTTAGTAGGAACATCTTTACGCATCTGTTCTATTCTTTCTTGGGGAATATCGGATTCACAACTCCAACTACAAGTAGTTAATGATACTTCATAAGATAAAGCACTTGCTAAAGTTGCTGGAGCATTTGGATATCTATACACTTCAACTTTCCAGTAATCATCAATAGGATCAACTCCTTGAACAACATGACTTTCTTTGCCTTCGGTTGTAACCTTTGGGGTATACAACCTTCTTAAATAATCCAAAACATCCGCCCTTCTTGTTTTTCCAAGCGCTTCAACTCCTATATATTGATCTTTAACAGAATATCTTATGGGTATTTTTAACCAAAAAGTTCTGTATGTTCTGTCCGTGTAATCTCTAACCCCTCCTTCAACCATATTTTGTAATTCTCTAACACCATCATCACTTCTGGTTTGGGCTAATTCCATGGCAACAGTACTTCTTTCTTCTGTAGAACAAGTTCTCAGTCTTTGAATTAAGTCTGCTGTCATATTGATAGGAATGTAAATTAACTATTTAAGGCTATTTGTAATAAATATGGGTTGAGGCGTAATGGTTATGGGGATGGGTTTGAAGATAGCGTTAAGGTGTTGGGTTTTACCAATATGCAATAATCTGGATTATGAAAAATACTACCCCTATATGTGGTGCTCTAAAAATGGTAAATATTTATAAGTGAGTGCTACTATATAGTAGTGCATGGTTCGTTCAAGGAAAATAAATAAGCATGTTGACATTAAAAAAGGAATACTTCATGCATTGTTTAAAGATACAGGTCCTTTCAAGCAATGGTTTAATGAGTTACCGCAAACGACAAATAGATATCGGTTTCTTGAACTTATTGCCGGAACATATAATAATCCATTACACAATGAGTTATTGTCATTACCACTGGTATCACAGTCAGCGGATATTTTTGTAAAATCTTATGCTGATTACTTGAAGAGTGTTACAAGTTCTTGCTGCTCAGATCCTTCATTAATTGATTCTTATTTTCGGATGGAGTCGAAGAATCCGGAGTGGCCGGATGACCCTAGGACTCAAGAGCAAGTCCGATCACTTGGAGATGTTGATGCAGGTATTGATATCATGAGATATATGCACGAAACTTTTAGGCATATCCTCATTGCATTATCCTGCGAATTTGCACCTGAGGGATATCTTCTTGGGTTTCAGAAAGATGGACTACCCATTATGAAACGGCTACATCTTCAACAGGAAAAAGATAATGAAGTATGGTTTGGAGCAGGTTTGCATGCTCCATTCTTTCTTGGGGGCGTTGCTGAACCAGAGGAACTTGATGAAATTGTCAATGACTATGAAGTATGGGGATCAGCAGATTGCAATTCTCCGGTTATTCATGATGGGATAAACATTGGATTACGTTTATTTGAATTTGGATTGGATCATAGGGTGTACGCATGCGACTATCCGCACCGAGTGCTGATTGACAACGATTACGTTAAACATTTTACAGTATTGTCTGATACGACAGGGCATTCAGCTCTTTACAAGGTGAAGTATGCAAATAAAAAAATTGCTGCAAGTCTTATGATTAATATAGAGGGATTACAAGGAATTGTTGGTTCATATGATACAGTGAAGTTATATATTCCTTGTTTGAAATCTGGTTTTGTTACTTCAGAATTTGAATGTGCAATGGTTGGTGCTATCCTTCGTGATATGTATGTGTGTGAAGAAAAGGATAAGTTTTACAGTGAGAAGAGAAAATGTGAAAGCCCGACAAGGAAGAGACCAAAGCCTAAACCTACAGTTATATGGCTTCCTCGGACGCGTGTACATTATTGGGGTCATGAAGATGCTCCTTGTGCAGATGATGTGGATAGAATCGTTAGGGAAGTAGCCTCATCAAATGTCGTAGGACACCCCCGGAGATGTGCGAATCCAAGCCCGAAACAGCTAGAGTTGGCAAAGAAGTATGGATGCAAGCTTAAGCCTGGTCAGACTTTTGTGGGCCCATATAAAAAGGATGGGTATCAAACAGGTGGACCTGATTATAAGAGTAAGTCTGCTTTGAAGTTGCTGTTTTCTTCATAGTAGTTGTAGGTTTTTTTTGATTTGAGGGGATGTTTATGCAAATTAGATTAATGGAAACATGGGAAGTTGAAGTTGAAGCTTTTTTAGATTCTGTTAGATCAGGATATTCAGATAAATCTAATTTACTTTACTTAATTCACCCAGGAAATGCAGGAGATTGTGATTTTAAAGAGGTTGCCAAAGAAGAAGTTATCAAAGAATTGGAAGTAGCAGTAAGACAAAATCAACGAGCTATATTAATATATCCAACAGATGGTGGCGTCTATATCGATCCTACAAAAGTTACTGATATCAGAGGAGGTTGTGAAGAAGAGGAATGGATTGAAAGAGAAGATTTGAATGGTATTCGGCAAGCTACATTTGTTGGTGGAAAACTAAAAAAATGTTTAGGTGGTTCTTATGGCTCCTTTGTTATGGCTGCTAGAGAGGAAGGAATTCAAGAAGTACGAGTGAGACTTCCACTTGATAGTATTTATACTGACGATAGATATACTGCTGCTCAAGAATTCTTAGCGGGCATTGGTACAATTGGTGAGGTAGAATCTTTATGTGCGTTACTGACTCCAATTAATGATAATGTTTCTTATCACAAATCTGATCAAGAATATGGGTTTATATTTCCCTTTGCAAGGTGGAAGACTAATTTACATTTGAATGGACAATATATCTGCACTTTTGGAAGGGATCCGATTCCTGTTACTGGTTGTCGAGTACGTTTGCCAGAAACTAGTAATCAAATCCCATTGGAGATAAATCTATTTGTTGAATGTGATACTACAAGAAAATTCGATCATGATTGCTTAGCAAGTAAGGCAAATTATAGGTGGGAGAAGATTCAAGAAGATTTGGCTCCTTACATTCAAGCAAGAAAATAATTTAGTTCTGTCTGTTCTCGTTTATAGATATTTTATATAATAACAATGTGATATTATTGTCCTTTCTTCCTTGGTTTTTAAATATAAATGTGTTTGGTTCCACTGGACAAATGTGGTCAATTTGTTTATAAGTTTATAACTTAGCATTCTCTGTATGAATTACCAAGCGTTACTAAATTATACCATTGCTGGGCACATGGGTGAGAATGTTAAATATCTTATTCATGAAGCTAGAGATAATGGATTTCTTGTTGAACACGAATATGTTAGCCGAGAGATACCTAAGAAGATGCTTCTAAGGCAGATAGGAAGGGCAAATTATAATGTTGAGTTGGCTATTGATAGGTGTTTAAAACTTTTAGTGATAAGGGATATAGAGATGAGAAAGACGCACGTGGTGCTTATGGGTGTTGATTAGTTGCATATAATTATATAAATCTGTTCTAGTATAGTGTAGGTATGAAACATGTTGTTTTTCTGGGTGCATCTACTCCTAATCTATATGGTGCAAGGAAGCTGCAACCTATTGCTGAGATTTTTTGAATTTCCATATCAAAGTATCTTTGTGATCTGGAATCAGAGTCTCATTATTTTCAATTTCTTTCAAAGATAGCGATTTGTCTTTTATTTTATTACATAGTCTCGCATATTCTAATGTACTTTGTTTTTTTCCTAATTTTATTCAGTTTCCGTCAGGAGTATAGTCTAATTGTTTATCTTTATTATATGGACAATCCTTGAAACGTATTGAACCACTGGTTTGATTGGATATTATATTAGACTCTAACATCTTCCTCAAGTACCCACAGCAACGACATCGCCCATCATCTCCTTCACCTTCAATAGCAACGGTTCCATTATTGCGGAACGTATACTGGTCGGCTAATTCATATCCTTTCGCCTCAAAGAAGTCAAGTGCCTTATCGAGATAGCTACTTATTTCTTCGTCATCGATACCATTAATATATAGTTCGCATTCAAACATTTTATTCCCACCATTTTGATATCTCTTTATGGTCAAATTGTTATTTAGTGTGTAATATAGGATGATTCTAATTTATAAAATATTTCATCAAGAATGTCCAGTGGGGAATGGGATTATATATAATTATATAGATAAGACCTATTCAGTAACGACTACTTCCGTGCAGACTTTCTTATATGAATTATGAACATTTTAACGGAAGAACAAATGATCCACTGGACATATTGTTGCAACAATATTATAAAATTTGTAATACTATAAGTTTACATTGTGAAGGAGCTTCTTACAAATAAACTTCTGAGGTGGTCGAATATAATAGATTATGTGTTGTTGAATCTCTAGTGTTCTTATATGAGTTATGAGCCTTTTAACGGAGGATTAACGGGAGAATGGGATAATTTAAATAATAATTATATATTCAATATTCCCTAAATGTCACAAAATTGTCCTAATTGTGGAAAGAAAGTGAGCTTAGTTTCGGATTATGACTTTGATTCATGGGTAGTTACTGGAACTAAGTACTGTTCTATAAAGTGTACGGTAGAATATAGAAAAAAACATCCCAAGTCACCTCCCCGTGAAGAGAAAAAAGAAGAGATTCCATACGAAATAGACAATATGGATTTTTATGATTCAAGATATTATTTTAGTGTAAGGAAAAATAGTCATTTTTATACTAGCATAACACAAAGTATTTATTCCCGATGGCTTTTAGCAAGAAAAGAATTTGATGAGGGGAATTTTGAGCGGGCAGTAAAAATATATCATCGAATTGAAAAGGATATTCCTGATTCTGATGAGTTGCATAGAGATATTGCTGATTGTTATTATGCTTTAAAAAATTACATCAAGGCCTTACACCACTATAAGAATGCTATATTCGATTATTCCGAACGTGATCAAGATTTCAATCGTGGTCCCAATGGGTTCGATCTATTAGAGTATTATGAAAAATCTTCATATTCTCATATATTATTGAGGAAACTGCTCTGTTACAAATATCTAAATAAAATTCATAAAATAGAGAACATGCTTCAATTGTTTAGGAAGCCAATTATTAATGATAATTATCATGTAATTTTATATCTCGCGGCCTGTTGTTTAGGGGTGAGAGATTATTATAATGGCATCATTATGCTAAGAAAGGGGATTGAAAAAAGTCCTAATGATTATCAAAGATTTGAGAATATGGCTAGATTTAATTTGCTATCTAGAAATTATTATAAAGCAATTAGATTATATTCCATTATTTTAGAATATGAACCTAATAATGTATATTATCTACAAGAGCAGTGTTTAGCATTATATATGACAGACCATAGGTCATCATTCGAATTTTTCAAAGATAAGTCAAAAAACGTTTCACAAAAATCTAAATATAAAAAAGTGTATCAAGATTATTTTTTAAGTAGATTAAATGAAATAGATGATTGTTTAGAGGTAGAATTGAAATTCATTTTTTCTTTTAGAGATATATCTTTTCAAGAAAGTAGAGAAGCTATAAGTTTAGAAAATATTGCGAAAATAATCGAAGCCTCAACAATTCAAAAAAATCCTGCAAGGAATGAAATAATAGCAATAGCTTATATCCCTGAATTTGAGTGGACTAAGCTTAATATTACCAAAATTAATGAATGGACAAGAGAAAATCAAATTAAAAGAGAAAATGAGAGGATTTATTCCCTTAAATCTGATTCTGAGCGCCTTAAAGATCATTATGATTGGCTTAAATATCGTTATGATCAAGTATTCCCAAAAGCAAATTTTTCAAAGGATATAGAAGATTTTCTTATTCGGTTTATGAACATGGGATTGGAGGGATTGTATTATGGCGATGTAAAAAATATCCTAGAGAATGTAAAGGAGTTAAAATTAGTAAAAGATTTAGATCCCTTTGAAACTGACTTTAAAAAATATAGTGATTACAAGCGTTGCCTTGTACTTGGCTCAGTGACAGAAAAGAACACACTTGAGGAAATTAATCCAATTGCCGATAAATTATATTCTCTATTTGAACATTGTTGTTCAAATTTCATTACCGAAAATTCTCATAGCTTTCTTATCACACTTTTGCTCTTAAGATAGCAATGTGTCACATTTGTAAGAATATTTATAATAAAGGCTAAAAGGTAGCGAAATATATCTATAAATGAGGTAATTTTTATTTCACCGAACAATTTTTAAATTTATACTAATAAAAGATTTTAATGTTTAAGGTTATGAAGGTTGGTATAAAGTTTATGGAAGGATTCCTTTACTTTGTTGATAAACAAGGGGATGTGTCCCGTTATAAGAATACATAATCTGTGGATAAATCTGAAAAGATAGCCCTATCGAGAGTTAAACGTAACCCAGAACTTTGCTACTATGTTGATAAAGATGGAGATATATCTAGCAAACCTTTAACTGAGGAAATGGAAACTATGAAGAACGAACTTTTAAGAGATGCTGTGAAAGAAATTAAAAAGAGTATGAATAGTTAAAATGGATATCACTATATACGACCTGAAGAGAGATGGTGCGAAATTTAAATCAGATTTCAATAAACTTGAAAGAGTCAAGGTAGTTTTAAAAGAAAATTTTGAAATTGGATATAGAAAGATCGATATTGTTTCTAAGTGTAATAAATTGTTCTTGTGTAAGCGTTTTGCTAATTTTAATGATAATATTGCAAGAATGGAATTAGATGAAATAAAAGGTATATAAAACTAATTAAATTAAAACAACTCTCTTTTTAATTCAATTCCAAATAATCTATCCAGATTTTGTACATACTCGTTTATCTCTTTTACAGTTTGTTTTTTAAATGGTTTTAAATAAAATGGAATTATTATTATAATAAATCACCTATTGTTTGAAATAATGTCTGTTTAATTTTATAAAAATTTCCCAGATATATTATACCGATTTGAAATGAATCAAATATCAATTATCTTCTAAAACAGTGAAGTGGAGCCATAGTGGCTCCAGAATCTATGGGTGTTGATTAGTTGCATATAATTATATAAATCTCTTCAGATCTAATGTAGATATGAAACATATTGTTTTTGTTGGTGCATCGACTCCCAATCTATATGGTGCAAGGAAACTGCAAGATGCAGGATTCCGTTGTAGCGTCTATGAGAGGAGTAGTTCAGTCAGGAATGACCAGGTTAGACAATTACCTAAGGAAATTCTTGAAAAATGTGGATTCTTTTGTAATAATGAATATGTTAAGCTAACTCACCTAAAAGAACATCTTGCAAAGGAGGTTGATGTGTTATTTGATACTTTCCTTACTGTTGATATGGTAAAAGGAGTTTTTTTATTGGATGGGAAACCGGTTGTTGCGGATCATTTTATTATTAATACTGGGCATAAGGAGATAGTAACGAATCATAGTCATATATCTACGTATGGTTATGGGTTGGGTGATGATTTAAAGAAGCATTTTGCAGGTAATTCGTTATTGACGGCTTTGAAGAAGATGGATGTGATCGTTGAATCTATATAGCATTGAACGGTTCTAAAATAAAAAAGCTTAAATAATCATATGAATTCTATGTTTTGGATGGAAAAGTGGACTAAGTATTGTAAGTGTGGCAAGTACATAAATCATTTAGATAAATTTAATCAAGATGGGCATTGTTATTATTATTGTTCTTATTGTAAAATGTATTATGATTCAGAAGGTAATGAAATTAATTTTGTTGATAAATTTGCAACTACATTTGATAAAATCATTGAAGAAGAGGAAAGAAGAAAGAATAAGATATTAGAAGAGATTAGGCTTGAAGAGGAAAAGAAAAGAATAGAGGAAGAGGAAAAGCAACGACAAAAAATACTTGATAAGCAAGAAACACTAATAAATGAACTACTAAATGAAATGACTAATAATTACTTTAAGAATCTTGAATTAATAATAAATATTGGAAATACATCTTTGCTTAAAGAAAATTTGGACAAAATATGGGTATTTATTAAGTCAAGGTTAAGAAAAGATATTGTTGAGGGTAATCCTGGCATTTCTTCTATAAACAATAAACCACTTTATGCAGAATGGTTAGAGTTGTTTAATAGAATTGTCCTAACAAGGATATTAAGCTTAGAACATCTACTTTATTATGTAGAACAGTTTGACGATGGTAGAGATGGTCCTTTTGATGATGAAATGCTACAATGCTATGATTTGTTGTTAAATAAATATGGCCATCAGTTAGAAATAGTTTCGGCTAGAAATAAAATTAAAGAGCATCTTGAGGAAAAGATTAAAGCGCGAAATAAGGAAATAGCAGAAAGAAAATTGGAGCTGGTAAAATTAAAAGAACAATTGTTTACATCAAGTGATTTTAAAGAGACAGGAATTATACCTGATAGTTATTATTTATATAATTATCATCCCAGGAAGGTCTGGAAAAATGGGATTAAAATAATTAATCCATTAAAGAATGATACTACTGATTTTATAATTAGTATAAAGAATTGTCAAAAAAATGCAATTGAGCACATAGTTACTAAATTTAGGCATATATTATCTAATTTAGATAAATTTGCTATTTGTATTGTTCCTCCATCTGACGCTTTAAAAGTCATGTCAGGAATCAAGTTAATCGCAAAGAAGTTATCTCAAAATGGATCCTTGGACGGTACAGATTGTATAATAAGAAAACGCACTATACCTAGCCAACATGGTTCTAATAATAGGTTGTCCAGTGAGAATTTGAAAGCGAGCTTAAAAATAGAAAAAGAAGAATTAATAAATGGTAAAAATATTTTATTATTTGATGATATCACAACACAGGGAAATGCTTTTGAGTCATCAAAACAGTTGCTATTGGAAAAAGGGGCTAAGTTGGTAATATGCATTGCATTAGCAAAAACATCATATGACCATAATTTGTAAAATGGATAAAAAGCTAATATTATTAACACTAAAAAATATTGAAAAAATAGGTAATGTTACTGCCAAGAAGATTATGGATTCTGTTTTAGTTGATGATATTAATCTTGAAAAGTTGTATACGATACTACAAAATTTTCCAAGAGTAAAAATTGCAGATTTCGATATATTAAAAAAAGCGCACTTTGAAGCTGAAAAAATGTTAGATAGGTTAAGTGCGACCAATATTGATATAGTCACATATCTTGATCAAGATTATCCAGCATCATTTTTAACTATTAATGACCCGCCTGTTTTCATCTTTTATTCAGGAGACATAAGCATAACTTCACAAAGATGTGTAGCCGTTGTTGGAGCAAGGAATCTATCAGAGAAAGGTAAAAAAATAGCTTATGGTCTGTCAGCAAAACTATGTAAAAATAATATCATTGTAAGTGGGCTTGCAGAGG
>Ga0233437_1004057_pt1 | contig 17961 bp, 21 predicted proteins | sample SI_122_August201_FD_182714 | JGI IMG/M metagenome (GOLD analysis project Ga0233437, IMG submission 182714) | Seawater microbial communities from Saanich Inlet, British Columbia, Canada - SI_122_August2016_200_MG | ecosystem: Environmental > Aquatic > Marine > Inlet | place: Canada: British...
GAATTTTTATTTATATATGTTTGAAATAGTATGGGGGAATTAAGTCTTAACAACATTATTGTTCTTGTAACAGAGTCATGTTTTTTCAAGTGCAAGATGTGTCACTTTTGGAAACAAAAACATGACATTCCAATATTTGATTTAAACAAATATAAATCTTTGTTCGCAGGATTAAAAAAGTTTACACATGATAAAACAACTGTTGTGTTTACAGGTGGTGAGACATTATTAAACTTACAAATATATGATTTAGTGAAATTGGCATCAAGTCAAAATATTTGGACAAACCTTAATACTAATGCATGGTTATTAGATGATAAAAAAATTGATAGATTAATCAAATCAGGAGTTAATCAAATCACAATATCAATGGATGGTTCAGTTCCAGAAATTCATGATTTTATTAGAGGAATACCTGGAAGCTATAAAAAAATATTTTCAGTCATTAAACAAATTAGAAAGAAATCAAAAGATATAGTTTTAGTAGCAAACTGTGTAATTAACAATTACAATTTAAATGATGTACTAAATATTGTAAAAAAAGTAAATGACGCAGAGTTTGAGTCAGTATATTTCCAATCAGTTGTCCCACCTTTTGCTTCAAATGACATCAATCAAAATAAAGTTGAAGGTGTGCCATGGTACAAATCAACTGAATACAAAGATTTATGGCCAAAGGATAAAAAATTATTAAGGAAAGTCTATTCAAATCTTATTGCGATGCGTGACCAAGGATTTATCGTTGGAACAACATCAAATTTGCTTAAAAGACAATATCTCTATTTTTTAAATCCTGATATAAGGCCCAAAGATGTGACTTGTACAGTTAATAAAGATTTATTGATTGATACAAAAGGTGTGATGTTTCATTGCAGTGAAAAAAATGAAGTAATTGGAACAATTGATGAACCTATTGACAAAGTTTTATTAGGGAAACAAGCTGTTGCTAGTAGATCAAGAATTAAAACATGTGAGATTAATTGTCACCAACTTCTTAATTGTCAGTTATAATAAAAAACTATTTAAGTAATTTTTGTAGAATTTGTCCAAGTTTAGTTTTCCCAAAATTATGTGTAAATATAAACAAAGGGTATACAATAGATTTTTTGAACTGAGCATTTCTTTTTAAAATTTGATTATGTGATTCTACTAATCGATCAAAGTCTTGTTTTGGAACAGTTTCATTGTTTGAGATTAAATTTTTCGTTTGGATAAGTTCCAACTCTAGTTTGTTCAAATTAGAATTATTTTTCTCTATCATTAATTCATGTTCTGATAGGATTAAGTCGTGAGAAATAATTTTACTTTCGGTTCCATCCAAATCAATTTTTAGCCTTTTTGACATAATAATTTACATAAAATGAAATTTATTTAAAAAAATAGTTGAAATTAAGTCCTGAACTGTAGAATTAATTAGTTTACTTTTCACTAACTTTCCATATTTGCTTAAACATTTGTATAAAAAATTTTGAAATTTCTTTATTTTTTATTGTTATTACAAATGGTTTGTCTTTATAGTTTTGAATATATACATTATCTTCAATTATAGTTATATCAATACCATGTGTTTCAAAATCTATTGGAAGGTATTTAAGATCTGAAAATTTTTTCATAAGTCTATCTTCTTTTTTTGTTGAATGATCCCACAGATATTGTATTCTTGACTTAAGATATTCTTTACTATGAAAAAATCCACTTTTTTTTGCTCTTTTAATTAAATTTGAAAAAAACACTTGCATAGGATGATTATCTACTAAACTAACTTTTCTTCCAATTTCATATACTAATGGAATTTTTTTTTTTTCAAAATAAGAAAATAAATTTTCGTGAAATGTTTTTAATCCATTTGTTCCTTCTAGGATTTCAATCTCATAATCTGATTTTTTTTGATTATACATTGTTAAAAGTTCTGGTATCAATTCCTTTACTTTTTCTTCTTTTTCTTTAATTATATCTAGAAACTTTTTTGGATGAACTCCTTTAAAATGTTTTTTTCCTGATTTTATAGCATAGCTTACAATTCCTTTGTTTGCAAGTTTGGATAATGTATCATAGCAATATCCTCTATGGAGTCCAGTTCTTTCAGATACTGTGTTTGCAGTTGATTCACCATATTGAATTAAAGAGATATAGATAGTTGCTTCGTTTTTTGTAAGTCCTAGATCTTCAAACAGTTTTTTGTCCATATTAAAAAGATAATCTCGTCCAATATTTAAACTTTGTCGTAATATATATTACGACATATCTATTTAAAGGAGCACATTCTAACTACTGTTAAGTTACTAAAACGATATGAGGTTATTCAAATGGATATTAATATAATAATACTATCAGCAGGATTTGTACTAGTCATATCTTTAATCGTACATCTAATGTTAATTTGCAAAACAATTCGCCTAATGCTTGAAAAAGTAATTGAAATGTTGGGTGAGTCAGAGTTTATCAAAAATCTTGGTGAATTAAATTATCCAAAAAAACCAGGGTTTATGTTTTAAGAGGTGAAAAAATATGTTCGCAATTCAATGGAAGATGGTTAATTTTATTACAATTGTAACTTATGTTTTGATGATAATTATATTACCTTTTAATCAAACTACAAGTTCAATATTACTTTTTGCACTTATAGCATTTTGGTCAAGGTTACCTGGAACTGGAACTCCACCACCAGGTGAATGGTTGATTTTGTTAGATGTTGTTGATGTATTTAGCATGATTGTAGCAATAAATATTGGTGGGCTCTCAGGAGCTATTTTTTCATTAGTTACAAATATGGGGTCCCGTGTTGTTGGTAGTTTTCCTGACTGGATAACAGTTTTGAAAGATGTAATTTCACAGTTTGTAGTGTGTCTGATTATTCCATTTATTCATGTAATATTTGGCTCAAACATATTGGTAACAACAGTTTGGTATTCAGTTTTAAGATTATTAATGGCGTTTCCATTACGATTATTATATGCCAAGTATCCATTACCTCAAGCAATCGTAAGTATAATTGGAGGAGGAATTTTATTAATGTTAATAAATGGATTTTATGCAGGTTTGTTTGGAAACTTTTTTGATAATTTATTAAAAGATGGAGTAAAATTTAACTGGGTGTTATTTTTGTTTGCAACACTTGTGATATTTGGTACAAAATTCTATTTTACGAAATTCAAAAAACCAAAATTTGTGGGTGGTTAACCCATAACATTTTTATACTTTAATTTCTCCTAAATTTATTTAGGGTGGAACATTGACTAAGTTGTATAAATTACCTCATGATAAATTTGATAAATTTCTTAATGGCTTGATGAAATCATCTGAACTATATGCACCAGTTAAAACTGACGCTGTCAGGTTCCAAAAAATAACAGATATAAAAAAAATTAATCTAGTTGATCAACCTGATTTTCCAATTAAAGAATTCTTTTTTAGAGATAGAGAAAAATTATTTTCATTTGTTGGGAATAAGGTAGATGTTAAGATTGATAAACCACCAAAACGAGCTTTTTTTGGATTAAGACGATGTGACTTAAATGGAGTTGCTCACCAAGATTTCATTTTTATGGAAAAACACAAAGACCCTTATTACATTGCACAACGTGAGGGTGCATTATTAATTGGATATCACTGTGATGTTGCACCAAGTAAATATTGTTTTTGTGGTTCAATGGATTTAAAAGACTATTATGACTTAATGTTTTGGAACCAAGATGATCATTATTTAGTTCATGTTGGAAGTGATAAAGGCAAATTAGCATTGACTAAAGAATTTGAAGAAACCAAATTGAATCTAAAGGATGATATGAAAAAGATTGAATTTACTGATAAGTTAAAAAATAAAGATATTTCAAAACAATATGACAATCCTGATTGGAAAACAAAAGGGAGTGATAAATGTTTAAGTTGTGCAGCATGTACTACTTTATGTCCAACATGTTACTGTCATGAAATAAAAGATGAAGTAACTTTAACTGATTTAAAGAAAGGGGACAGATTAAGAGAATGGTCAAGTTGTCAGTTAAAATCTTTTACTAGGGTTGCAGGTGACCATGTATTTAGAGATGCTAGAACTGATAGATTCAAGCATAGAATATTTCATCAGTTACAATATTTTAAAGAACGTTATAATGTTGAAATGTGTGTTGGATGTGGACGTTGTATAACTCATTGTCCAACAGAAATTGACTTTGTACAAATAATAAATGAGTTTGAAGATAAAAAGAAAAAATAAAATGAGTCAAAAAGAATATCATGTTGATAAGAATGAGTATATACCTTTTCCTGTGAAAATACTTGAAAAGAAAATCGAATCAGGTGATACATTTACTCTAAGGTTAGACTGGCAAATTGAACATGATCCAGGTCAGTTTATTCAAATTTCTATTCCTGGGATAGGCGAAGCACCAATTTCAATTTCATCATATTCTGATAAATTTTTAGATATTACAATAAGAAAAGTAGGGAATGTAACTAATAATTTATTCAAATTAAAAAAAGGAGATGAAGTATTAGTTAGAGGACCTTATGGAAAAGGTTACCCAATGAATGACTTAAAAGGTAACAGTATAATTTTTATTGGTGGTGGATGTGGAGTTGCTCCATTAAAAGGTGCTATTGAGTATGTTGAGAAAAATAGGAATGACTTTAAAGATGCATACTTATTTTTAGGATACAGAAGTCCTGGAGATATTTTGTTTGAGGAAAATCATAAAGGTTGGGAAGAGAATTTTGATGTTAATATGTCAGTTGATACAGTTCCAACAAAAACATGTTATTCAGGTAATGTTGGGTTTATTACAAATGCAATTACTGAATCCAAGATTGATAACAAAGAAAAGGTAGTTTTCATGTGTGGTCCACCAATCATGATAAACAAGACAGTTGACATTTTGAAAAATAAAGGATTTAATGATGATCAAATATTTGTTAGTGAAGAAAAATTAATGTATTGTGCATTTGGACTTTGTTGTCATTGTATGGATAAAGGAAATCTAACTTGTTTAGATGGACCGGTCTTTAGATATGATAATATTGTAAAATCAAAGAATAATAAAAATAGTTGTTAAATTGATAGAATAATTAATTAGTAAAAAAAATGGGAAAACCAAAAGTAGGAGTTTACGGATTGACAGGATGTGCTGGATGTCAACTTACAATTATTTTTAATGAGGATGAAATCCTTGACTTGATTGATTTGGTAGATTTGAAAGCGTTCCCATTTATTAAAAGTCATAATGAGGATGAAACATTTGACTTGGTTTTTTGTGAAGGGTTAGTTGCATCAAATGAAGACTTGGTTACATTAAAAAAAGTAAGAGACAAAGCAAAAATATTGGTAGCATTAGGTGCATGTGCTCATACTGGTTGTATTCCAGCATACAGACATTGGACATTAAAAGAAAATTATGAACATTTGTTATATGATAAGAATCATGATATTCAAGATCAAGAACCAACACCAATTGATGCTCATGTAAAAGTTGATTTTACAATTCCAGGTTGTCCACCTGATGGAAAAGAAATTCTTAATTTTGTAAAAGATATTTTAAATGGAAAGACTCCAAAAAAATACAATAATCCAGTATGTATTGAATGTAGACGTAATAACAATGATTGCTTATTAATCGAAGGTAAACCTTGTATGGGTCCAATTACTGCAGGAGGATGTCATTCTGTTTGTATTAATGGTGGATTTGAATGTTGGGGTTGTCGTGGTCCAACTGGAGATGCCAATTATGAAGCATGGATTAATGATTTGAGGAGTAAAGGATTTGATGATAATTTTATTAAAACAAGAATGAAAATATTTGCAGGATTAAAGATGGAGGAGAGTGCTTTTAAAATTCTTAAGTAATAAAAATGACACATACAATAAATCTAAACCATATAACAAAAATTGAAGGACATGCAAAACTGTTCGTTGAAATAGAAAATTCTAAAATAAAAAAATGTGAACTTTCAAGTATTGAAGGTGCACGATATTTTGAAGGATTACTTAAAGGAAAACATTGGTTTGAAGCTCATGAAATAACTTCAAGAATTTGTGGTATTTGTAGTTGTGGTCATAATGTTGCTGCATTAATGGCAATTGAGAATGCTTTAGGAATACCTGTTAGCGAACAATCAAAAGTTTTGAAAAAATTGTTAACCTTTGGAGAACGTATTAGGAGTCACGCTGCACATCTTTATTTTTTAGCATTACCTGATTATTTAGGATATGAATCTGCATTAGCTATGACACCTAAATATAAGACCGAAGTAAAAAGAGCATTAAAATTAATGAAAATAGGAAATGATATTGTTAGAACTATTGGTGGTAGGGATATGCATCAAGTTACTGCAACGTATGGTGGATTTTTAAAAATTCCTACAAAAGAACAACTTAATGATTTAGCTGATAGGGTTAAAGGATTAAAAGAAGCATCAATTGAAACTGCAAAATTATTTTTAAGTTTAAAACAACGTCCTGCAGTAAATGAATGTGAATACTTTTCACTTTATGAAGAAAATGATTATCCAATGATTGATGGTCCATTAGTGTCAGAGAAATCAAAATTTGATAAAGATCAATATTTAGATTATTTTAAAGAATATCATAATAAATATTCAACAGCTAATTTTGTTGCAAAAGATGATGTAAGTTTTGTAACTGGAAGTTTAGCAAGGATGAACAATGCATTTGACAAATTAAGTATTGACGCAAAAAAAGTTGCGACTGATAATGGATTTAAGATTCCAAATAAAAATCCATATAACAATAATGTTGCTCAAGCAATTGAAATAGTTGATGCACTTGATCAAGTTATGAAAATATGTACTGAGCTTGATCCAGTAGATGAAAAACCTCCTAAAGTAAATGTAAAAGCAGGACATGGTATAGGTGCAGTTGAAGTACCACGTGGAACATTGTTTCATGAGTATACACTTGATGATAAAGGTATAATTCAGCATGCAAATATAATTACACCTACAGCTCTAAATTTGAAAAATATGGAAGATAATATCCGTGAGATTATTCCTTCTTTATTAAATTTAAAAGATGAAGAAAAAATTAATTTAGAAATTGAAAAATTAATTAGGGCGTATGATCCTTGTTTTTCATGTTCCACACATTTTTTAAAAGTTAAGTGGCATAAGGTTTTAACAAAATCTTGAGCAAAACAAATCCAGTACTATTCAAAAAAAGAATAGTACGATAAAACATTTATGAGGTTATTGAGTATGGAAAAAAATATGCTTGCAGCAATTCTGTCATTCTTCATACCAGGACTTGGACAAATTGCTGTTAAAAAACAATTAGGTAAAGGATTATTCTTTGCATTTGGACAATTAGGAATTGTTATATTGATAGCTGTTATGGCTATGTTTGGAACACCTGTTTTTATTATGTATCTAATGCCTTTTGTAATATTTTGTTTTTGGTTGTATAATGTTTATGATGCGTATAAAAATAATTAAGGTGATTTAATATGAAAAATAGAATTTTAGCAACAATTATGTCTCTTCTAGTGCCAGGTTTAGGTCAGATAATTAAAGAGCAATATAAAAAAGGTTTAATATTTATGTTTGGTCAAATAGGCATCGTGATTTTTATTCTACTCATCGCTATGTTAGGAATTGACTCATGGATAACTGATGGATTGGCGTATATAGCATTTGTTGCTGCACCTCTTTTTTGGATTTATAATGTTTTTGACGCATTTACAAAATGAAAGAATTAACAATAAATCAGATACAGGAAATTTCTAAAAAATGGATTAAAGAAAATGGATTTAAATGGTCTAGTTATGCTGAATACTGCCACTTGGTTGAGGAAGTTGGTGAGCTTGGTGAAGCAATAGTTGTTAAACATGGTGAACGTCAATCTGGATCCGGTGAACAAGGAGATGCAGATCATGATAACATTGAGGAAGAAGTTGGAGATGTTTTATTCTCAACTGTAGTTATAGCAAATAGATATAATCTTGATCTAGAAAAAGTATTTGATAAGACAATAAAAAGATATGATGATAAAATTTGGAAAAAAAATGATAATAATCCACTATCTAGGAAATGAATTTATTAAATCAGATTCACTTGCAATATTAACCGCAAAGTCTTTAGTTGAAAAATATAAGGATGAGATAAAGTTTGAAAAAATTGATTCATTTGATGACATGATTGATTTTGAAGGTAAAAAATATTTTATGGATGTAGCTCAAGGAATAGACAAAGTTAGGCTAATAACTGATATAACTGAGTTTGAAGGAATCAAAAGTGCAACAGCTCATGACATAGACTTTTCTTTTTTTTTGCAACTATCACATAAATTGGGAAAATTAGATGAGTTAAAAATAATATGCCTTCCACAAAAAACATATAAAGAATTAGATATTGATGTATGTATAATAATAGATAACATCATTGGGGTGAATAAATAAATGAAAAAATTACATTTAATCTTTTTAACTGCTATAATATCAGGATTTTCAATTTTTATTAATAAGTTTGGAGTGTCATTTGGAAATCCTTATGTATTTACATTTTTAAAAAACAGTGCTGTTTTTGTTTTCCTGTTTAGTTTAATATTATTATTTAATGAATTTAAACATTTTAAAAAACTAAAAAAACAAGATTGGATGAAGCTTATTACCATAGGTTTAGTAGGTGGATCTATTCCATTTTTATTATTTTTTAAAGGGCTAAGTTTAACAACAAGTGCAAAGGGTGCTTTTATTCATAAGACAATGTTTTTGTATGTTGTAGTTTTTGCATATTTCTTTTTGAAAGAAAAGTTCAATTGGAAAATAATTGTTGCAAGTGGAGCTTTGATTTTAGGTAACTTATTGTTTTTGAAATTATCTTGGGAACCTTTTAACTTAGGGGATTTGATGATACTTGGTGCAACATTATTTTGGGCAGCAGAAAACACATTATCAAAACATACATTAAAAAATGTACCAAGTAAGATTGTTGCATTTTCTAGAATGTTTTTTGGTAGTATTTTTATTTTGATGTTTTTAGTTGCAACAGGTAACTTTGCAGATTTACTTGTACTAACAAGAGAACAATTAATGTGGTCAATTATTCCTTCAGTGCTATTAGGACTATATGTATTAACTTGGTACACAGGATTAAAAGATGTTCCAGTAACTTTAGCAAGTTCAATCTTATTACTGGGTAGTCCAATTACAACATTACTTAATGTGATGCATGCGGGAATAACTCTAAGTTTATCACAAGTTACAGGAATAGTGTTCTTGGTGTTAGGTGTTGTAACTTTTATGTATTCAGTTGATACTATCAAAATACCTACGCTTGATAAGACCAAGTTTATTATTTGATTATTTCTTTTTATTTTTTAAAAGAGATATTTTTTTATAATCATTAATATATTATTTAATAATGTTTTTTAAAAAAGATGAATTAAAACATTTGGGAGTATTCTATGTTTATTTGTTTTTATATGGTTTGTCAACCATGATTTTACCTTTTTTAATCATATATTTTAGAGAATTAAATTTTACATTTTTGCAAATCGGATTTATCATGGGAGTCATGCGAATTTCAATGGTAATTTTTGAAATTCCAACAGGTGCGTTTGCTGATAGTTTTAGTAGAAAAAAATCAGTAATTTTTGGGTTCATCTTTGGAGGAACATGTATAATTTTAGTTCCATTTGTAAATTCATATCTCTTAATACTTGTTTTGTGGTCATTGATTGGTTTAGCATTTACATTTGTTAGTGGCGCTGAAGATGCATGGGTAATAAGTAATTTAAACTTTCATAAACGAAAAGATCTTCATCATGAATATTTTACAAAAGCAAGAATTATTTCAACTCTAGGAATAGCTATTGCACCATTTATAGGATCATTGCTTGTAAAATTTTATTCAATTAAACTATTATGGATCATATTTGGTACTAGTTTTTTTGTCAATGCCCTTATATTATTTATGTTTGCAAAAGAACATTATAAATCAAAAAAGTTAAAAATAATTGATTCAATAAAAAAAACAAAATCAAACACAAAAAAAGCAGTGAAATTTGCATTAAAAAATAGACAAGTCTTTTTGTTGTTGTTAGGAAGCATGTTTGTTGCATTGATGTTTTTTGGAGTTGAAGGATGGCAACCATTGTTAGTTAGTTTGTCATTACCAAAGTATGCATTGGGTATAGTTGAAACATGTATGCAAGTAACAGTCATTATTGCATTATTGCTATCTGGTTTTCTTGTGAAGAAAAAATTAAAATATGTGTTACCTTTGTCATTTATTACTATTATATTGATAAGTTTATCACTATTATTTGTAAATTCACCTTATTTTATTTTTGGAGCAATGATATATGCACTTTCAAATGGAATTTTCTTTTTAAATGAGCCATTAATTCAATCAAATCTTCATAAATATATACCTGAAAAACTTAGAGCAACTGTTACTTCAACAAGAAGTATGTTACTTCAGTTAGTGGGGGCTATTGGTGCTGTTACTGCAGGATATTTAATGGATATATTTGGTCCAAAAAAGGTTATAGCATATGGGTCTTTATTTGGAATATTTGCAATAATTACTTTTCTTAAATTAAAGGATGATAAAAAATAATTTTATTGTTTAATTACTATTAAACAAATTTTTTTATTTTATCTAATGAATTGGTATTTGTAATGACTTTATAATGTGGTTCATCAAATATAGTGAGTGTACTGTTTTTTATTTCTTGATTCATAATATTTGAGAGTTCAATAGGCATTAACATATCTTTTTTTCCACCAAGAATTAAAGTGTTGTTTATTATCTTATTTAAGATCTTTACATTGTTTGTTTTTAATACGAAATTAAAAACTTGTCTATAAATATGATATTTTATTAATTTAATAGTTTTAATATTTTGATTCATTACTGATTCATAATCTTTAAAATTGCTTCCGTTGATGAAATTAGTTAATTTATAGAACGGAAAAATTATTGATCTTGGCATTATTTTCAAAAAAAGATAAATTAAGTCAGTTAATCTTGAATAAAATAAGAATTTGAAAAACAGATTAAACTTAGGTTTTAAGTAGGGTCCAGTTGCAACAAGAATTAATTTACTGTTTGGATAAGTCAATGCAATAATTTGAGCTAACATACCACCTTGAGACACTCCAACAATCACATTGGGAGATTTATTTTTAAGTTCTCTTTTAATGATTGATTTAATATTAGTAATGGTATATTTATGTTCAAATAATTTGGGAGCCACAACATTGTAGCCTAATTCGTTGAATAAAATGGATATTGGATGATCTGGTTCAATATATTGGGGCCAACCATGGAGTAATAATGTTGTTTTCAAATTTACATCCCTTTTATCGAATGTTTCCACACCATCTCAAAATAGTTTTTATAACTCTTTGCAACATCTTTATTTTTTATTAAGAAACAAAGCTTTTGTTCTTTTGTAAATACAATATTACCAACAGTATCTCCAAATACAACTATGAACGCAGGAGTTGATGCATCTTTATGCATATATTTTTGTTTAACATTCTTTCTTTTTTTTCTTTTTTTAAGAAACCATGCTTCATAGTAATATATTACTCTTCCTTTAATATCCATTTGTTGAATTTTTTTGTTGTAATCTCTAAAATATGCATTAAAATAAATGCTAGTATCTTTTGGATAACCTAAAAATAATACTTCGTTCTTGTTTGGATTCTCATATAATGTCATATCAAAAAACGCTTTTATACCTCTTGCTCCTGATAAAATTTCTGCTTTTGTCTCAGGCATTGGTTTAATCTTGTTAAGCATGGGTATAATATTATTTAATTCATTTTGTCTAGCTTGAATTTCTTGTTTTTGTAAATTAATAACACGATTTAGTTGATTTGGTGAAACTGCATCAAACTTTTTAGTTTTACCTTCTATTACAGTACTTACAAGTCCTTTTTTTCGTAATCTATTTAGAACATCGTATATTTTTGACCTTGCAACATTTGTATTGTTTATTATTGGTCCAACTGAGCTTAATCCAAGGGACAAGAGAGCAATATATATTTTTGATTCAGATTTTGTTAATCCAATTTTTTCAAGAAGATTTGAATCCATAATATTTTGTAAGATTATTAAATATTTAAACTTTGTTATTAGTAACCCCCTAAGGGGTGATTAGATATTAATATATTTAAACATGTTATCTTTTGATTATGGTTACAGATTTTCATCATTTTAAAGGACAAGGCTTGTCAAGATCTGAAAAAGTTCAAAGAAAAATTATTGAATTGATTCAGAAGATGGATGGCAAAACAAGTGAAAGCTCAGTAGTCTGGGAACTAAAACATTCAAGTGGTTGTATACAGATAGGTAGAATCTTAGCTTTGAAAAGAAATTTGAATGTTGAACTTGCAGAGATTATCTGTGCACTTCATGATATTTATGCAATAGTTAAAGGAACTTACAAAGAACATGCAAAGCTAGGGGCATTAATGGCTAAAGAATTGCTTAAAAAAACAAAGGAATTTGATGAAAAAGAAATTGAAATTATAGTTGATGCTATTGCAAAGCACAGTCAAAAAGAAATTGATTCAGATGATTTTTATGCAGAATTAATAAAAGATGTTGATGCATATGATTGTAGTTTATATCAAGGTTCAGAGAATTATTATAAATTACATAAAACAAATGTTCAGTATGGCAGTTATGTAAAACGAATTAAGAAGGTTCAAAATGAACTTGGACTAAAAACAAACCAGGTGTTTAGAAAGTGACTAAAGACATTGTATGGCTTAAGGATATTAACAAAAATGACATAGACTTAGTTGGAGGAAAAGCTGCTAATCTAGGTGAGTTATATAATAATGGTTTTAATGTTCCTAATGCTTGTGTAATTTCAACAAAAGTATATCAAAATTATTCTAAAAATGGTAAATTTAATGATGAAGTCAGAAATAATATTTTAGTAGTATTTACTAAATTAGATAGAAATGTTTCTGTTAGAAGTAGTGCGACTGCTGAGGATTTAGAGAATGCATCTTTTGCAGGACAATATTCAAGTTTTTTAAATGTAGACACAGAAAAAAAATTGTTTGATTCAATTGTAAAGTGTTTTAAATCAATTGATAGTAAACGTGCTATCGCATATAGAAAAAAGAATAAGGTTAAAGGAAAAATTAACATGGCAGTAATTATCCAAAAAATGATTCCTTCAATTAATTCAGGAGTCTCTTTTACAGTCAATCCAACAAATAATGATTCTAATCAAATGGTAATAGAATTAGTAAATGGTTTAGGTGATTCATTAGTATCAGGAAGTGTTACTCCAGATTCTTATGTGATTGATAAAAAATCAAAAAAAATTGTTAAAAAAAGTATTAACAGCAACAAAAATATTTCAGCTCAAAAATTAAAAAAGGTGCTTGAAGTATCAAACAAGATTGAACAACATTATAATCAACCTCAAGATATTGAATTTGCATTTGCTGATAAGTTATATGTGTTACAATCACGTCCAATTACAACTTTAAAAAAACAAGAAAGTTGGAAAAAAATCATTTCGAGAGAATACGGAGTTCAGTATTGTGAAATATCACTTAGAACATTATCACCTGAATTAAAAAATCATGTTCCCTATCAATTCTATGATCAAATTTACGTTCCAGAAGAGGGAAATCAAGTATGTTATATGAAAGAATTACAGTGGGATAAATTTGTTCAAAAAGTGGAACAAAAATACAACCTATCAAATATAAAAATGTATGAAAAAGATTTTTTTCAAAGAGGACAAGATTATGTTGATTATTGTAAGTTTATTTCAAACCAAGATCTTTCAAAAAAGTCAAACATTGAACTCTATAAAATATATCAAATGTATCAAAAATTTAGTTTAAAATATACTCCTTATGTATGGACCTCATACGTGCTAAATTTAGCATTTTCAAAAAGAGTCAAGGAAATTATTGATTCAAATGTAAAAAATAATTCTCATAAATATTATGAATCAGTATTTACCCCAAGTAAAAAGGCAGCAATACTTCAATTAAATGAAGATATTAAGAACAGTAAATCAAATGGATTACTTTTTGAAAAATATAAATGGTTGCCATGTTTAGACATTCACAATTTACCTTGGACAAAAGACGAGTTTCTTGAATTTGTAAAAGATCACAAAATACCTGAAAATAGTGATAAAAGAATATCTTATGGGAATGTATTATCAAAATTTAAAATTAAATCAGAATACAAAAAATTATTTGACACGTGTAAACGTTTTGCGTACATAAAAGATGTTAAAGATGATTTCAGACGACAAGGCATTTTTAATTCACAATGTTTGTTTCAAGAAATTGCATCAAGGATGAGAAAAAAGTTAATAGATATTTCTTACATGATGCAGGGAGAAATTTCTGAATTTCTTAAAGTTGGTAAAGTTTCAAAAAATGTTAAAGAAAGACAAAAGGGATTTGTGATTTTTTATGAGAATGCAACTGTTAGATGTGTTTCTGGAAAAAATGTTAATGATATTGTATCAAGATTTGGTATCGAAACAAATATAGAATATTCAGAAAAAATCCAAGGATTGGGTGCATCAAGTGGAATTGTTCAAGGAAAAGTAGTCATTGTAAAAACTCTAAAAGATTTATCTAAAGTTAAAAAAAATGATATAATGGTTGCTGTAACAACACATCCTGATTATGTTCCTGCAATGCAAAGAGCATCAGCAATTGTTACTGATGAAGGTGGTATTACAAGTCATGCAGCAATTGTAGCTAGGGAATTACAGATGCCTTGTGTAGTTGGGACAAAAGTTGCAACAAAGCTTCTTAAAAATAATGATTTGGTTGAAGTTGATGGTTCAAAAGCTATCGTAAAAAAAATCTTAAAAAAATAATCTCAGGAAAAACATTAATAAAGACTAGATTCTTTAGATTTTTAATATGGTAAATTTAGAAGTTTTATTTGGTATTGTTCCAGCGTTAATATTATTTTTGTATGGGATTGAAAATTTCTCCCAAGAGATAAAACAAATAGCTGGAGATCAATTTAGAAAACTTCTTAGAAAACTTACAAAAACACCATTTATTGGAGCAGTATTTGGAGCATTAGTCACAGCTGTTGTACAGTCAAGTTCCGCAACAACAGTAATTACTGTAAGTTTAGTAAATGCAGGAATTATTTCATTTTATCAAAGCCTTGGTATTATATTTGGGTCAAACGTAGGTACAACTTTAACAGCTCAATTAATTGCTTTGAAGTTAACTTCATTTGCACCAGTGTTTATTATTGCAGGTTTTTTCCTTAAAATGTTTGGAAAAAAATATAAAATTCTTGGTAAACCACTATTCTTTTTTGGTTTAGTTTTTTATGCATTAATGTTAGTATCAAATAATATTGAACCAATTAAAAATGATCCAGCTGTTTTGACTTTTTTTTCATCATTTTCAAATGTTTTTGTTGCATTATTTGTTGGGTTTATTTTTACTGCAGTAGTTCAGTCAAGTTCAGTTACAACTGGTTTAGTTGTTGTACTTGCACAAAGTGGATTGATTGATTTGAGGATGGGAATTCCTTTGTTAATTGGGGCAAATATTGGGTCAAGTACAACTGCACTGTTGGCGTCAATTGATCTGAACTTACATGCACGTAGAGTTGGAATTGCAAATTTTTTATTTAATTTAGGAGGTGCAATTGTGTTTTTTCCAGTATTAGGATTGTTCACATCATTAGTATCAAGTTTTGGCGGTGAGATGGGTCAACAAGTTGCTAATGCACATATTTTCTTTAATATTGTAACATTAATAATTTTTTTAATAATTACTAAACCTTTCTCTAAGTTTGTAATAAAAATGGTTCCAGGAGAAGAAGAAGAAATTTTGTATAAATCAAAATATCTTAGTGAAGATTTACCAACTGATAATTTGACTGCAATTAAATTAATAAAAAAAGAGATACAATATTCAATTGAAATAACCATAAAATTATTTTCTCAAGCAATTGAGATGTTTAAACGACCTACTAAACAAGGATTCATGATGCTTGAAAAACTAGAAACGCTAAATGATTTTTTAGATGAAAAAATAACCAAAGCCATTCTTCATGTGTCACACAGAAAATTGTCAAAGAGTGAAGCAAAAAAAAGTGTGCTACTTGTACAAATATCTAATTCTATTGAACAGCTTGGAGATTTAGGAGAAGATTTGTGTAATGTGACTCGTGATGTTTATGATAAAGGAGCATTGATGTCCTATGAATCAATTGAAGCAGTTGATAAGATTTTTAAAAAATTCGTAAAAAATTTAGAAGATATTAAATCTCATTTTCCAAATTTATCTCAAGAAGCAAAAATTGAAATAAAAAAAAGAGAAGAAATCATTTTAGATATCATTTCCAAAAAATATGAAGAACATTTATTGAGACTTAATGAAGAGAAAGATTACAAAGGAAGTACTTTTGTTGAGTCAGTGTCAATCATGGAAACTTCAGTTTCTAAACAAAGAGAAATTAGAAAGTATATGGAAAATTACGGTAAATTAAATACCAAATAATTCTTTTTTTTAAAATAAAATTTTAATTATTGATATTTTAAGGTAGATTCATTAGTATTCTTATGCTCTCTGTTACTATTCGTAACGCAGTGCGTCTACTGGTTTTAGTTTACTTGCTTGCACAGCAGGAATTGTACCTGCTATGACACCAATTAATACAGATACACCTAATGCTGTAAATATTATTTTTAAATTGACAGCACCACCAGAAGCTAATTTTGACATTACTCCACCTGAACTACCCATTAATGTAGGAAGTATTCCTGACATTAATATTCCAAAAAATACTCCAATAATTCCTCCTACAAATCCAATTAATGCTGCGTTAAGAATAAATATGATAAGGATATCATTATTTCTCGCACCAATTGCTTTCATGATTCCAATTTCTTTTGTTTTTTCAAGAACTGAAGTAAACATTGTATTTGCTATACCTACACTTCCAACTAACAATGCTACAGCTGCAATAGCTGTTAAAAAAGTAGTCATTGAAGACATCATTTCTGACCTTGCATCATTTGTTTGTTGATTTGAAGTTATTGAAAAATCTTTTTTGTCAGCAGTCACATGTCTAGAAAGCATAAGTTTTTTTTCAGTATTGTTTATTGCCAAATCTATTTCTTCTTCATTTTTAATTTTAATAATAATTGTATCATAAATATCTTTTTCTTTATCATCTAATATGTCGTAAGCTAAATCAATTGACATGAATACATTTGTACTTGAATCGTCAAGTATTCCAACTATTCTAAAAAGCCTATCTTCAACTGTGACAAGTTGGTTAATACCTAAATTTTTATCAAAAAAACCTTCTGCTATTTTTCCACCAACAACAATTACATTTGAGTCAGAAGGTCCTAACATTCTTCCTTCTTTAGTTTTAGATGTTGTTATTTGTGCCCATGTAGATGTATCAACACCAGTGACAGTAACTGAACCTTTTTCAGCAACATAATATATGTCAGCTTTGCCACTTATTTGTGTATCAATCATTTTGATATCAGCAACACCTCTTAATGCTTGTACGTCTGATTTATCAAGTTCAATTTCTTCACCTTCTTGCGTAGCACCACTTGATGAACTTGTATCAAAATGTTTTCCAGGGCCAAAGTTTGAAGCTTTTGAGGCTCCTGCTCTGAGAGTCAATAAATCACCACCTAGTTGATTAAATTGAGAATTCATATCAGCTTGGAGCCCTTCACCAAGGGACACTATTGCAACAACAGCAGCAACACCTATTACGATTCCTAGTATAGTTAACCAGCTTCTAATTTTAGCATGCAAAACCATATTTAGTGCATGCTTAAACGATTTTATTAGTTTCATGTATATTCAATTATTTTTCAATTTTTTTTTTTTGAACAAATCTTTAATAGTTTGTTTGTAAGTATAATTAGGATTTTTTCTTTTTCCTTTACTATGATTTTTTTGAATTATGATTGCAAGTACAAAAACAATTCCACCAATCATCCAT
>Ga0233437_1004061_pt1 | contig 17952 bp, 16 predicted proteins | sample SI_122_August201_FD_182714 | JGI IMG/M metagenome (GOLD analysis project Ga0233437, IMG submission 182714) | Seawater microbial communities from Saanich Inlet, British Columbia, Canada - SI_122_August2016_200_MG | ecosystem: Environmental > Aquatic > Marine > Inlet | place: Canada: British...
CAACTGAAGAGTCTTCGGAAAAAGAAACTAAAGAAGAACCAGCAGAAGAGGAAAAGAAAGAAGAAAAACCTGCTGAAGAGGAAGAAGACGATTTCTAAGAACCTCCAAGGTTCTATTTTTTATTTTTTTAATTAAAGTATAAACCGAATATTTTATAAAAAAATAAATCAATTTTGAAGTATGGTAAAAGAGGTTAAGGGAAAAGTAAAATCCGCATTAAGATTTTCTTTATTTGAAGGAGTTTCACATTCTGTTATGGTTGGAATTGGAGAACATTATTTACTAGCCTATGCCATTTTAATGAGTGCCACCGATTTGGAACTTGGTTTGATTGCAACTTTACCAATTTTCCTTGCTTCCATCTTGCAATTATTTTCTATAAAAATTATGCATAATTCGAGATCTAGAAAAAGGCCCATACTATCCTTTGTTTTCTTACAGGCATTGACTTGGATTCCAATAATTTTTATTTATAGTCTTGCTAATATTAAAATCCCTAGTTTAATATTTTTTGTTTCCCTGTATTGGATCTTTGGTTTGACTGCTTCTCCGATTTGGACAAGTTGGATTGGAGACCTTGTTCCAGAAAAAACAAGGGGTACATATTTCTCCAGAAGGAGGGTTGCAACAAGTATAGCTACTTTTATATCTTTTATACTTGGGGGATTTATTTTAACTTATGCTAAAGATACGCTTAATGATGCTTATATTGGATTTGCCATTATCTTCGTACTTGCATTATTGGCTAGATTTGTATCCCTCTTTTTATTAAATAAACAATATGAGCCAGTATTAAAAGTCACGAAAGGAAATGAATTTGCCCTTAAAGATTTTATTTTCCACTTTTCTAAAAGATTTAAGAAAGGGCATTTTAATACTGCTGTTTTATATTTCTCTTTTATTAATTTTGGTGTTTATTTTATTGCTCCCTATGTTGTTGCTTTTATGCTAAAAGATTTAAATTTTAGTTATATTCAATATGTAATTGCAATTGGTAGTGGTTTAATTACGCACGTTACATTTCTTCCAGTTTGGGGGAGAATCTTAGATAAATACGGTTCCCTGTCTATTTTGAAACTAACTGGTATGTTGATGGTTGTAAATCCTTTGTTGTGGATACTTCCCAAAGAGTTAGTTCATGTTGTATTAATCCAAATTTATGCAGGGTTTGTAATGTCTGGGTTTTTGCTAGCTTCTTTTAACTTTCTTTTAGAAACCACAAAACCGGAGAGGAGGGCTACTGCAATTTCCTATTATCATCTAATTAATGGGACTTTCATATTCTTGGGTAGTATTAGTGCAGCTTTGCTGATTAAATGGTCTGCAGGATGGAATTTGGATGCTTTTAGTGATATCTTCTGGTCAAAGTATATTATTGTTTTCTTGGTTAGTGGGGTTTGGAGATTGATGAGTTCTTTGATGATTTTACCAAAGTTAAAAGACATAAAAAGACATAAGAAAATCTCTTCAGAAGAGTTGGCTTTGAAAGTAATTTCTTCAGTTCCTGGAAGGGGATGGCATATGCGTGCGCATATTCATTCTGGCAAATAGTTAACTTACTTTAGTTTATTTGACAAGTATAAAGCAGATTTTTCTTAATTTTTAGTAACAATTATAAATAGGTTTGTAGGTTATCTTATTATGAATGTCGAAATAAGGAAAGCAACCCTTAAGGATTTAAGTATAATCCAAGATTTGAATTTAATGCTTTTTAAAAAAGAATATAAAGAATATGATAAATCTCTTAATTTAAATTGGACAAAAGGAAAAGAAGGAACTATATATTTTAAAAAAAGAATTACAGACAAGGATAGTTGTGCATTAGTTGCAGTAGTTGAAGGGAAAATAGTTGGTTACAGGGTTGGAGCGATCTTAAAGCCAGAGGCGTATAGAATCCTACCAAATTATGCTGAAGCAGAAAATATGTTTGTTTTGCCAGAATATCGTAGTAAGGGAATTGGTACAAAATTATTAAAAGAGTTCCTTAAGTGGTGCAAGGCTAAAGGATCTAAGAGAGTTAAATTGGTTGTGGATTCTAGGAATAAAAAAGCACTAGATTTTGATAGGAGAATTGGATTTAAGGATTATTCTATAATTTTAGAGAAAGAGATATAATTGTTCATATCATTTGATTATCAAAAAATCTTTGTCAATCTTACACTTCTTTTTTATACACTAATTTATTTCTTGGCCAGGGGGTTCATTCTTGGAAATAGTTAACGAAAGATTTATATCTTAGTTATCCGGATTTTAAGTATGGCTAAGTACAAAATTGAGTATGATAGAGAAAAGTGTATTGGTGCTGCAACTTGCACTGTTTTTTATAAAAAATTTAAGTTAGTTAAAGATGGAAAAGCAGATTTGATTGGTAGCAAGAAAGAGGGAGATTTATTTGTTTTGGAAGTTTCTGAGAAAGATTTGAAAAAAGTTAAAGAAGCTGCAGAATCTTGCCCTGTTAATGCAATTCATGTTTATGATGGAGATAAAAAACTAGCATAATTCTATTACCACAAAGTTTATATATTAACTATTGTTAATAAACCCTTATGAAATTATTACCTCAAGAAATAGAAGTTAGGTATATTATACCATCCTTAAGAAAAGGATTGTCGAAGGAATTTCAAAGTCAAGGACACAAGCAAAAAGATATTGCTGCTTTGCTAGAATTGACTCCTGCAGCAGTTTCCCAATATTTGAAAGATAAAAGAGGAACATTACAATTTGGTTTAGAAGTACAAAAAGAGATTAAAATATCATCTAAAAAAATAATTAAAAATCCAGACGCATTAAAAGAAGAGATGTATAGATTAACAGAAGTGATAAAAAAATCAGGAGCTATTTGTCAGATCCACAAAAAGTATGACAAGGTCCCTGCACATTGTGATTTGTGCTTTTACCATGGAAATAACTAAAGATACTATAATTGGAGAATGCATCTCAGAACACCCTGAAACTGCAGAGGTTTTGGTAGGGCGTGGACTTCATTGTGTTGGCTGTTTTGCAGCAGGTTTTGAAACACTTGAAGCTGGATTAAAGATGCATGGTAAGACAGATAAAGAAGTTGAGGGGGTTATTAAACAGCTAAATGAACTTATTAGAAAAACTAAGGATAAATAGAGAAGAATCATATTTTGATGCTTCATCTGGAACATTAATGGATCCAGAAGTTTTTTCTGCTATGCAGGAATACTTTAAGGTAGAGTATGGTAATCCTGGAAGTATGCATGCTAAGGGTTTAGTTGCAGCACATGCATTGAACTTGGCGAGACAAAACGTGGCCAAAATATTAAATGCTGATCCTGAAGAAATAATTTTTACTGGTTCTGGTACTGAGAGTGTTAATCTTGCTTTGAAGGGTGTTGCCCAAAAAAATAAAGATAAAGGCAAACACATTATTTGTACTAGCATAGAACACCACGCAGTCTTAGATAGTCTTGAATATTTACAAAGAGTTCATGGCTTTAAGATTACATTAATTGATGTTGAAGAAAATGGTATTGTGGATGTAGAAAAGATAAAAAAAGCAATAACCAAAGATACCCTCTTGATTAGTGTTATGTATGCTAATAATGAAGTTGGAACAATACAACCCTTGAAAGAGATTTCTAAGCTTACCAAGAAAAATGGTATCTTTTTGCACACAGATGCTTGCCAGGCAGCTAATTCAGAATCATTAGATGTTGAAGAGTTGGGTGTTGATTTAATGACTTTAAACGCTAGTAAAATTTATGGTCCGAAGGGTGTTGGATGTTTGTATAAAAGAAAGGGAATTGAGATGGAACCTTTGATTCATGGGGGGGGACAAGAGTATAATCTTAGAAGTGGAACAGAGAATATCCCATTAATTGTTGGTTTTTCAAAAGCATTAGCAATTGCACATAAAAATAAAAAAGATTATTGTAAAAAACTTACTGAACTAAGAGATCACTTGATTAGCGAGTTGTTAAAGATTGACAATACTATTCTAAATGGGGATCCAAAGAAGAGACTCCCAAATAATGTTAATATTACTTTTTTGAATGTTGAAGGAGAATCTGTTTTATTGAAATTAGATGAAAAAGGAATCTGTGCTTCATCTGGATCTGCTTGTGCTTCTAGATCTTTAGACCCAAGTCATGTGATTACTGGGCTAGGTATGCCCAAGGAAGCTGCACATGGGAGTATAAGGTTTACTTTGAGTAAACACACTACCAAAAAAGGAGTTGATAAAGTTATAGAGGTTTTACCTAGAATCATCCAGGAGCTAAGGGATATTTCCCCTGTTGATATGACTGTTGAGGATATTAAAAATGCATGATGTTAAATCAAAAGATGGAACAGAATGGTTTTATTCTAATAAGGTTAAGGACCATTTTTTTAATCCTAGGAATATTTTGAAAGATGGCCATGATGTGGAAAAGTATGAGAAAGAAGCAGATGGGATTGGTGAGTGTGGTTCTGCTGCATGTGGAGATGTAATGCGAATGTGGATTAAGGTTAAAGATGGGAAAATAAAAGATTGTAAGTGGAGAACATTTGGTTGTGCCTCTGCAATTGCTGCAACTTCTATGTTTTCTGTGATTGTTACTGAAAAAGGTGGGATGAAGATTTCTAAAGCTTTGAAATTAAAACCCCAAGAAATTGTTGAAAGATTAGATGGATTGCCAACTCGGAAGTTCCATTGTTCTGTTTTAGCAGATCAAGCATTTAAATCTGCTGTAGAAGATTATAAAAAAAGGGGGTGAAAAAATGCAATTAGATGTTATTGAAAAACTTGCTGCTTTGCTAACTGTTGCTTTTGGATTAGTTGCTGCATTAGCATGGAATGGAGCAATTCAAGCCATATTTAAGGCAGTTTTTGGAGATGCTAGTGATATTCTTGCAATGTTGATATATGCAATTGTTGTAACAATTATAGCTGTTTTTGTTACTATTAAAATTGGAAAGACAGAAGCAAAGATTAGAGAAAAGTATGAAAAGAAGCATGGCCATACTGAGGTTTAAACCAAAGATTTATTAATTCTTTTTCTTTTATTTTTTTATGAAATGTTCTAAATGTAATGAAAAAATAGAAGAAACTTTTTTAGGAAAGATAAAAGGAACTTATGTTAAAGGAAAAGCTGTTTGTTCTGATTGTCAGAAGAAGCCTCAGTAGCTCAGTTGGTGGAGCAATTGCTTCGTAAGCAATAGGTCGGGGGTTCAAGTCCCTCCTGAGGCTTATTTACCTTTAGGCAAAAGCCGTAAAATTCTTAAACTTAGAAATATATAATTTGTAGAATGAAACCAAATGGGTTGGTGTTTGGTTTATGATAAGTAGAAAAAAAGGACAAAAATAGATGAAAAATCATTCAAAATTGGTTAAAGAACACTTTGAGAATGAATATAAACAGTATGATGAAATAGTTAGGAAACTCATTCCAAAGTATGAAGAAATGCATCAATTGGTTGTAGATTTAGTTAATTTTCCAAAAGAGTCAAGATTAGATATACTTGATTTGGGAAGTGGGACTGGACAAACTGCTTTAAAAATATTGAAAAAATTTCCAAATGCAAAAATAGACGGAATTGATATATCCAATAATATGATTGAACAATCAAAAATCAGATTAAAAAATTATTTGGACAGGATAAAGTTTAAAGAGGAAGATATAATTGATTCAAAGTTCATAAAAAAATATGATGCAGTTGTTTCTGTTTTATGTATACACCATTTAAATTCAAAACAAAAACAAGAGTTTTTCAAAAAGATATTTGAGACATTAGACAAAGAAGGAATTTTTATAATTGGGGATATAATAAAGTTTGACACTGAAAAAGAAACGAAAGAGAAAGAGAAAGAATGGAAAAATTATTTAGTTTCAAAATTAGGGGAAGAAAAAGCAGAATTTTGGTTTGATAATTATAAAGAAGAAGACCTACCAGATTCCATAAATAATCAATTAAAATGGTTAAGGAATGTGGGATTTAAAGAAACAAAATGTTTGTGGAGACATATGAATTATGCTGTTTTTTATGGAAAAAAACAAACTGGTGGTGCGCGTAAGAAGTAGATAGTTTATGCTTAATAGTACATACGCCCTCCTGAGGCTTTTAATTAGATCTCATCGCTCTTGCGACCGCCAGCTCTAACTCTCCTTCGTCAATTGGGCCAGGTCCGCCACTAACTTCAAAAGATGTGTACTTTTCTTTTCTAGTTTGAGGTCCTTTTGCAACAACATCAAAATAAACATAACCAGTTTCAACACCTAAATCAGGAGAACCCACAAGACAGGTCTGGTGCATATTCCTATCATCCACTTTGCTTGTGAAACATTGAAAATACCTGCATTCAAAAGTATCTACTTCATAATTTTCTACTATTTTCCTTGCTGCGTCTACAACTGTCATTGGTTTTTCTGTTTCAAAATCTAAATCCATTTTAATTAAGGGACTTTAGAACTATTTATAAAATTATCTAATCTACCCCAAAAACAACAACAAGTACATCAGTAATATTCCAAGTATAAAGAATATTAAATTAAGTAATGATTTTCCCCTATGTGTTTCTTTGTGTGTCTCTGGAAGTAGATCTGTTGCCGCAATATAAATAAATCCTCCTGCAGCTATAGGCACTAAAAAATTAACAAATGCTTCTGAACTATTATGTAAAATAAAGCCTAGAATGCCTCCCAGAATTGCTGCTAAGCCACTTAAGAAGTTATATAGCAATGCTTTTAATTTACTAAATCCTCCGTGCAGTAAAACTCCAAAATCTCCTAGTTCTTGAGGAATTTCGTGCAAAGCTACTGCCATTGTTGTTGCAATTCCAGTTGGAATATTAATCAAAAAACTTGCTGCGATTAATAACCCATCTATAAAATTATGTACAGTTTCTCCAAATAAACTCATGTAAGCGAAATTATGGACTGTACAATCTGCATCGTGGCAATGTCTCCAGTGCAATCCTTTTTCTATTATCAAGAATAAAACAAAACCGATGAGCACACCAAAGAAAGTATCTTCAACACTTAGTGTTTCAATTGATTCTGGAATTAGATGTAGAAATGCATCTCCAATTAATGCTCCTGCTGCCAAACTAACAAATAATAATAATATTTTTTTTAGGGTTTTATGCTTAAAGGATAATGCTGTAACTCCAATTAGAGAAATTAAACTTATTACGAATGTACTCAATATTATCCAACCTAAAACATGCATTTTACTATAATTGGTTTTACACTCCTTTTAAAGTTTCCTAGAATTGTTTGGGTAATGGAGAAAATTGCCTATCTTTAATTAAAAGAGCATAAGCCTCAGAATAGGTTGTAACCTTAACGTTATTTTCTTTTAGATGGGCTAAAAAATTATCTAAGTCATCTAGTTTTTCTTGAGTATCAAAAGTGTTGCAATGTAATTGGAGGATAAAGAAGTCTGATTCTTCATAAGCGTCTATCCATTCTACATAGTCTGTATGTCTAAAATCTAATCCATACCAATCATAGTGATAAATTGGATCATACCCTTTTGGGGTTATAATTACATCTTCATCATAATAAGCTACTGGCACATGTGTATTTGCTATAAACTTAAATCCCGCATCCTTCACATTTTCATATTGTTCGGTGGTCCATTGGTTCCCAGGGGGAAGGTAGGTAATTAGTCTTCTCCCAAACAGTTGTTCAATCTCTGTTTTCCCCTGCATCACATTAAAATATACTTCTTCATATTTGGGGCAGTAGTATTTATTTCTACAATGAGAATATCCGTGCATTGCCAATTCATACCCCCCATCTTGCAACTCTTTTAGATAAGAAATCATTATTGGATCATCTTTTAGATCAAATGTTTCTCTAGTTTCTTCTATAAATATGTGTGGAGAAACGCCCAATGTGGCCACAAAGTTGTGCTTATCAATTATATCTGATACTGCACGGAAAGTTTCCATATTGTAACCGTATTTGTCAAAGTATTCTCCAGTGTCTTCCAAATTCCAGTAGTCATCAATCTCTATTATAACTAATTTTTGAGGAGATACTGCCCTTGTGGAAGTATCTAGCCCGGAGATCATATAACTCATGATTCCGAAAGCAACTAATGAAAGTATAAAAACCGCCAAGGAGAGATGGATTAAGAGGGACTTATTCTTTTTTGAGAATTTTAGTAATTTTTCTTGAAATTTTATACTCTTTCCCGATTTAATAAATAATAAAATGGCTAATGCGATTAAAATAAGATAGGTTATCCAACCCAATACGAGAGAATAGATTTCATGTAGATCAAGTCCTTCAAACATAGTTTAATTTTAATTCCTCTTTTTAAAAAAGTTATGTTTATTAAGTATTAATTTTAAAATTAAAGTATGAAAAGAGGGTTTGATTCTAAGAAATATGTAAAAGCACAAAGGGAAGCTATTTTGAAAAGAATAAAAAAATTTGATAGATTGTATCTAGAGTTCGGAGGCAAGTTGTTGTATGATGGTCATGCTTCTAGGGTTTTGCCTGGATATGATCCTAAATTAAAGATTAAATTACTGGATAAATTAAAAGACAAAGAGATTATTTATTGTGTTGGTGCAAAAAATATTCAATCTGGACAAAGATTGGGAGATTCTGGGTTAACCCATGATAAACAAGCTTTGAAAGAAATGAAAGAATTAGGAATTAAGAAATTAATTATTACAAGATATGAAAATCAACCAAAAGTTAAGGAGTTTATAAAAAAGTTAGATAAGTTAAAAATAAAATATTATTTGCATAGAGAGATTAAAAATTATTTAAAAAATGCTGCTAAAGAATTGAAAAAACAGCCCTATGTTGATGTTGATAAAAAATTAATTATAGTCACTAGTGTTGGTTCTGGTTCTGGAAAAATGTCTTTTTGTATGAGTCAGATTTTACATGAGAAAAATGCTGGGTTTGCTAAGTTTGAAACCTTTCCCATTTGGAACCTCCCATTAGATCATCCAGTTAATATTGCTTATGAAGCTGCAACTGCAGATTTTGGAGACTATAACATTTTAATTGGGAAAAAAGTAAATTATAATAGAGATGTGGAGAACTTTAAGATCTTGAAGAAGATTACTGGAAATGCATTTGGTTATAAAAATCCGGTTGATATGGGTGTTAATATGGCAAAAGAAGGAATAATTGATGATAAGATTTGTAGAGAAGCTGCTAAAAAAGAAATTGTAAGAAGGTATAAATTTTATTCTGATGAATTTAAGAAAGGCAGGGAAAAGAGAAAAACTTTGGTTAGAATAAGAGAGATTATTCAGAAGATCTAAATTGTTCCATTACTTGTTCTGTTTGATATAATTTTATTTGAGTTAATAGATCTAACCCCATATAATCGTGACCTAAAACAATGTAATTAACGCATTCTGCAAACTGTTCGTCTACCATCCCAGTTGCAACTTCATCGCATACATCCGGACCAATCCAATTAAAATATGAATAATAAGAGGGGTGTCCAACTAGTTTTTCTCCAGTGGTTGTGTCTGTTATTCTGTCTACCCAGCTGAATTGATCTAGTATGGTCTCTTTTTCATCATCCGTTAACATATCAAAATAAGCGTGTCCAATTTCGTGAGAAACTGCGTCTACCATTGGTCTTTCAGAGGGTACTGCCCAATATTCATTTAGTGGCCTTTTTGTCCCATCTGGATAAATATCTTCCTTTTCAAATGCTTCCCTATAAAATTCCATATCTCTTAATAAGATTAAATACCTGCATTCATGATCTTCTATTGGTGCCCAGCTGGGTAACCATTCTGAATTGTCTCCAACTAAACCTGGAGATTTCCCTGCAAAGTCTAATTCATCGCTTTGGTAGAATAATAAAGGAGGAACTTCATATTTTTCTGAAATCAATGCTAAAGCGTCATTTATTGCACTTGTTTCTTGGCCTGTGAAGTTTACGATTATTGGTTGTTCTACCCTTGTTTCTAGGGAGGGATCTATGTTAATGTGTGTGCTTTGTCTTGGAGCGCAACCTGCCAAAGCAACTACTGCTATTAAAGGCAATAATAGTCTTTTCATATTTTGCTCCAATTTTGAAGTGGTTATAAGTCTTTTGTTTTAGTTAATTTTATAAATGGAATTTAGTCAGTTTATTGCATGCGGGTGTGTCAGAGTCTGGTCAAATGAGCTAGACTTAAGATCTAGTAGCTTAGTGCTTGCGCAGGTTCGAATCCTGTCACCCGCACTTATTTTATTAGCTTGCCACGCACGGCCATGAAGTATTTAAACAATAATTGCTTTCATTAGGGTATGGAAAATACCTCCCTGAATTGGATACCTTTGTTTAAAGATCAACAAGTATATCTATATGGATTGCATTGTTTATTTAAAAAAATTGTACTAAATGTGATGTTAAAACACAATATTGAATCGTATAGTAAATTATCCAGATATAATTCAATCTGTCAAAGAAGTCTTTATTATTGGCTTGATGGAAGGAGGCCGATACCAATTAAACATTTTATATATTTTATTTCAATTTCAGATTATTCCATGGAAGACATCTTACCTAGAATAAAATATGAATTAAAGGGCATTAGTATGGGGAGTGGAGCAAGAAAGAAAATAACAAACTTGCCTTTTTTTATAGATGAAGAACTTTTGTATTTGGTAGGATATCTTTTTGGAGATGGATGTCTTAAATCAAAAGAATGGACAATCCATTTTTGCGATGAATATCTGTTACAAATAGAGAAAATTAATACAATAATTATTAAATTATTCGGGATTGGAGGGAAAATTACTAAATTTAATGATAATAAATATGAACTGCATGTTTATTCAAAGGCACTTGCAATATTTTTTAATAAACTATTTGATATGCCTTACGGGAAGAAAAAAAGAATAATAATGCCAAAAATAATTGAAAATGACCAAAAATTAAAATTATCTTTTTTAAGAGGTTTCTCTGATGCCGATGGCGGAGTCCCAAGGATGGAAGAATATAAAATTATCCCCAATTGGATATTGAATGCACCAAATATTGAAATTGCATCGAAATATCAAAATATCCTGTTAGATCTAAAAGAAGTACTAAAAAAACAAGGAATAATTCCAAATATTTACTACCACAAAAAGAACGATAGTTATAGACTTATTATATCTGGAAAAAAGAATATATTTAAATGTAAGGAAATAGTGATATTTGAACATCCGATTAAAGAAAAAAGATTGAAAGAACTAGTAAACTCTTTGCCACGGTAGCTTAGCAGGTAGAGCACGGCATTGGTATCTTAGCCAAAAATGCCGAGGTCGCGGGTTCAATTCCCGTCCGTGGCTTTTTTTTGTTAGAATCTTTTGAAACTTACTATAATTGATCTAAAAATAAAGACCAGTTAATTTTAAATAATCTTACCAAATACATTAATTATGGTTAGGGGAGCCTCTTATTTTTATGGTGGGATATTTTTTGGAGTTGTCTATCTTCTTTATAATTCTCTTAGCCTCCCCATAGGTTTGAGTTTCTTTATCGGGTTTGCCGTTACAATCTTGGTTTATCTGTGGGGGCACAATAATAGATAGTTGTAAAAATTTTATAACTGCTACTTTTATAAAAAAATCTATTTTATTTTCTGTGTTTCAAAAACATTTTTACTTCCAATTTCCGCTTTTTCAACGGTAACCCTTATTCTCTTAGATCTAGTTTCTTCACGTTTGCCCCTCAAAATCCACCTATAAATCATTTTTTTTGTAGATGCGGGAAAACTATCAAAATTTTTTCTAGCTTTTTTATTTTTATTTAGACTTATCTCTAATTCAAGAGGCATATCTGGATTTTTCGGAATTCCAAAATCATGAGTGGGCCTTTTCAAACCTTCTTTATAAAATTTTAAACCAGTTGGGGTCATTCTTTTCTGTTTAATTAACTCTTTAGCATACTTTTGTGTATTGTCACTCCATTTGCTATTCTTATTCCTTTTACTAAAATTTCTGATATATTTATTTTCATCAAATCTTTTTACTGTAGTATCAATCCAACCAAAACAAATAGCTTCTTCCATTAATTCCCTATGTGATGGAGAGGATTTGCCTGTATGTTTTTTATATACAACTAGAGAAACTTTATTTTCTTTATCATGATTTTCTGTCAACCATTTTCTAAAATCTTCAACACTCAACACAGTTATTGTTTTCATCTTTCTATTTAGTTTACATTTACATTTAAATTTTACGAAAGTCTTTTTCCAAGGATATACTAAAATTCCTTGAAACGATACCTTTAAAAAATAAAAACAAGGTAGAAAAAATATGCAGGGGTGCCGGAGTGGTCAAACGGGCTAGGCTTAGGACCTAGTGGCTTAGTGCCTACGCAGGTTCGAGTCCTGTCCTCTGCATTTAATTTTTAAGAATTAATATTATTTTTATGAAATTACAGGAGCATCTCTAAAACTATCATAAGTAACTTGGAGTTTAGTCCCCAAACTGTTTTGAGTGCCCATTTTAATAAGTTCGTATAATTCTAAACTAGCTTCATTACTTGTCCTCATACAACCATGGGACAGATATGCGTGAGATAAATCATCATAATCCCAATCTCCTTCTCTCATTAAATTCCAAGCCTTGGTCCATAAATTGGGGTTCCACCTCTCTTTGAATATCTCATTTTTTGTTGCACTTGTACCATGAAGTCCGAAAGCGGTCCAAATCAGATTGCTTCCACTACGCACACATAATCTATTCCACCTAGGACCAAATGGATTATTTGGATCTTGATCAAACCCTAGTGGGAACCCCCACCGTTTTGCTTCTCTATTTTCTAGCTTTTGGCATATCTCATATTCCCCGGGTTTTACACAATAAAAAAGAGGAACACATTTACCGCCATCCCATCCACAAGGGGCATAGGTGTCATAACTTGCTTCTGCCTCACATTCGCTTATGGAGTTTCTGTTATTACATTCTATTGCCCTTTCTTCTAGTTCGCATTGCTTTTGTTCGCTAGGATTGCAATCTTTTCCTACTATCATTGGATATCTTTTAACTAGTCCATTCGAATCGTATAAGTATAACATTGCATCAGATAAACTAATTGTTATAGAGTAATCGCCACTTTCTTTCATTTCCCCCCTTTCACAACAAACAACTGAAGAATCTCCAGGACAGTAATAAGATGTAGGCTCTGTGCTACATTCATACAAATTAGTATCAGTACATTCTCTTCCAGAATATGTTGCTTCACAAGTAGGCCTACAACATGATTCTCCTTGCCCACAATCAAGTTGTCCTGCAGAGTATTCATCCCGGCATTCATTATCGGCATGGCAACCATAAACTTGCCCTTCTACTTCATTTCCAACATTAACTGCTTCACAGGTTTGAATTACCTCACAAACAGGTTCTGTTTCAACTTCTGCTAAAACCTCTCCTTTCTCTTTTGTGTTTAAATTAGAAGAATCAAGTATTACCATCCTAAACTCATCAAAACTTTCTTCAGAACTATGTTTTGTTGTTTCATGTATATTTTCTAAACATTTTATGGCATCTGCCGAAGTTCTTGCAGCAGAAAGTTTATCTAATATAGGAGTTAAATCAATGGGTTCTAATTGATCCTCCTTCATATCAAGTTGTTCTTGAGCAAGTTCAATTAATTTGTGTTGAACATTTATTATTTCTTCAACTACTTCTTCTTCAGTTGCAGGTTGTTCTATTGTTGATACTTCTTGTAATTCGACTATCTTTTCTTGAACTTCTTCTATTTCAGTTGCATCTGATACTTCTTCTTTGAGCTCTTCTAGAGATTGACTAATCTCTTCTAGATCTTCTTTTACTTCCTCTTTTGTGGATTCAGATAGATCTTCAGATTGTACTACTTTTTCTGCAACGTCAACTATTTCCTTTGTTTCTTCTACTACTTCTACTACTTTTTCTTCCTTTTTCTCTTCAGAAGGTTCAGACTTTACTTCGTCAACACTTTTTTCCACATCTTCTTTGATTGCTTCTGTTATTGTCTCAACTGCTTTTTCTAGTTTAAGACTGGTAGTTGTTTTTTGTGTTGAAACTTTTGCTTGGCCTTTAATGCAAAGGTCTTTTGTACTGTCCCACTCACAATATTTTCCTGCTACCCCTGCACACACAGGGTCTCCGCATTTTGCTTCATTTTTTATATCCAAACATTTATCTAATTCTGAGCAATCTTTACAAGAATCAGAGTATAACCAATCTGCTCCAAGTGCTTTATTTATTTTAACATAACATCCATTGAATGCATCACATTTTTGTTCTACTTCATTTCCCACATTAACTTCACCGCATGTTTGGATTACCTTACAAACGTTTTCCGGTTCTACTTCCTCTAAAATCTCTTCTTTTTCTTGAGTCTCTAAGTCAGAATAAATAATTATCACACTTCTAAAATCATCAAAACTTTTTTCAGATTTTAATTTTGTTGCTTCGGGTAGATTTTCTAAGCATTTTATGCTATCTGCTGAAGTTCTTGCAGCAAAAAGTTTATCTAATATTGGAGTTAAATCAATTGGCTCTAATGGATCGTCTTCTTCCTCAATTTGTTCTTGAGCAAGTTCAATAAGTTTGTGTTGAACCTCTATTATTTCTTCAACTATTTCTTCTTCTGTTATTGGTTGTTCTACAACTTCTATTTGAGTTCCAGAGTATAGCTCCAAGGTTATTTCTTCTTGAACTTCTTCTATTGCAGTTACTTCTTTAACTTCTTCTTTAACTTCTTCTAAAGCTTCACTGATCTCTTCTAAATCTTCTTTTATTTCTTCTTTAACAGGTTCAGATATAGTTTCGGATTGTATTGCTTTTTCTACAACATCCATAATTTCTTCGGTTTCTTCTAATACTTCTATTAATTTTTCTTCTTTTTTTACTTCAGAAGGTTCTATTTTAATTTTATCAACAGTTTTTTTTATATCTTCTTTAACTACTTCTGTTATTGTCTCAACAGCTTGTTCTGTTTTTGTGGTTGTTTGGGCCTTTGTTGTTCCTTCAATACAAAGGCTTTTGGAGTTATCCCATTCGCAAGACTTTCCTGCTAATCCTGCACAAAGTGATTCTCCACATTTTTCAAAATTTTTTATGTCTTGACATTTTTCTAGTTTTGTGCAATCTTTACAATCATCATCAGAAGCCCAATCCCATCCAAACATGCCCTTATTTAACTTTAAATAACATCCATTAAAATTATCACAAGTATCTTCATCTTCTTTTTCACATCCTGCTTCAGGAATTTGGATTTCTACTTGGACTTCTCCAGTGATTGTTTGTTCTTGAATTAAAGAAACACTGCTTCCACCTAACATGCTTTTTAGTTGATTGTATTTGCTCATCACCTGTTCAACATAACCTGTTACGTACTTTTCATTACAGTTACGGCCATTATAACCCCTAAGTGCCGCTTCCCAGCCACGATAAGAGGCATATTTCTCCCTGGTTTCTGGGTCACAGTCTCCAGTGGGGTTTAAACCATTTTTAAAAGATTCATATTTGGCTTTTAATATTTTGACTCCACATTCTATGTTCTCTTCTGCATTTTTTACACCAACTAAATCTTCAATATCATTTACTCCACAAATATCTTTTGCTGTTCCAGGTGTTGTTTGCATTAATCCCGTACACCCATCTGAGCCACAAATATTTGCATCACATGAACTTTCTTGTAACATAACTGCTAGAGTTAATACTGGATCTACATTATATTCTTCAGAATATTTTATTATCCACTTAGCATAGTCATCACAGTTATCTCCGCACCTACATAATCTAGTATCTACTGTGTGAGATCGGAGATACTCCATCAAAGAGGCCAAGTCAGAAAAACTGATGTCTGTGCCTCCGACTCCACAGTGTTTTAGAACTTCTGCTGCCACTGCATCACCATGTCCGGGTTTATACAACTCCTTTTCGTCTACAATTACTTTTATTTTATCATCATTTCCATTATCTCTGGAATTAGCAGAACTAATAATAACATTAACACCTTGTTCGAAAGATTTTCCTACAAGATTGTTGCATAGAGCATAAATAGCACCTTCTAGGCTGTATACTCCAAGATCCACTTCCTCTTCACCCAACGCCCTGCAGTTATCTTGAGATACAATAAACTCTTTATCCATATTTTTATAATTCAAAGGGTTGCAAACCCACTTACCATTTTTAAATTTAAAAGAAACTTCATCATTATCTCCTGCAAAAGCAAGATAACCCCAATTACTATTCCTTCTTTTATCAGAATCATATTTAATTGTACAAAGTCTATCTGCTTTAGCAATTGTTTCTTGTGTTTTTTCTCCTTTTGCTCTTTGTCCTGCCATCCATCTATAAATCTCTGCAATCCTGTAATGGGATTCTGAGGTGATATCATTATCAACATCCCACCTAGCTAGTTTTTCATAATCATCTATAAATTCTGAACGATCTTCAGCGGCTTCTTCTTCTGTTTTTATTCTTTCTAATTCCTCTCTTGCTTTTTTAATATCTTCATCATCTACAATTGTTCTATTTTCTAAGATTTTCTTTGATATATTGTATAGTGTATCTGTTGTGTTATAACTTAAATCATATAAGTCAATATCTCTAGCAAATAAATAACAGTCACCTAAGAATCTATCTCTCTCATCATATCCACAGGAACCTACCAGTGCCCAATCATCTCCAACCCCATCTGGGTCATAAACAGAACACACCCTTTTTATTCCATGTTGTACAAATCCCGGCTGGTAGTGTGGTTCATCAGGAATACACTTATCAGCAGAGTCTATATTTTTCTTTTCTATTTGTCCTTTGATTAGTTGATCTTTTAGGTAATTCATCGAGAATGCACTTGATACAGAACTAAAGCCACATTCTTCTCTTCCATTAATAGAGATACACATTTGATTAAATCCAGGGGGTCTTGCAGTCAATACAAAGCTTTGGTCAACTGTTTCTCCTTTTCTTAAGTATCTTTGTCCGCCTAATGAAAATCCTTTTGGATCTGTTGCGGGCATTACATTTCCAACTGCATCTTTTAAGTAAACATTATATCTTACATCAGTATTTCTTCCTGCATAAATATGATAATAAATTCTATAAGCTGATTGTCCTTGTGCAAATCCTGATTCTCCAAGTTCTGCCATGGTTTCTGGATCTACTGCAGTGTATAAGTCTTCTTCAAACCATCCTGTGAATTGAGGTGGACTTTCTGGTTCTGTTAGTTGTGCTAGTAGGTCTCCTCCACCAGGATATTGTCCGAAGATTGCTGCCTTACAAAGTTCACTTCCTATCTCATTTGTACTTCTTGAATGGAATGCTGCGAAGGCACTTCTTGCATATTCTTTTTTGAAGAAATCTACATTGTCACTTAATTGATCCCAGCTGCTTTGCCATGAAACATCAATTGCTCCGCTGCTTCCTGCTCCAAAAATATTACTTGCTATCCATTGTCTTAAACTTCCGAAAATATCAACTAGTGCTAAAGCTTCGTGCCATAAAATATCACACATGTACACACTTCTTATTTCATTACAAATTCCAACTGGTTCCCCATTTACTTTTGCAGTTTCTAAACAATCTCTGAAACTTCCTAGCATGCTGTATATGTTTTCTAATCCCGCATGTACTCCTGTTAAGCAGATTGGAACAGGTTCATATGGAAGGTTGAAGTTTGGTAGGCCGAGTATAATACTTCCGATTATTCCTGTTTCAACTACACTTGCACCAATCTTCCAATTTCCACCTAAATTAAATCTTGAAACTGGACACATTACTGGATCACAAACACCAAATAAAATCTTACAATCAGTTTCGGGCATAAGGTATTTACATTCAGTCATTATGCTTTTTGTTTTGGTTGCTATTTTTCCAGCTAGGTATGTCTTTCCCCTTACTGTTACTTCGTTCCCATTTCTTGGACCTTTATCTGCATCTCTGTATGCTGCTTGAATGTCTCTTGATAATTGGGAATAAGAGCCTGTTCTTGCAGTGGGATTTTCCACATCTAATAAACTAGAATGAACAATAACTTTATCATCTCCAC
>Ga0233437_1004066_pt1 | contig 17931 bp, 20 predicted proteins | sample SI_122_August201_FD_182714 | JGI IMG/M metagenome (GOLD analysis project Ga0233437, IMG submission 182714) | Seawater microbial communities from Saanich Inlet, British Columbia, Canada - SI_122_August2016_200_MG | ecosystem: Environmental > Aquatic > Marine > Inlet | place: Canada: British...
AAGAACTTTTTAGGTATAGATATTTCTGAAGATGCTATTCAAAAAGCCAATAAAAAAGAAAATTGTGCTTTTCTAGCCACAAATGCCGAAGAATTTAGAACAGATAAAAAATTTGATGTCATTATATTCAATGAAGTCATTTATTATTTTGATGCAATTAAAATTATGAAGAAATATGAAGAATTCTTGAATCCAGATGGTATTTTTCTAATATCAATATGGGAAAATCCTAGAACTAAATTAGTTTGGGATCTTATTGAATTTGAATATGATTGCAAAGATTATATTCAACTAACCCATAAAGATGCAGATAATAAATGGCATGTTGGAATATTTAAGGCTAAACAACTTTAATTACAAACTTAAACTCTTCTTCTTTATCTCCTCGAAAAGTTTGATGGAATAATAATTCAGTTTTTCCAGCTTTAATAGCTTTCATAATAAATGTACATTCACCTTCATCAGAACCTGATGGTAAGTTTTCCATTTTGCCTTCATTTACCCTAGTAATTTTCTTTTCTTTTAATTCTAGAATGTCTTTATCATGTTCTACTAATTCTGGTACATACCCAACAGACTCTTGAATATGCAAAGAAAACCTTAATTCATCACCAACTTTGGCTTTCAATTCTTTTTCATCAAAAAGTTTGTTTAAATCAAGCATAAGAAGCTATAGTCTTGTATTCTTATAAACTTTTTCAATAATTATATAAACACCAATCCAAATAAATTAAACAATGAAAGAAAACACAAACTTAGCTATCAAATCTACACTTAAATTAGTATTATTCTTAATATTAATTTTTGCATTTGCTGGAAGATTAAATTATTGGCAAGGTTGGGTGTTTTTTATACATACTTTGCTTCTAACTGTTGTATTATTTATTATATTTAGAAATAAAATGGATTTATTCAAAGAAAGAATGCATCCTGGTCCAGGCACAAAAAAATGGGATATTGTATTCTATATTTTCTTTATCCCTGCAGCAATTGCACCAATTATAATTGGCCCATTGGATTCAGGTAGATTTTATTGGACACAAACATTACCAATGTGGGTTTATATTGCATCTTACCTAATTTATACCTTAACTATTGTCTTCTTAACATGGGCAATGTTTGTCAATAGATGGTTTTCTTCAGTAGTTAGAATACAAAAAGATAGAAAACAAAAAGTTGTAACAACAGGCCCTTACGCTTATGTAAGACACCCAGGTTATGCAGGAGCAATACCTATGTTTGTAACAATGGGTTTAATCTTTGGTTCTTATTGGGCAATTCTTCCTGGTTTAATTGCATTAATGTTATTATTTGTTCGAACTTATTTAGAAGACACAACTTTACAAAATGAATTGCAAGGTTACAAAGCTTATACAAAGAAAGTTAAATACAGATTAATACCAGGAGTTTGGTAAAATGAAAAGAATAATACTTTTACTTTTAACATTAACATTACTAACAGCATGTTCTCAAGTAGATTGTGAACAATTAGAAGGAGAAGTAAATGATCTTATTACAGAAGCTAATTATTGTGAAGTTGATACAGATTGCGAAGTTAATTTTGATTTTTCCTGTCCATTTGGTTGCGAGAACCTCGTCAACAAAGATGCTGATCTGACTTTAATACAAGAAAAAGTAAATATATATTATGAAGAATGCGATATGTGTATTTACACATGTCGAGAACCACCAATGGAAGATGAAATCAAATGTTTAGAAAATAAATGTATTGATATAAGGTAATAAAAATGTGTTTCACACCAAATGTTTCATTAACAACTGCAATTATTGAATTTTTTGTAGCTACATACATTTTACATATTAATAAATCTAAATTAACAAAAGGACTAGCTTTATTCATCTATTTGTTAGGTTTTTATCAATTTACTGAGTTTATGTTATGTACAACAGCTTTTCCAGAACTATGGGCAAGATTAGGATTTATTACATACACTTTATTGCCTGCATTAGCATTACATCTTACTTTAAATCATGTAAAAAAGAAACCAAATTTAATTTACATTTACATAATTCCAGTAATTTATTCAGTAACTGCTCTTGTTAATCAAAATTTCATATTAAATACTAGTTGCGGTAGATATTTTGTCTCTGTACAGAATATATTTTACAATCCAGGTTATTTATTCCCTGCAACAGTTTATTTCTTATATTATTTCGGTTTTGTAATATTTGTATGTTATTTATTAGTTAAACATTATACTAAGCAAAAGAATATTTTTGAAAAACAATTAGATCTAGATGCAATAATCGCAATGACTGTAAGTTTAGTCCCTGCATTAGTTTTATTCTTCTTATTCCCAGCATTTAGTATATCATTTCCATCTGTTTACTGCCAATTTGCCTTGATATTTACGATTGCTGCATTGATTGCAGTGCATTTGGAGTTAAAAATAAAGAAATAAATTACCAATATAGCATATTTATTTATTTATTAATACTCGTAAACAATATAAATAAACCACGATTTCTACACAAAAGGGGTAACCAATGACAGATGAAAAATTAGTAGAAATGCCAGATGTCCCAGCTGAATATATTGAATACAATGGACATATGCTTTTACAATTAACAATGACTTCTGGAGATAGATTTGGAGTTCATGTTGGTAGAATTGATGATTTAGTTAATGATCTAGTTGGTGATCCTCTTTATGAAGCAGGCAAAGACGAAGTTGGAGAAGTAAGTGAAGAAAGAGCCAGAGAAATAATAATGTCTAGACTAGGCCCTATTGAAAATGCATCTAAATCAAATGTTCCTCAAGGAAACTTAACAGGTGCTGAAGCCTATTTAATAGCTCAAGAACTTGGTTTAAGACCAGTTAGTTTTGGTGAATATGTAAGAGATTTAAGATGTTCAGATGCTTGGATAGATTCTCATCATGTTATGCATCAACAAAGAAGAGGATTAGCAGCACATGAAAAACGACAAAGACCTGGTCTTGTTGAGATTATAAAAGGTACTGCACAAGTTCATACTGATAGTTTTATAATTGATGCGAGATTTTCAGATACAGTTTTATTTGGACAATATATTGTTGATGCTAAAAAATTAGGTATTGAAGGACAACTTGTAGTTGTTCCATATGGGGAAGGTAGTAAACCAAATATCCAAATTAAGAAAATAGGAACTCTTCTAATTGGAAAAGAAGGAAATACAAGAAGTCAAGAATTATATTCAGTAGAATCTATAGATAATATTCAAGTTATTGATCCAACAGACTTCTTTGGAGCTCCTGGAAAATTTGGAAGAGAAAGAATTGGATTAAATAGTGTGGGTCATTATGAAGTAAGAGAAGATAGAACAGTCGATTTTACTAGAGGAGAACATCAACGTTTACGTGGCGGAGATTATCTTGAAATTGTAAAAGAACAAGGTATAAAAAAAGCAATAGCTAGAGCTAAAGAAGATATGTATCATGTTGTAGCTCACTTTGAACCTGGTTATGTTGGTCCAATTGCTACTGGAGGATATTTTAGCGCTAGAATAGATCCAAGTTTAAATATGCAAAATGTAAAAGGAAATCTTATAGTAAGGCTTCCACAACCAGGAAATTAATCATCAAACCTAAACAATTCTTCAATCCTTGCTTGTAAAACCCTTGCAATGTCATGAGCTAATTTTAGAGAAGGATTATACTTACCTTTTTCTAAGAAAACAATAGTTTCTCGTCTAACACCGACCTTTCTAGCTAAATCATCCTGTGTTAATTTATACCTAGCTCTGTATTCTTTAATTCTTGTTTTCATTTCACATCTCTTTTTTATTATAATGCAACCAAAAGCCACCAAACAAAAGAGCCATTAAACCAACTGAAATACTTGTTGCTTGTGAAATATCTCTAAAATTAATAACTTCATCAGATAAAAAACCAACCAAAATCAACAAATAAAGTGAAACATAAAAAGCTTTTGAGCTTGCCTTTTCTAATACTCTTTTACTTCTTTCATCATGTATTGGAAAACCATTTTTTAAATCTTTGTTTCCTCTTTTATAGACAAAATAAGCAAACATGATAATTATAAGCGCAACAATCACACCTAAAACTCCTCCTCCAATATTATTATTCATAAAAGCTTTTACAGAGAACAAAACACCAGTTGTAAGTACAACTAAACTTATTATAGCAATAACTATTAATCTAATTTGGTCCTTCATTTTTTACCACCTTTTAGAATCAATACAAAACTTCCAATTAAACCAACTAAATAACCCAATGGACATACAATAATTCCAATTAGGAAAAATGCTGCATGTAAAAACTCCATTAAATAAGGCAATATTATAATGCCACCACTAATTTCAGCTAAAGCATAAAAGAAATTATGCAAAATAATGCAAGCAAAGAATCCTAAAGCAGAAATCCCTGTCAATAAAAAGAATTTCTTTAATTTTCCTTTTATTTTCTCTTTGAAAGTAAAATAAGTTAACAATCCACCAAGAATAAAAAAGATTGCAATTGGTAAAAGAAATATTGGACCACTAAGTAATTCATTAAAAACAGAAAACTGTAAAATTAAAAAAATACCTACAATAAACAATAACCAGAATGTTACTGTTGTTTTTCTATGATTGAGCTTCATAATTATCACCTTTGTTAAATAAATCTAACCTTATGTTAGAAATAAATAACATACTAGTATAAATACTTTTCGTTTAGTATATAAAATGCAAACATTTAAATATACAACGTGTTTTAATATTAAAATATATTGTAGGTGATAAATATGGAAGTAGCAATAACTAAAATGTCTCAAAATGGTCAAGTGGTCATTCCTTCTGAAATTAGAAAGGATGCATCCTTAGAACCATCAACTAAGTTTTTAGTATTTAATGAAGGTGGAAATATCTTATTAAAGCAAATAAGAAAAGAAAATCTAGCAAGAGATATTGAATTAATTCAAAAAATAGAAAGAAGTGAAGAAAACATTGCAGAAGGAAAATATGTCAAAGCTGACTCTGAAATGAGTGATGAAGAAATAGATGATTTGCTTATAAATTAAAATGGAAATAATATTTTCTAATGAGTTTAGAAAGGAATTTAAGAAGATTAAAGATAAATCTACTAGATTAAAAATAATTAAACAACTAAAGAAATTAACTAAAGAACCAGAATCTGGAAAACCTCTTAAATATAAATTAAAAAACCATAGAAGTGTAAGAATTCCACCATTTAGAATAATATACAAAATAACACAAGATAGATTAATCATTAATTGTTTTGATCATAGAAAAGATGTGTATAAATAACTACCTCAATAATTCAGGCATAAATAATAACAGAAATCCTAATACAACCATAATTACGCCACCAGCAAGATGACAATACTTTGCATATTTTTCTCCAAAACTACTATTGATAGTAAATGCTGCTAATCCAAAGATTACTAAATCATCTAACATAAAAAAGAATGTGTATAAACCAATATAAAGATAATATTTCAAAGCACCTAAACCACTTAATGCTAACACTTGTGTAAATACAGCTGGAATTGCTGACGAACAAACAAATTCTACTGAATTAACTACAAAAGCTAATGCAATTATTGAAAAGAATATTGTAATTGTTAATGGTGCAGTTGCAATGTGTTTAACTTTGTCCATTGTTTTAGCACGGCTTTCAATATCACCAATTTTGCAAGTTAATGGTTGGTTCCTAGACTCAATATATTCTTTTACATTTATTATTCCACCACCTAAAGCAAATAAACCAATTAAAACTGTAAGCATTCTAATATAACCAGCTAATAAAAATACATTTAACCATGCTGTCATAAATAAGAAATATAAAATTCCAGAAGCAAGTACAAAACTTCCAACAATTAACCAAACTCTTTTTCTATCTTTAACTTCTAATAATATTCCAATTAAAAAAACTAAAACCCACATAGCGCAAGGGTTAAATCCATCAATTAACCCCAATACAACAGCTAATCCAGGCAAAGAATATTGTGTTAGATCAGTTCTTCCTAAGAAAGGTAAATCAAACTCACTAAAACCTGTTTCAGCTTGTTGAGTTGTTTCTTGTATAATTGGTTCTCTGCCTTCTTCACATACTAATTTACATTCTAAAATCATTGCTTTAACATCTTCTTTAGAATGAACACCCATTAATGCTTGTGCATGATCTGTTCCTGCAAAAATCAATGGAACACCTAAAGAACTTGTATCTAAACCAACTTGTTCTGCTAATTCATATAATAATCTAGAACCATCTGGAGTAGAAGCATCAACATAAATAAAAGGCATATCAGGCATCTCTTGCTCTAATTCAAGTATAATTGGCTTCATTTCTTTACAATGCGGACATGTTGGTAAGTAAAAGTAATGAACTACAAACTCTCCTTCTTCATATTGAGGGGTATCTTCACCTAATCCACTAAAATATATAATTCCACCAAGGATTAATAATATTATAATTAGATAAATATTAAATTTGACTTTGAAAAAGTCTTTGACCATTCCTTTTACATCAATCATACTATAAAGTTAGCAATATTTGGTCTTTATAAAGCTTACTTTAAGATTTATAAATTCCTTAATAAGATTTATAAATCCATATTCAATCCTTGATATTAAGGGTGCTTGCATGATTTACAATTTATAGATAAAAAACTAGGTTTTTAAAATGGAATTAGAACAAATTGTGCAAGCTGGATTAGATGCCTTAAAATTGGGAGCATGTGCTTTTTTGCCTGGATCTCTTTGGGACAATTATGTAGTATCAAAAGGAGAGACAACAATTAACATAAAAAAGAGAAATGGAGAAGATACATTCGGACTTGGTTTGATGAATGATTTTCATAAATATTTTGTTCCACTATGTGCTTCTACTATTCTAGCAATTTATTCTTATAAACATTCACAAAGTATTTCCACTGCAATGACAGTTGGCCTAGGATCATTTGGTGGATTTATAATAGGAGAAGAATATAATAAAACTAGAAGATATAATAAAGAATTAAGTGAAAATGAAGAGGAAGTTAATTTTTTCCTTGGAAGAATTGAAAAAAGATTAGCAAATGGAGAAGTTATAAAAGGAGAGAAAATAGAAAAAGATGTTCTTACTTATGTAAACTGGTTACATGAATCTAATAAACCAATGACTCCTTATGCAGAAGTCGAAGAAAAAATACAAGAAATAAAAAATAGAACAGATGAAATTAGAAAAGATAAAGCAAGATATATTGATCGATTTTTAGGAGACCAGGAAATAGAAGTTAAATCTTTTTATTTTGATCAAGAAGGAAGGGTGGTAACAGTAGAAAATGATTCTAAGTCACCTTATTCTAATCAAGTTAAATTCGTGTTATATGATACTGAAATACTTATTTCTGAATCTTATTATGGGGAGAGCCAAGAACCTGCATCTTCTCAACAAATACTCTATTCAAATATAGAACAAAGAGTTCCTTTTACTGGCCCAGAGCAGATGGTTGAAATAATGGATAAAGATCTTGAAAGAACTTTTGTATTAACTAAATATAAAGATACAAATAAATTACCAAGAAATTCAATTCAACCAAGAACTCCAGGGTTAGAAGAAGTTACTTACCAATAATCTAGTTATACTCACCATTAATAACTTTCCTTAGAACTTCATCTTTTACTTCAACAGGATTTGTTCTTACATTGATTGCGAAAGCTATTAGATTAATCGGATTGATATTCTCTGCATTGTTTAAGATATTCAATGCGTCATTCAAAGGAACATAAAGAGTAACATCTGCATCATCATAAAAACCATCATCTAATAATTCAATCTGTCCATTATTATCAACATCAATCTTCAACTCAAGATTGCCTGATCCATCTTCGAAAACTAAATTAGCTTTATCAAAATCACTCATTACTTTTGTAAAGAATACATTTGAATTAATAAAATACACAATAGCCTCTGCATCAAAACCAAAGTCTTCTGCTATATCTGTTTGAACAATTCTAGTTTCAATGTCTTCAATAACTTCAACAATTTCTGGATCTTCTTCAATAAGTTCTTCTGTTATCTCTGCTTTAGGTATTTCATACTTTTTCTTACATTCTACAGAATCCATAACAATTTCAGACATTTCTTCATATTCTGAAAATTCTTCTTTAAATTCCCTATACAAACTATCTTCATAAACATCTTCTATGCAGACGACAACAGACATATAACTTTGATAATTACAATACATAATGTTTGCATTTGAAATAATAATCCTATCTTCATAAGGGGAAGTATATTTTAATTCAAATTCATCATTCTCTTCATCTAAATAAAGTAATATCTGATCTTCATCTTCTTCAAGAGCATTCTCTATCCAAGAAGCTAAATCTGATGGTAAATAATTGTGTTTATTAACAATTACAGAACAAGTTCCTTTTGTAACAGCTAAAATATTTTCTTCACCCATGTCTGCATTAAAACTATCCCAATCAGGATATTCAATTTCAAAATCTTCTTCTTCAAAAACATCATAATCAATTTCCTCAACAATAGGCAACATAGCTTCATAATTCTCTTCAGCAATTTCTTCATCTTCTTCGCATTCAATTGAACCTAAAACAGTATCATAAATTGCCATAACTTCTGGATAACCTACAACTTCTTCTAAGCAAGCAATATTAATCATATGTGCTTTATTATTACAATCTGCTATCTTAATATGGGAAATTAATCTATGTTCTTGAAACATTGCAGTTGCTTTTACAAAATATTCATCATCGTCTTGCGAATAATCAACAATATGTGGTGCAGTAATTATACTATCAATTAAATAAGTATACAAATTCGAAGCTAAAACATCATTTGAATCAATAACTACAGTACAAAAACCCCTTGAAACACTAATTTCAGTTTCTTCATTTGTTTCATCACTTACATTCCAATCTGGATATTCTATAGAAAAACCACTATCTTCATAAATTAAGTACTCAATTTCTTCACTTAATATATCTTCTATAGTAATTTGATTGCAACTAGCTATAAAAACTACTAAAAACAAGACAAAAACCATCAAAATTACATTTTTTAACCCCATATTGTATGAATTAACAGCTTCTAAATAAAAAGTTTTTTATATTTTAATGTCTATACATTAATATGGAAGATAAAAATGCGATCTTTTTTAATTATTCGATACTTACTTGTTAGTCTGATTATACTATGTTTCTCTATTTCATTTGTTTCTGCTGATTTTTCGGATTTTACTTTTGAGCCACTTGATGCTTGTACTATAGGCTGCTGGGATGATGATGGTTGTGATAAAGAAAAATGCGAATCTTTAGGTTGCACTATGTGTGATGATGTTACTTGTGCTGAAACTTGTTTAGAAGATGAAAGAACACTAGGTGAAACATGTAATAAAGATGAACAATGTACTTCTGGTCATTGTTCTGGTCTTGCTAGGGCAGTAGGTTTTCAAAAAGCATGTTGTCCTGAAAAAAGTGAATGGAATTACCTAAAACAAGCCTGTATAGATAAAAAAGGCAAAATATTATTCCAAGCCCAACAAGAAGTTGATGAAGAAATAGAAGATGATGGTTTAAGTGGTGATCCAGATTATAGTCCTGGAGATGATTCTATTTCTTATTCGCAATCTAGTGGAGATTCTGGAAAAACTTATGATTATGCACCCTCTGACAGTGTTACCTGGCCATCAGATATTGATACAACAATGTCTGGGGCAACTGATCCAAACAAAGACATTTATGACAACATTTTCAATGTAGAAAAAACAAAAATAAATTGTGATCACAATTACAATAAAGAAATCTTAAAAAGACCAACAAAAGACAAAATTTGGTTAGTCTACAAATGTAAAAAATTCCATATTCTAAATCCTAACCAATTAGAAGACATTAGCAAAAGATTAAACAAACAAGTTACTGAAATAAAGAAAAAACAACTAAAAAGTATTGATACAGGTAAAGGCAAAATCAGAAAAGTCATGGGTTGTTTATGGAATGGTAAAAATATCAAAGATAAAAAAACAGGAAAATTATATTTTGTTAATAATTGTGAAAAATATCATTATTTAGATACAGAAACTTGGGTAGATAAAGGAGTACAATACGGTGCACCTGATGAATTGTATCATACAACTGTAGATTACATCCAAGACGGAGGTAATATTCCTTCAACAGTTGCTTGTCGTTACCGAGGACAAAACATTAGAAATAAAAAGAATGGGGCAATATTTTACATAAGTAAACATTGTAAAAAAAGACATTATCCAAATTATGAAACATTCAAATATTACATGGACAATATTTTACATCAAGGTTACACTGATTTACCTTCTGATACTGTTAAACAAATTCCAAAAGGTAAAGATATCCCTAAAATAAAAATAAAAGCAAAAATAAAAAAACAATGGAGTGGAAGACAAGAAGTAGATTTAGGTTCATCAGAAGTTACATTTATTGACATTTATAACAAAGGAAATGTTCCATTAAAATACAGAATTGAAACTAAAGGTTCTTCTTGGTTGGGAATATTCAAAAACTGGAAAGTTATCAACCAAGGAACATGGTATACTCTAAAAAAAGGCGGCCATGCAAGCATAATTGTATCATTGGATGCACGATTTATTGGAACAAAAGGTGATTATGAAGATTTAATTAAAGTTTACACAACAGATGTAGATAATAAAGTAAAAGAGCTCAAGATTAAAATCGAAGTCGAGGATTTCAAAAGAGATGCAGAAGAAGTTTCTAGTAATGTTTATTATCCATCTGGAAGAAGTTATGCATTTCCAGGAGAAGAAGTCACAATTCAATTCAACATTAAGAACAAAAACAAGAAGAAACATCCATGGATAGATGAATGCCATGATTATGGTTGCGAAAGTTATGGATTAAGATATACTTATGGTAATAATAAAGTAAATTGGGAATCTTCTAATCAAGATGAACTATTTATTGGCGGTCAAATAAATGTTAAAGACACTTGGGAAAAAGATATTTCATTTACTATTCCCCATGGAACAAAATCAGGTGGTTACACAACAGAATGGCAAATGTTCTACTATCCAAAAAGCAGAAACAGATTAGACTTTGGTCCAAAGATGTTTGCAAATATTGAAGTAAAGAAACCAAATGTTGGAGGAAGTTATCCAGAAGGAGTTACTGTTGTTCCAAATGAAAAAGGTTTTTTAACATTTCCATTAGAAAGAGTAGATGATGTTTATTTAAGTTCTGGATGGTATTATGAAAATCCTGCTTCTGATTATCACGGAGCAATTGATTATGCAAGAAAAGATCACAGTAGAACAGATTATTATGTTGCTGCAGCTGCACCAGGAGAAGTTTATGATAAAGGATATGGCTATGGGGGAGGTTATGGTAATTGGATAAAAATTAAACATGAAAATGGATATATTACAAGATATGGTCACATGGTTGATGGTTCAATGGAAGTTGAGAAAGGAGATCCTGTAGAAAGAGGACAAAGATTAGGACAAATGGGCACAACAGGAAAATCTACTGGTATTCATTTACATTTTGATATTACTACACCTGAAGGTGGAATTGTTGATCCTTATGGACCAATCCATATGGGTCCTTCATATTATCCTGATTTTGATAATCCTGAGGTTGCATGTGAAAATAATCATTTATGGACACATTGCCCCCCAATAATAGCAGATGAATATGAAGAAGAACAACCTGAAGAAGAACCTCAACAACCCCCTGAAGAAGATGAAACTAATGAATATCTCGACGACATACAAAGAAAACTTAATGAATTAGTTTCAAAAGGCAAACTTTGGGGTTATAATATTGCGGCAGATTGTTTAGATCATTTCTTAGGAAACACAGGAGAAACAAAAACATTAGATGTTTCTTGGTTAAGAGATCATTGGACTGTTGAAGGCGCAGAAGGAGTTAATGAAAATAGATTTAAAGATTCAATTATGGATAGAGCAAAACAATTAGAAGATGGCGAAACAATGATATTTGTTGAAACATGGGATAGAAGTTTTACAGCAATTCCTGGTACTGACTTATATTTAACAGCAGGCACAAGTACTATAACATCTAGGGGAGATTTCACATTATTAAGGGAAGGAAACACAGTTTATGTTAGTGGTTCTGCTAGTCATAAATGGTGGGATAGATATGATTGGGATTCTGAAAAAGATTCAAAATATCTTTGGGGAGTTTCACAAAAAGAAGCACATGACTTAGATCTTGCAGGAAGAGCAGAAAGTTATGATTTAGAAGCAAAATGGGAAAGACCAGTTTCTGGCACAGTAAAACTTAGATGGTTATTAACCACTAGAAATATTGAGTTTCATGATTCCTAATTATTATTTTCTTTAGAACTAAATTACCAACGTCTAGTTGGAAATTCTAATCCCTAAATTCTCAAAAACATTCTTAGCTTTTTCAATATCTTTAACTAAAAAATGATCTCTAGAAAAAGCTGCAATAGGAATTAAACTTACATTTGCTTCAGCTAATGCAGTAGAAATCTTTGCAGTAACACCAACAACATCAAATGCAAACTTAACATCAAGTGTAATTATTTTCCATCCACAATCAGATTCAATTACATAATCTAAATTAACATCAACTTTAGTCTCATCAATTATAACACTAACCTCATCTTTATCTACAATATTTGCAAAAGCACCATCAATACATTTAGTAGCCTTAACAATAGCAAACTTCTCTTTCCAAACATAAGCTTTCGCATCTTTGAACTCCATAAAACTAGATTAATCCTTTTCTTTTTAATTATTTCCAATATAATAGTACTGCGCTCCGTTAGATTATATTCTTCTATAAGTTAACCTATGATCGCGAAATTCTAAGGTTTATCTTGGACTTCGCTTGGCAGTACTATTATATTTCTAACCACAAACAATAAACCATATAAATACATTATAAATCTCAATATTATGGTAAACATCCAAAAAGAATATGGTTCTTTCAAAATTAAAGCAGGTTTAGCTCAAATGCTAAAAGGTGGCGTTATTATGGATGTTGTTAATGCTGACCAAGCTAGAATAGCTGAAGAAGCAGGAGCAGTCGCTGTAATGGCTTTAGAACGAGTTCCAAGTGATATTAGAGCACAAGGTGGCGTAGCTAGAATGTCTGATCCTAAGATGATTAAAGAGATCATGGAAGCTGTTTCTATACCAGTAATGGCTAAAGTAAGAATAGGTCATTTTGTAGAAGCTCAAATCTTAGAAGCACTAAGAACTGATTATATTGATGAATCTGAAGTATTAACTCCTGCAGATGAGAAATTCCATGTTGAAAAAGAACCTTTCAAAATTCCTTTTGTTTGTGGTGCTATTGATTTAGGCCAAGCATTAAGAAGAATTCATGAAGGAGCTGCTATGATTAGAACAAAAGGAGAAGCAGGAACAGGAAATGTTGTTGAAGCTATTAAACATATTAGATCAATTAATAATCAAATTAAAATATTAAAAACAATGAGTGATAAAGCATTACAAACATATGCAAATGAAATAAAAGTTCCTGTTACTTTAGTAAAACAAATTAAACAACTTGGCAAATTACCAGTTGTTAATTTTGCAGCAGGTGGAATTGCGACTCCAGCAGACGCTGCAATGTGTATGCAACTTGGAGTTGATGGTGTTTTTGTTGGATCTGGTATTTTCAAATCAAAAAATCCAAGAAAAGTTGCAAATGCAATTGTAAAAGCAACAACTTATTACAAAAACCCAGACATTTTAGCAGAAATATCAACAAATTTAGGAGATGCAATGCCTGGCCTAGAAATGAGCAAACTAGAAACTAAAATGGCATCACGAGGATTTTAAAATGATTATTGGTGTATTAGCATTACAAGGAAGTTTTGCAGAACATATTAAAGTTTTAGAAGAACTAAAAGTAAATGTTAAAGAAATAAGACTAGAAGAAGACCTAAATAATATTGATGGATTAATAATTCCAGGAGGAGAAAGTACTTGTATTGGAAAACTTTTGAAAGATTATAAATTAGATAAGAAAATTCTAGAACAACATAAAAATGGAATGGGAATTTATGGAACTTGCGCAGGCGCTATCTTATTAGGTAAAGGAAATCACCATTCTTTAAATTTAATTGATATTAAATACAAAAGAAATGCTTATGGTAGACAATTAGATTCTTTTAATTCAATGGTTAAATTAGAAACTATTGGAGATATGGAAGGCGTATTTATCAGAGCACCAAAAACAGATCATGTTGGAAGAGATGTAAAAGTCTTAGGAATGTTCGAAGAGTCAGTAATCGCAGCAGAACAAAATAAAGTTTTAGTTACTACATTTCACCCAGAATTAACAACTTCTACAAAAGTACATGAATATTTTATTAAAATGCTAAAGTGATTATTTCTTAGGTGCTTTTAATTTCTTAGTTTTATTTCTACCTAACAAACGTCCACCTAATTCTAAACCCCTAGAAAGTCTTGGGAATGCAATACCAAATCCTAAGTTAGCTACTTGTTTTGTTTTTCTAAATGGCCATACAACAGTATTCTTAGCTGCTCCACCTGTCCAAACAATCCTTCTGCCCCATCTATAGAAAAAACCACGTTCAGCTCTTTTCTCGTCCATATCTGCTTCAATCTTTTGGAATTCAGCTAACATCTCTCTCATAACTACTACAGCTGCATCACCTTGTTGTTCTGCTTCTTGTATTAATTCAGCTTTATAAGCTTCAATCTCTTGAATATCAGCTTGAATTTCATCTATATCTGTTCTAATTTCATTAATAGTATCCTTTGCATCAACATAAAGCATATGTGATTGATTTAACATATCTGCTTTTTCTGAAGTCATATCTTGTAAATCAGGTAGAGATTGTTCAAGTTCTTGTTTAAACTTCTTTGCCATATCTAATTCTCTAGGCATGCTTCTTAATTCAAATTCTTCTGCAGACCCAACTTGAAGTTTTCCTTCTGCGTATTTAGCATGTAAACTTCTCCACTTCTGCATCAATTTATCTATATGTTCTTGAGCTTTTCTTACTTCATCTGGTAATCCTTTTTCTTTAGCATCTGTTTTATCAAGTCTTACTCTTGCTCTTTCAAGAGCTTGTTTTTGACCAGGTAAACTATCAATTTTATGTTTTAGTTTAACTCCTTTTGCTTTGATCCTATCTTTTTTTGCTTGTATTCTTCTTGTTTTTGCAACTAGTTTTTGTGCAATAATCTCAAATTGCTTTTTTATATCATCATATTGAGTTTTATAGAGTTTTCTTGCAATTTCTTTTTCTTTTCTTTCTTTTATTCCTGTTATTGTTTCAAATAAAGCCCATCCTCCTGTTTTTCTAACAGATCTCCATGTCCAGATTGCGGCAAGTAAAGTAAAGATTGCATTAGGCATAAATTGTCCCCAAGGTACAACATTTGGTACTGGTTCTGAATCTACTCCAATATATTTTTTAGCTTTGTTTACTTTTTCATGAACAGTCCTTGGGAATTCCTTAACTTTTTGCACTTTCCCATAACCAGCCATGAATTTATCAACACCTGCTTGCATTTCTTTAATTTCTTTTTTTCTTTCAGAAGGTCTAAGATCATCAATAGTATGTACTTTATATTCTCTTTTTGGTCTAGCTCTTACACTAACTTTTGGAGGGGGTGCTTGCTGTGGTTCTTCACCATTAACTCTTGCCCATATATTACTTAACCCATTTTCTATTTTAGTTATTCCATTATCTACTCTTTCTCCAACTTCATCTGCAACAACACCACCAATCTCTTGAACCATTTCTCCTTTATTCTGAAGAATATATTCTGCTTCAATTGCATACTGTATAGCAAGTTCTGAACCTGGTCCAACAATTTCATATACTGCTTCTGATGTCGCAACCATTTCATCTACTGCTTTTCCAAATCCTACAATTTCATCTTGGAGAACTTCAAAAGCTACTTTTAAAATAGCAGCCTCAGCAGCCCTACCAACTAATAAGAATCCAAATTGTTGTGATGCTTTCCATCTTCTTGTTTTTGCTTTTGTTTTATTTTCTAAATATTCAACAGCTTCTGCTAAACTTTTAAGTTCTTTTAAAACCTCATGCTTAACTTTTCCATCTTTTAGCATAACATGTAATAAAGTTATTTCATTTCTTACTGTATTTGAAAAATCATTTAATCTAGATAAAAGTAATTGTTGGTGTTCAGCTTCTTTAGCTTCTCTAACTGATGGATCAAGCCTTTCTGTATTCAATGCTTGCATTTGTTCTAATTGAAGATCTTGTAAATTAAGAAGTTCTCCCCATTTTTCTATAACTCTTAATCCTTGTCCACAATCATCAAAAAATGTTTGAACAGAATGCATTTCTCTTGCTAATGTTGCATCTTCTTGAGCTAATAAATCACGTACACCTTTTGGATTTAATCTACTCGTTTCACCAGCTACTTTAACACTGTCTCTACCAGCTGTTATTGATGCTTGTTCTCTAGAATCAATAACTCTTTTAAGTTCATTTGCATTTGTATGCATTATTGTTAAAGCATGTTGTAATTCTCCTGCAACATTCCACTCTTTTTTTTCTAAAGCATGAATTCTTGTAACAAATCCTTTTTGAGTATGAATAACTGCTCTTAATGTTGCTATTTCATCAAATAATTTTTTATGAATTACACTAACTTCAAGTCCAGCATCTCGACTTAATCCACTTAAAGCATATAAGAATCCAGCTCTATTTCCTTTAGCATCTTCACAAAAGCTTTCTTTTCTTCTTAAAACACGAGCATCTTTTTTAAGAGTCCATCTAAGCCATCTTTCTGTCTTTAATTCCCTATTAATAAGCTTTTTAACTCTTTTTTGAGCTTTATTTCCAGTTGCCTTAAAAATACCAGTCTTATCTCTAACTTGCTCAAAAGGACTAATATAAGATTGAAATCTTGGATCTACTTTCCTTACAAGATCTTTCCTTATATTCTTCAATCTACCCATATCTATTTTTCTTGATATATTAATTTATAAAGTTTTATACTAAATATAGAAACAATAAATATAAATACTCCAAAACTAAAAAATTACTATGCTTTCAAGACTATTTGGCTATAAAAGAACAACTTTGCTTACTTTAGCAGAAGATTTTCCAGAAATAACTAACTGGAAAGAGTTCATTCTTCTTCAAGAAGATTCCAATTTTGCTTCATTAAAAGGTAAAGTTTTCAAATCACATAAACAATTCTTAAAAGAAATTGAAAAGAACATTGACAAAACAATAAAAGAAAAAATAAACACTCTTAAAAAAGTTAAAAAAACAAGACCAATAAGACACAAACACACCCTAAACCAAACACATAAAGATTATTTAGATAATTTCCATGAAGAAATAAAAAAACTCAACAAACACACTAAAACAGAAACTAAAATATTAGAGTATTTATGGATTGGCAAATTAAATAATGACATCTTAGAATTAAAAACAAATAATATTAAGTTAAGATTACAAAAACATAATTAAATCATTTCTAAAGCACTTACAACATTCCAAATTTGTGTTCTTGTGTAAGGTTGCATATTAGAATCATCAGAAACTTCATCTAATTCACTCAAAGCTTTGTTTATTCTAATTGAAAGCTCTTCATCTTGTTTAAGTATTTTTATAACTTCACCAATCTTAGCTTTGATATTTCTTGGAACTGTATTGTCCTGTTCAAGTTCACCTAAAACTTCTAGTATACTTTGTATTCTCTCGTCTTCCATTTTAATCACTTGCTGCATTACTATTTCATCTCGTTCATTGCTTCTTCTCTTAGTTTCTTAGCTTTTTCTTTTAAATTATTTTCTTGAGCTTCTACTGCTTTTAATCTAACATCAAAAATATTCTTCTTTTCTTCAAGATCTTTTTTCAAAACATCCTTCTCAGTAGAAACCATAATATTACCAACAATTTTGTAAGCTTTTTCTGTTTTACCTAATTCTTCTAAAGCAGATTCAAATTCCATA
>Ga0233437_1004068_pt1 | contig 17927 bp, 19 predicted proteins | sample SI_122_August201_FD_182714 | JGI IMG/M metagenome (GOLD analysis project Ga0233437, IMG submission 182714) | Seawater microbial communities from Saanich Inlet, British Columbia, Canada - SI_122_August2016_200_MG | ecosystem: Environmental > Aquatic > Marine > Inlet | place: Canada: British...
CCACTCAGTGTCGACGCAACGCCCGTGGTGACTTCGTCACGAGGAAAGGGGATGGTATCCGTGTCATGCCCGGCGAACAAATAGTTGCCATTGTATTTTTTGTTGGCTATTGCCAGTACCTGGTCATAAATACCCTCAACCTGTTGTGCCGCGCCTTGCCTCAATTCCGGGTCCAGTTCGTTGCCGGAATGCTCCACAGCCACCTGTTTTGCCTGGTCCAGCAGGTCGTACAGATTCTCAAGCAGTGTATCGGTGAACTCGGTTCTGCTCTTTGCAGCGGTAATATTACTTTTGTACTGGTCGATCGAGGAAAGGGTTTTCCGATGATCCAGCACCTTGCCCATCCCGATGGGGTCATCGGAAGGCCTGTTGATGAGCTTTCTCGTTGCAACCCTTTCTTCGGCCTTAAGGAGCTGTTCGGCATTCCTGAAAAGGTCGCTCTTAACGAGATTCACCATCTGCCTGTTGCTCACCCGCATTTTTTCTCTCCCGGGTTAGTGATTTACACCATGTTGATAAGGGTCTGGAGCATTTCGTCCGTGGTGCCGATTAATTTGGCAGCGGCATCATAGCCAAGCTGAAATTGTACCAGGCTTATCATCTCTTCATCAAGGGAGACTCCTGAAATGGATTCACGGTAATTCTCCAGATGACTCGCCATTGCAATGTGGTGGTCATGACTCATACCCGCCTGCTTGACCTTATTCCCCACATCGCTGACCATGGAATTATAGTAATTATCAAACGTCGTTGTATTGGCGTTCATCATGAGAGCATTCTGCAACTCGGCAATATCTATTGCATTACTGTTATCTCCGGGCGCTCCGGCGGCTGTTCCGGAAGCGGCAATTTTGTTTGAATCCGCTGCAATTGCCGCATCCACTGCAAAGTCATTTCCCGCCAGGGTTCCGGAAAAAAAATCTCCTCCAGCCGTGCCGTTCCGGTCAAAACCGCTCCTGTGAAGAGAATTAAGCCCATCATCTCTTCCATCGATCCGTTTGGTAATGGCGAACCCCGTCTCTTTACCAGAGACGGCGGAATCGGCGGAATCGGTTGCAACTCCCGCAACGGCATTGGTTATTGTCAGGATAGCCCCTCCGGTTACAGATGCATCGAAACCAGTCTCACCATCAATGGCTGCTGCCGTCTTGGAAGCAACCTGAGCCGCTGTATCAGTGCTTAATATGTCAACCTCTATCCCGGTACTACCTACAACGGTAGGCTCTGTCGAACCGTCACCAATGTCATACCAAACATAATAGTCCGTAGTAGGCGAGCTGAGTGTAAAGTACTCTCCCCCGCTCAACGTAGAAGCAGCGCCCGTAACCACCTCCGTGGATTCGACACCCTTTATTCCATTAACGAGATCCTCCATTTTTCCTTTGTACTCCGGGATGATAACGTCTCTCGCCTCAAGCCATCCTTTTAATTTTCCACCGGAGATTGTACTATTAATACTCACCGCCGGATCAGAAGCCCACACCACATCCTTATGCCCCGTGTCACCGACCATGGTAGATAAATCGGGGGAACTGGAACCGTTCACCAGGCTGCCCCCACTCTTCAAGCTGACATTGATACTTCCGTTGCCGTCTTCATAGGTGTCAACATCTATCATCAAGCTAAGATCATTGACTGCCAGGTCGCGTGCATCTCTGAAGTCGTTGGCTTGGGCGCCGCCCCCTTCGGCTTCAATGATCCTCTGATTGAGATCGGCAATTTCAGCCGCTTTCAAGTTTATTTCATCAACGGTTGCCGTTATGGAGAGATCCAAGTCATGTTGAAGTGGTGAAAGGTTGTTATAGGTATTTTGGAATTCAAAAGCCAGGGTTTCGCTGTTGCCCAAAAGGGCCATCCTCTCAACATTGCCGGAGGGATTGTTGACCAGGTCCTGCCAGGCATTCCAAAACTCGCCCATTGTTTTGCTCAGTCCATCATCCGAACTCTCGTTAATAATTATTTCAACCCTTTCAAGGGCGGTTTTTTGGGCATCCCACCTTCCCAGTTCCTCATTTTCATTTTGGATCTGAGTACCCACAAATCGATCATAAACCCTTTCAGATTCCCTGGCGTTTACGCCCGTCCCCATTATTCCCTGAGGCGTTACCATCGGCATACCCGTCTGCAAATTTGCCTTCTGACGCGAGTAGCCCGGAGTATTTACATTGGCAATATTGTGTCCGGTAATCTCAAGGCCTTTCTGTTGGGCCAAGAGAGACCTCGCCCCTATTTGCAATACCCCATATATACCGCTCATACTTTATTCCTCATTCCACCTTCAGGCATCTTCGTGTTTTTCGTGGTTTGGTTTTGCCTACTGCACTGTATCTATTATCGGCAATAGACAATTAAACCTTTAGCCCCGCTTAACCTCTATTCCTGGAGAGCCCTAATGATCATCTGGGAAACATGGGGCAATGGGACGACCTTTTTGACCGCTCCGCGCTCTATAGCCTCCTTGGGCATACCGAAGACAACACACGTCGCTTCATCCTGAGCTATGGTGTAGGCGCCGCTTTCCCTCATTTCCATCAGCCCTTTAGCCCCATCGGCCCCCATGCCTGTGAGTATGGCGCCCACGGCATTCCTTCCCGCGCTTTTGGCGACCGATCGGAAAAGGACATCGACACTCGGCCGTTGATAATGAATCAACGGACCGTCTTTTATCCTCACAACATAGTTTCCACCGCTTCTCCTGAGTACCATATGCTTATTGCCGGGGGCCAACAGGGCGACTCCGGGGATCACATGGTCATTGTCGCGCCCCTCGCGCACTTCCATGGGGCATACATCATTAAGTCTCTGGGCAAATCCGGCCGTAAAGGTCTCCGGCATATGCTGCGCAATGACCGTTCCCGGGGTGGTAACCGGCAAACCGCTGAGCACAGCCTCTATGGCTTTTGTTCCGCCGGTGGAGGCCCCTATGGCAACAATTTTATGGGTTGTTTTAAACTTAATGGGTCCTATTTGTGGCTTTACAACCCCTTGGGTCTGTTTTTCACTACGGACTTCCACCCTCGCCGACGCAGCCGCCCTGATGGCACGCGCCAGATCCCTGGAAATATTCTTTGTAGAATATGCCGAGCCCGGTTTACAAAAGACTTCTATGGCGCCCAAGTCCAAGGCTTTGAGTGCAGTCTCACTGTTTTCAGGGGTTAAAGAACTCACCACAACCACGGGCAAAGGAAAATGTTTCATCAATTTTGAAAGGAATGTGAGGCCATCCATTTTGGGCATTTCGATATCTAGGGTGATAACATCCGGGCGTAGCTTAACAATCTTGTCGCGTGCCACATAAGGGTTCACAGCCGTCCCGATCACCTCGATATCTCTATGTCGCGATAATTCATCGGTCAAAATCTTCCGCACAACCGCGGAATCATCTACAATAAGGACTTTGATCATATTTTCCTCTCGTGTTTCACCAGGGCTATGGCAAAATAACGTCTTCGGAAATTTCCCCATCGAGAAACAGAAAAAGAACGCATTGACCCTCATCAAGATCAAGATTCACCTTGGCTGAAGGCACGACCCCATCCGGGATCCCGGCATTCTTCTTCATCTCTTGATCCGCAGGAATAACCTTGGGCGCACCTATATCAAAAACCACCTCATCCCCCGAAATAGCAGGAAGAAGATTGCCGCAAATAACGTTCATTGTCTCCCTGAGAGCATCAGACCGATGGTCTTGGGTCGTTTCCTCACCATCATCAAGGCCTAACATATTGCCAGCCAGCTCCTGCAGGACTTCAATGGACATCGCCACGAGCAGTGTCCCTGAAAAAGGGCCTGTAAACGAAACACTCCCGGAAACCGCGGAATCCGCTGGGGGATCTTGGCCACCTTCATCAGAAAAGGCGAACATAAAAGCCAGCTTCTCTAATGTGTCAATCGCCACTTGTGACATTCTCTCTTCAAGTCTAGCTCTCATCATCCTCTCCGAGTCCTAAGATACTATTTATGGTATCGCGAACGATTTCCGCCGCAAACGGCTTGTGAATAAAGACGGCGCCCTTGTGCTCCAACCGTTCTATGCGAGCCTTGCTCCCTTCGGTAGACACAACAATCACCGGGATCCCTTTCATCTCAGGGTCTTGCTGCATGCGATCTATCATCTCCTCGCCGTTCATGACCGGCATATTGATGTCCACGATCGCCAGGTCTATCCATTCCTCCCCGAGGACATCGAGCCCTTCCTGACCGTTTCCGGCCTGATGGATATCTCCCAAATCGACCTCGGCCATACGCAAAGTCTTTATGATCATAGAGCGCATGACACCGCTGTCATCTACAATAAGGATATTAATGGCCACTTTAAAACTCCTTTTTAATTAAAAAATTCCCGCTACTATTAAATTCGCAATCAAACAGCATCAGCCAGCTCTTTCGCCCACTCCAATGTCTGGCTGGCAATCAGCTCAAGCTGAGTGGGTTTAATACCCAACCTTTTTGTTGCCGATACGGAGGGCTCATAGTGAAGTCCTTCCACACCGATTCCGATCCCGATCATAAGGCATAATACATTAGCCACATGGACAATATCCGTCATGGCACTTGTCTCAGGGGCGGAGTCCGGATCGTGGTGCCACCTCACAGCAGCAACGAGGCTCGGCGGAAATGACCAGCTTTCTAACATCAGCGCCCCGATTTCAGCATGGTCTGTTCCGAGCACCTCTTGCTCTGCCATCTGAAAAGGTATTCCCCGGGCCGCCACCTTCTCGATCTCCTCGAGGTCCTTTTCCACAAACCCGCCTAAAATCAGCTTTCCAAGGTCGTGCAAAAGGGCGGCCGTAAATATCTCATCGCTTTCAGCAATCTTGAGCTCCCTCATCAGGCCCTCTGCCGTAACGGACACCGCAACCGAATGTTGCCAAAGCACACCGGGCGGCAAATCGTATCCGGGAATTTGCCGGTCTGTTATGGCACTGACACATGCGGCCATTACCAGTTTAGAGAGCCTTTTCCACCCCAGCATGGCGATGGCATGCCGCACTGAGCCGACTTTGGAAGGGATGCCGAAATAGGCTGAATTTGTCAGTTTCAGGAGATTGGCGGTAAGGCTTGGGTCCTGTTTCAACAACTGTTCCACTTGACCGGCGCCCGCATCGGGATCATCAAGGAGCTTGAGCACTTTTGCGGCTATTCCCGACATGCTGGGAAACGATTTCATCTTGGAGATGATCTCACGTTTTTTGCCCTGTTTCATAGCTCCCTCTCCTGCCGACCGTTCTTTATGGTTACCCGTCCTGTGGAAATATCAAAATAGACCGTACGGCTTATGCTGCCGCCAACCTCCTCCGACTTCAGAAGGACACCGTTCTTCCAGAGCAGCTTTTTTAAGACGGTGTAATTCCTCTCACCGATCTTAAACATTTCATTCTTACCTATGGGAGAACCACAGCCGGCAGCCTTAATAACCAGTCTTCCTTTCAGCCCCCCCAAAGCATACACCTCTTTGAAAAGAACCGGAACCCCTTTGTCCACAAACATAAAAGGGTTGGCGGCTGCTTTTTCCGGGTTAATCTTGGATAAGGGCAGCATGGCGTGTAACATCCCCCCCACTTGGACAACCGGGTCATAGATCATGAGACCGAGACAACTGCCCAGGGCATGGGTTACGATTTCATCACCTTTCTTACCAACCTTCATGTCTCCTACTTGAACGATCTGTTTCATTGATTCTATCCCAATAGAATTGTTAGCTAGCAGCTATTAGCTTTTACCAAGAAGCCAATGTTTAATAGCTATTTTACGTACGTCGCCGGTTGCACATAGCGAAATTTATGTTTGATGCCCGACATGCCCTCTGAATGCCCCACAAAAAGGTGCCCGCCCGGTTCCAGGATCTCCCAAAAACGGTTAATCAGACCCTGCTGGGTCTGCTTGTCAAAGTATATCATGACATTACGGCAAAAAATCAGATTAAAGGGCCCCTTCATCGGCCATGCATGCAGCAGATTCAGCCTCGCTATTCGTACCATCTTTTTGACATCACTGCCCACTTGATAGGTTGGAGGAATTTCATTTCCAGCCTTCACAAAATATTTTCGCAAAAAAGTTGGGGGGAGATCCCGAAGCATCCCTTCCTCATACGTCGCTTTACTGGCCTTTCCCAATATTGTCGGAGATATATCGGTCGCTAAAATCTTAACGTCCCGAGGCCCCAAGCCCCGCATCCTGTCCAACAGGAACATTGCAAGAGAGAACGGTTCCTCACCGGATGAACAGGCCGCGCTCCAAAACCTCAATCTCCTGCCGGTCAATTTTGGTAAAATTGTTTCACCCAAAAAGTCGAAATGGGCCATTTCACGAAAAAAACTGGTCTTATTCGTCGTCATCACATCGACCAAAAAGCCTAACTCATCTCTTCCTTTGTCACCCTGCAAGTACTTCATATACTCGCTGAAATCCCTCATCTTCAGTGCTCGCAGCCGCTTTACAAGGCGGGCCCTGACCAATGCCTCTTTGCCGCTTTTCAGAACAATCCCGCATTCCCTGTATATTATATCGCTGACCTTCTTGAATTGCCGGTCACTCAATTCCCCTGATACAATATTCATGCTAACACTACCTTTCGAATTTCAAATTCCAATCCATCCTCCCCCCGCTCCTATCCGGTTTCATTCCCGGAATTCGCAATACCCACTACGCCCCCGACATCAAGGATTAGGCCCACCTGGCCGTTGGGCATAATAGCGGCTCCGGATATGCCGGGGATATCCTTCATGGTCTCTCCCAATGACTTGATAACAATCTGTTGCCTACCGATCAATTCATCGATAATCAGCCCTGCCCGCTTTTTGTTGTCATCTTCAACCACGACTATGAGGCTAATGCCCGAATCCTGATCAGATTTGGCAATGGAGAAAAGATCGGACAACCGAAAAAGAGGTAGAAGGCCCCCGTGCAAAGAGAGCATCTCCCCCTGATTAAGTACCGTGGAAAGCTGTTCCGACTCAGGCTTAAGCGAGGTGACAATCGAAACCGTCGGAACAATATATGTTTCACTGCTTACGCGAACAACCATGCCGTCAATAATTGCCAGGGTCAGGGGAAGGCCCATCTTGAAAACGCTCCCCTTGCCCGCCTCTGAATCGATTTCCACCTGTCCCCGCAGGGATTCGATATTCTTTCTCACCACATCCATGCCCACGCCTCGACCGGATACGTCGGTGACCGTCTCGGCAGTGGAGAAACCCGCCTCGAAAATCATCTTGAAAACCTCCCGATCACTCAGTGATGCCTCATCGCTCACAAGTCCCCGTTCTTTGGCCTTGGCAAGAATCACATCACGGGAGAGTCCTTTCCCATCATCTTTTATTTCCACCACCACCTTCCCGGCAGCATGATAGGCAGCCAGTTTCACAGTCCCGGCTCTCGGTTTTCCCTTCTTTTCTCTGACCTCTGGCGTCTCGATACCGTGATCCACTGAGTTCCGAACCATGTGCATCAGGGGATCATTGATAACATCCACCATATTCCGGTCTATTTCAGTATCCTCGCCCTCGGTAACAAGATTTACATTCTTCGCGACTTTACGCGACACGTCCCTCACGAGGCGCGCCATCTTGCTGAAAGTCGCCTTGAGAGGGACCATCCGCATGGACATGCTGAGGTCTTGCATCTCCCGAACAATCTTACCTGTTTGTGCGATCTTTCTCAAAAGTCCATGATCATGGGAATCAGTCACCACTTTATCCTGTGCAACAATGGAATGGGAAATCACCAATTCCCCGACCATGTCGATCAGCCGGTCCAGCCTGTTCGTACTTACCCTGATGGACGATTCAACTACCTTTCTCCCTTTTATTCGCTCCTGTGTTCTAATGGCCTTGGCCACGTCCGTGACAGTGGCAGCCTGTGATTTGACCATCTTCACACCGATCGGCTCGGAACCCTGGCTGGCAGCAGCCTCCTCCACTTTTTCCCTTTCAGCCTTTCCATCAGCAACCAGGATATCCCCAACTCGGGGCACTACCGGGTCAACATCGTCGCTTTCATCGGAGACCCCTGCACCTTCAGGGTCAGCCAAAACACCCAACAGATCATCATATCCTTCCGGTTTGGAAAGGGGGGCGCCAGCCAGAGCATCCTGAACCAGGTCAATCATCTGCTTGATCATATCAAGGCTGCGGAGAGCAAGATCGGCATATCCGCCGGCATAACGTATCTCCTTGTCCCGGACACGGCTCAGAAGCGATTCCGCGTGATGGGCTATTTCTGATATGAATGTAAGTTCAAGAAAGGCGGATACCCCTTTGACCGTATGAAACGCCCGAAAAATGGACCCCACCGATTCCACGTCTTCCGGGTCGGACTCAAGGGTCAGCAGGGCCTCTTCGGCCTCTGAAATCAGATCGGTGCTTTCAGTAATAAACTCGCTCAATAGGTCAAGATCAGCATCCTCGGGGAGGGTCTCGGGAAAAACTATTCCAGGGGCAGGCTTGTCATCAGACCCGGAAACGAGATCCGAAGGGTGATCGGGCGGCGCTTCTTCGACAGATTCATTATCATCCTCAGGAACAGTGTCCGAAAATTGTTCAGGAGATTCCTCCATACCGGGTTCGTCACCCTGCTCCGCAACCGGATCGTCTGACGGATCAATTGGACCATCCCTCCCATCCTCCTCGATTGCATTCATGGCTTCTTCCAAGAGCCTGCCGACTTCAGCAATGTTCAAATCCGGGTCAGAAGCGCTCACATCTTGGATGGCCTCGATATTTTCTATGGCCTGGCTAATTTTATCCCTGCTTGTTTTCGGATATGAGTTGTCTGCTGCAATTGGCGCCAACAATTTTTTCAGGTCAGAAAACTCTGAGAGATCATCCGGCTCCAGCAGGATTAAGCGAGCGGCAATATCATCGAGAGCATTGGAAGTATCTTCCCCCGAATCGGCCTCTGACTTTTTAGGTTTCTTTGGCTTTTTAGGCCGCATCAGCCCTTCCCAATCACTTAAAGGCCTCTCCATAACACTCTCCAAGGCCTTTGCCGCCTCAATTACAGAAAGCCCGTCATCCTCCTTCTTATTGGTAAGGTGTTCCTCCAGGGCGATCAGGGCTTCGGATATTCCGCCAACAAGGGATAAAATGTCTTTAACCGACTTTTTGGAAAGGAGTTCCAGCCCTTCCAGGCAAAGGCCAAAAAGCGGCAAAGCACCGGCCCTTTTTGCCGGGATCTTGGAAATCAGCCCCTCCAAATCAACAAATATTTTCCCCCACGCCTTTTTGTCCTTCAAGTTAACAGCATCAATATCTTCAATGACTTTATTGAGGATATCTGACGTCTTTTTTGCTATCCCTGCCATGTATAACTCTCCCTCTTCATATCTACTATTGCTAATCCATATTCAACGACACCATACCCAATGGAGGTCTGCAAAAGGCATGCCACACAGTCTCAATCCAATTTACCCGCAATTCGGCAATATTACAGCAAGATATTAATTGAGTTGGCAATAGCGTCAGTTTTCTGACGCCAAAAAAAGCGGGATTTCGCCTGACTGCTGCCTGGTCTTGGGATGGAGTAGATATCCGGGGGGGGGTGAATCCAGATTATATGCTGCCACGAAGGACCTTTCCGCTTTGATGGTATTGTTGCATTCTACCTGAACGGTGATAAACGGCATTGGCCGCAATCAGACTATTTAAAAAGGCGAAGGAGCTCCTTACGAGCTCAACGGAATGCCTGAGCAACGCCTTGTTGCCGTCATTTACGTCCCGGATGGTTTTCGCCAATGGCAGGAGGTCTGAACAAAGCCTCTTGAATTGAACAGCGTAAGGCGTTTCTACAAGTTCAGCTAATTTTGGGATCGTAAGGTCATGGTGGGAGCATCTTAAGGATTGGGCAAGATCCTTTATCATAATCTGCCGTTGTTCTTCAATTGTTCCGATCTTGAGGAGCAACTTCTCTTTTTTCTTACCAGTTTTCCCCAATTCGCCAAGATTTGAGTCTATAATTGCAATTTTTTCCTCTTCGAGAACAGACAACAGTGCCCGATAAAGGGCTGCCTCCCCATTAAGTAGATTGAGAAAATCATCACAGGCGTTCACAGGTTTAAAATCCTCTTCAAGACAGTGCGTCGAGAATAGACTCCCTTATCATCTTAAAGGCTATCTTTTCCCCGTCGATAGTATATGTCCCGGCCTCTATCTGCCCTTTAATCTCAGCTACCTTTTCTTCCCGGACGTCAGGAAGAGCATCAAGGCGTTTTTTGGCTTCTTGGATCTGTTTCGCCTCTGGTGATAAAGCAACCTTGTCTTCCGACAGGCTCCCCTTTGGCGCTTCCTTAGGTGAACCATGAATTCTGTTCTTCCCCTTGCCGACATTTTTCACATAGGCGTCTAATCCGGCAAAAGGCTTATTACCTGTTATAATCTCCATTCGTAAGGACCTCCTTCCTTGTCTTGTAAATCCGAGGTCTCGGGATGTCTGTCTGCCAAAAAATATTGAATAAACATAAGCTTAACAGACTTTACGGATAAATCAACTTTACCCTTAATTTCATTATCGGTCAGAAAAGATGAAAACTTTAGTCTTTCGTGTCATTTTTTTTGGTATTTTTTTCGACCACGTCTCCCGGTCGGCTATCAAGCCGATCCAGGAAAAGTGACGAGAGGCCGATTCCCCGCTGAGAGGCCATTTCCTTTGATATTTCGGTATCCAGCATAGAGGTATAAATTTCTTCGGCCCTTCCTCCGCTGATGAGACCGGTTTTGGGAATAGTCGCCCGCATTTCCTTGAGAAGATAGGAGATAAAAAGGGACTCCAACTCAGCACATGCCTCCTTGAGTTGAGGCGCGTTTTCAACGGATGGGGAGAGATTCCCGGATTTCAGGTTCTGTTGCACTCTCTCCATTTTACCGGTTACATCCATCGTTTCATAGGGCATGGCGGGTAGCGATAGGAAGTCTGACATTACATCACCTCTATGGTTGCGTGCAAGGCCCCTGAGATCTTGAGGGCCTGGAATATGGCCATCAGGTCCCGGGGGGTTACGCCAAGGGCATTCAAAGCCCTGACCACCTCAGAAATAGTCACCGTTGATTTCACTATGAAAAGCTTGCTCTTCTCCTCTTTTACACCAATATCAGTGTCATAGGTAATCGCAGTATTGGCCCCCGGTGCAACTATGGCGCTGCCGTCCCGGGACTCCACGGGCGGTCCGGAAGGCCCCGATCCGCCGAATAACGATCTCCCCTGAGAAAAGGGCATTGGCTGAGAAACATCCGCGGTTTCCTTGATCTCGATACTCAGGTTTCCATGGGCAATGGCTACAGTGGCGATCTTGACATTCTCCCCGAGGACCACCGTCCCGGTCCGTTCATTGAACACCACCATGGATGACTTATCCGGGGTAACGTCCAATTGCTCTATCATTGCGACCAATTCAACCGTCCTACCGGAATATTCTTTCGGGACATCGACCTCTATTGTCCCGGCATCCAAAGTCCTGGCCGCACTACTCTTCAAGGCTGAATTTATGACCTTTGCCACACGAGCGGCATTTGTAAAGTCAGGCCTGGGCAAGATCAGCGACAAAGTCCCCTTATTAACAAAATCGTACGGTATCTCGTGTTCAATGATGGCGCCACCCACAATTCGGGCCACAGTGGGGAAGTTTTTGGTAACCTTGGCCGCCTTTCCCGAGACAGAGAACGCGTCGGTGCTGATCGGTCCCTGGGCAACGGCATAAACCTTGCCGTCGGCGCCCTTGATGGGGGTGACCAGCAGGGTTCCCGCCGTAAGGCTTTCCGCATCACCTATTGAGCTGACCGTGACATCGATCCTGGAGCCCACATTTGCAAAGGCCGGCAGATCGGCGGTGACCATTACGGCGGCCACATTTTGAGCCTTTTCGATATCCTTTGCGTTGACCGTAACGCCCATCCTCTCCAACATACTCGCCAAGGACTGAAAAGTGAATTTTGAATCCTTTCCATCCCCTGTCCCATTCAACCCCACAACCAGACCATATCCCACCAACTGGTTTTCACGCACACCCTTAACGTCGGCCATATCTTTAATGCGCGTTGCATGGGCATAACCGCTCAAAACGAATAGCGCCACGAATATCAGACTCACCTTTGCAAATATCTTTTTCATCTTTTCCCTCCCCCAGCGCTGTCAGGCGGGGACACTGGATAGTGAGTTGCCACAACCAATCCGCAATTCAAAACGGCCATATCACATTAACGAAGCTGGAAAGCCAACCCGGGCGTTGACGCTGGGCCACTACACCCCTGCCGCTATAAACGAATTTGGCATCAGAGATCCGGGACGATTCGATTTCATAGCCCCATATGCCGTTCTTGTCTCTCTTATAACGAATATCCCTGGGCTGGATTATTCCCGACAGGCTCAGGAAATTTGTCTCGTCGTTCACCATTATCTCCCGAGACCCTGCAACCACCAGGTTCCCGTCGGGAAGCACTTTGACAACCCTGGAGGTTATGGTGCCCGACAGCGCTCCCGACCTGTCGGTTGTCCCCTTCCCTTTATGCGTGGTGCCAAGACTGCTACTGACATCGGCTTTATAGGCACTGGCCGTTTTTCCAAAACCGGTAAAGGAGGAATCCATCCCGGCGTTCAATGAACTGTCTCTACTGGTATTCGTATTGGCATCAGTAGATCCCGTCAATTTCTGATCTAAGATAATGGTCACGACATCTCCCACCCGGCTTGCCTTGTAATCCTGGAACAGAGAGCTGAGCGCCCCTTTGTTCTGCCAGAGAGATCCCTCATACTTTCTCGGTTTTAACCGGAGATCCTCGTCGACACCGAGAGACATGGCGCGATTCATGTTGGTATCCCTTAGTGTTTCCTGTTGCCCCGCAGCACAACCGAAAAGGCTCATGGCGAGCAAAGCGGAAGGCGCCCCAAATGTCATCAATCTTATCAACCCACCGCGCTTGCCGAACATCGTCCAAAACCTCCCCACCATAAAACCCTAAAAATCAACCTTCACCGTCTTGGCATCCAAGACGCGGCCGTACAGGCTTTTCTTTGAGTCGATATTTTCGACCCTGATCCTTTCTCCCCGGCGGCCCTCTCTTTGCTTTACCATGCCGAGGGTCGTAATCCTCAGGCCACCCGATTCTGCGACAACCAGGACCACATCGCCACGCTTGACCAAGGGCGGAAATTCAATAAGATCCGACCTCAGCACACTATTGGCACTGATGTTCCTTTTGGCCCTTTTGCCCAGAACCTCTTCATAGTCAAAGATAATATTGCGTGGGAGTTCCGCCAAATTCTTTTCCCTCATCTCAATATCATCCTCGGTAATCCTCCGGTACCGTCTCAAAGGCCTCTTGGTGACAACCACTTCCGCTGCCACCTCTATATCGGCTGTTACCAGGATCCTCTTTTGAAAGCGGCCGTTCACCTTGAATTGGAGGGGCAGGGGGACACTCCCTTTGAAGTCCGAATTCTTGAGCGGTTTAACGCTATAAGTGATCTTCCCCTTGGGGAGAATAACCCGGTCCCTTACCCGAATATCCCTGATCTTTACTTTTTCCCTTTCCCAGGGGATATTCGCATATATGAAATCGGTAACCACCTTGTTTATATCCTCTTTTTTGACTTCCACAAAACCCCGGATTGCCTCAATCCCCTTGGGGGCCACCAACCTGATTTGCGACAGGTCAATTTTTTCCTGTTTCAATCGGAGTTGAATGTAATTTTCATTTATGCGACGGCTCTTTCCCGGAAGCGGCGCCCTGGCAATAACAATTCGCTTCAGCCTTTGAACCAGGGCCTGATCATCGCCTCTGATCTTGGCAATCTGTCCCAAGTAGATTTCATTACTATTTATCTCTGCCTTTTCAAGGCCCTTTATGCTGGTTAAGCCCGCCTCGGAAAGCCGGGGCAGCATCCCCGTCAGGAAGAGTGCAAAACAAATAACCAGGCAGAAAAAAAATCTATAACACTTCACGATTCGCTCCTATCGTTTAAGATTATTCGCCATCTGCAACATGTCATCCACGGTCTTAACCGCTTTACTGTTAAGCTCATAGGCCCTCTGAGCCGTAATCATACTCACCATTTCTTCAACCACGCTGACGTTAGACATCTCCAGGTACCCCTGGGCGATGGTGCCGAAGCCATCCTCTCCGGCGGTGCCGGTCGTTACCTCGCCCGAAGACGCTGTTGGAAGATACAGATTTCTTCCGATACTTTCCAATCCGCTCGGGTTGATAAACCTGGCGAGCTGGACGGTCCCGACTTCACTTGGTTCGGTCTCTCCCGCCTGCTTGATGGAAACCGTTCCATCAGTCCCGATGGAGATGGAAGTCGCATCCGTGGGAATAGAGATCTCCGGTTCTAATAAGAACCCGTCAGAGGTCACAATACGGCCGTCTCCATCCAGTTTAAACGACCCGGCCCTTGAATAGGCGGTATCTCCATTGGGCTGTATGATTTGAAAAAAGCCATGGCCCTCAATTGCCATGTCAAGTTGATTCTGAGTCTGCTGATAGTCCCCCTGGCCGAAGATCTTCTGTGTTGCCACCGGTCTTGTTCCATGACCTATCTGGATACCGGTAGGGACTTCAGATCCTTGGGCCGAAGCGGTCCCTGCCGCGCGGAGGGAATGATATAATAAATCTTGGAAATCTGCCCGGCTCCTCTTGAAACCGGTGGTATTTACATTGGCCAGATTATTCGCAATAACATCAATATTTAATGTCTGTGCCTGCATCCCTGTGGATGCGATCCATAACGCTCGTTGCATTTTTGCCTCCTAACCCTCTAATCCTGAATATTCAGCCTTACGCTAATCTTCCGACCTCGCTAATAGATTTCTTGGTGGCCTCGTTGAGGAACTGTATGGTTTTCTGATACGATTCATAGGATCTGGATATATCAATCATTTCAGTCATCACCTTTATGCTGTTTACATTGGATGTCTCGAGGTATCCCTCCCTTATTTTCACGCCTTCGGCCTCCTTTTCATCGGACCCACCGGAAGCAAAGAGGGTATTGCCAGCTTTTTTCAAGGATTCCGGTTGTGAAACCGAGACAACCTTCAGGATACCCACCTCGCTTCCATCCACAGATACCTTGCCCTCCCCATCAACACTGACATCGCTTCCATCGATTCTTATTTCGCCCCCTTTGCCTAAAACCGGGTGCCCGCCCATGGTGGCCAGAACACCATCCTCATTGACCGTAAACCTACCGTTTCTCGTGTAATGCGTCCCACCCGGGGCCTGGATGCAGAAAAAGCCCGTGCCATCCAACGCCAAGTCCAGGGGATTGCCCGTATGTCTCAAAACACCCTGTGAAAAATCGGTCCTGGCGCCGGACGGTATTGGGGACGCAGAACCCTGGAGGTAACTCGTTTGCGAATCCCCTTCCTTTTCAGATTCAACGGGTACTCGGAAAATCAACCTGTCCTGTTTAAAACCCGGTGTATTGATGTTGGCGAGATTGTTTGCCAGGACATCTAATCTCCGTTGATTGTTAAATGCGCCAGCAGAGGCTGCATACATCGCTTGGGTCAGGCTCATTTTTCAAACCTCCAAAGGGCTGTGCAGTACGATTTCAGACTTGAATATTGCTCACAATAAAAAAAACGAAATGCGTACTTTCACAATGGTTTAACATGCAAAATATATGCCGGATACCGCCAGGGCACTTACTCTTGAATACAGGCCGAAAAAGGCTTTTCTGCCTATGGTAGCGGCATATCTCGTTATTGTTCTCTCTTGGCATAGGCAATTTTTTCCCTATCCACTTTTCCATTTTTCATGCGGGATTTAAGATCGAATTTTTTCAGTCTTACAATGAGTTCTATTTCGCTTTTGGGGATACCTACCTTTTTTGAAATCTCTCCCGCACTCAGACCTAAATCAGCCAACTTCTCCACATTTCCATATGGGCCGGGGCTTTGTTCATCAGAAATACGATTATTTACATTTCTTTTTTCAGATTGCTTTATCTCGTGAACAAGTTCTTCGTTAAACCCCCCTATGTTTGCTGTAGCCGCCTGTTTTGGGGAAATTCGACTATATTTGATTGTCATTATAATCAATAATAGCGCCGTAATACCAAAAAAGCAGATGGAGATCGTATCCATCACTATTCCCAGTTGCTCTGCCATTAGAGATGTCATTTACCATTCTCCTCTAAACTACGCTCGAATATCAACCAAGGCTCCTATTGTTGCGCCATGATTATTGTGTTTTTTAACATCGGCGTCAGGATCCGCCCTCTTATCATTCGTTTTCGCCATTTCGAGCGGGTCTCCTTGTTTCTCATTCTTCTCGCCATCTTTTTCTTCCTCGAAATCCCTTTCAAAGCTTCTTTTTTTTGAATCGGGATGCTCCTTTTTTAAGCGGTGAACCCGCTGCGTAGGAGATATGGGAGAAAACACTCTCTGAATATTCATGGTGTTATTCATAACACCCGCCTCTCATAATTGCCCGACCTTGGTTCGGAACACGATCTTCTCCGCCAGGACCGTCAATTCATTGTCACGCCACCTTTTCTCAACCTGACCCTCAGATGAGTAAGGGCCTGAGAATGAATTTGGGACACCCGTGATTCTGTTATATCCAAAACCTTACCAATCTCTTTCATTGTCAATTCATCCCAGTAATATAGCGAAATCACCATTCTTTCTTTTCCCTTCAATTGATCGATGGAGTCGGCGATAGCGCTTCGCATCTCTTTCAACCCTGCCAGGCCCAATGGGTCATCGCTGTCACCATCCACCAAAAGGTGCATGAGACCGTCTTTTTCCTCGTTTGACAAAGATCCGATTTCTTCGAAACTGACAAAAGACATGGTGGACATCTTTCTAATATCGTAAAATTTATCGAGGCTTATTCCCAGCTTCTCAGCGACCTCATCATCTTTAGCCTCCCGGCCTAGCTTCAGATTCAGGTCTTGATATGCCTGCTCCAATTCACGAATCTTGCTTCTATTGGATCTGGAAAGGAAGTCCCGTGACCTTAACTCACTCAACATGGCCCCCCTGATCCTGAACAGGGCATAGGTAATAAACTTATTCTCTCTCGTGGCATCGTAACGTTCTATGGCATTCATCAAGCCTATGATACCTGCATTGACAAGATCATTCGCCTCTACGCTTGGGGGGAGGTGAACCGCCATCCTATGGGCTATGCTTTTAACATAAGGGAGGTATTCGGTTATCAGCTCATCCCTTAAAGCGAAGTTCGCTTTCCACCCCTGCTCAATTTCCCTTTTTGCCAGTTCCATAGCCATTATTCACTCGCACCGTGTTCCATTGCGGACAAGCTTCCTCCAGAAAAAATTAGTATCTCCCTCAGGGACATTGGAGGGCCGCGATTCAAATATCTTTTTTGCAAGGGAGGAAAAACATCTGCTTGCCTTGGTATCCGGGCGGATTTCACTCACCACCTTTTGAAGCCTTACGCCCCTTTTGATATTTTCATCGATCAACACATGTCCCATATATTCGATTTCTATATCCAGGAATCTATCGGCGACCAACTCTAGTTGTTTATAAACCTCGATGGCTTCCTTGGAACTCCTGGCCAGATTTACCACCAGTTTAAAGTGCTTTCTTGAATAATCGAGGGAGAGGACCTTCATTAAGGCGTATGCATCCGTAATGGAGGTGGGTTCCGGAGAAACAACAACCATTATCTCCGGAGAGCTGCTGTTAAAATGCATCACATTTGACGAAATACCGGCTCCCGTGTCGATCAAGAAAAGATCAACGGAATCGATGAGTAAATCAAGGGCCGTGAACATCCGGGTTTTTTGCTCATCCGTCAAATCGCTGAGCTCTTGGATGCCCGAAGGTGCAGGCAGTATCTTGACATTTCCCGGACCGTCTATCACGATTTCCGAGATGGTTTTTTCGCCTGCAATGGCGTGGGACAAATTATACTTCGGCGCCAGCCCTAACAACACATCAAGATTCCCCAACCCTAAAT
>Ga0233437_1004072_pt1 | contig 17909 bp, 15 predicted proteins | sample SI_122_August201_FD_182714 | JGI IMG/M metagenome (GOLD analysis project Ga0233437, IMG submission 182714) | Seawater microbial communities from Saanich Inlet, British Columbia, Canada - SI_122_August2016_200_MG | ecosystem: Environmental > Aquatic > Marine > Inlet | place: Canada: British...
CGGATTAAAAGCTATCTTTCAACATGTTCCAAGAATGGTGTTGGGACAAGGCAAGCTCTTGAACTTCTTTTTAACGATAAATTGCCCGATTTTATAACTCAAAAAATCAGTCCAACTGAATAGTTACGAAAAATTTTAGAATTCATTAAACCCAAAAACCAACAGGATCATAACTGCGGCTGAACTGTGCTCTTCTGAGGTACCTTTCCAGGTGTTTAAATAACGATCTATTTGTCCAGGATGATCAGTCCATTTTTGATGGCAAACTGAGTGATTTCAGCCGTATTATGAAGATCCAGTTTTTCCATAAGATTGCTGCGGTGATTCTTAACCGTTTTAATGCTGATGCCAAGATTGCTGGCTATCTCTTTATTCGTCAATCCCTCTGCGATTAGCTGCACAACTTCCCGTTCCCGGGTAGTTAGTGTAATCTCAGAGTCTATGAATTCCGAATCGGAAGGCGTGTTTTGCCGGATAAAGCGGTTGATCACCTTTGTGGAGATAGAGGGGCTGAGGAAGCTCTCACCTTTGTACGCAAGCTGAATAGCTGTGATCAAGTCCCGGGGAACACTTTTTTTAATCAGGTAACCGCTGACACCAGCCCTCAGTGCCTCGGTGATGTACTCTTCATTTTCATGCATCGTGAGAATCAAGACCTTCATCTCCGGTCGCCCTTTCTTGATGGCTTTCACTGCTTCCAACCCGTTAAGAGAAGGCATGCCGATGTCTATCACCACGACATCCGGTTCCAGAGTGAAGGCCTTTTCGACTGCTTCCCGTCCATCTTCGGCTTCCCCGATCACAGAAATATCCGTCTCTTCCTCCAGTAAAGCACAGAGTCCTTTTCTGACGATGGTGTGATCATCAGCCAATAATACACGAATGTTAGGCATCTTTTTTCTCCTGGCTTATGGGGGCTATGGCATGCAGGGTGGTGCCTTTGCCCGGTGCGGTTTGAATCCTGAATGAACCATCAAGCAGGTCCAATCGTTCGCGCATACCCAGCAGACCAAGCCCTCTCTCTTCTATTTTTCGCGATTGAACGGACTTGAGGTCGAAACCAACACCATCATCAGATATAATCAATTCTGTGTTCATGTTTGATTTAATCAATTGAACACTGATGGTAGTTGCCTCCGCGTACTTAGTGATGTTGGTCAGTGCTTCCTGCAGAATCCGATATAAGGCCACGGCAACGGTCCCAGAAATAGAGTTTCCTGGAACCTCTTTTGCTGAAAAAAGGACTGTTTTTCCCGTCCGTTCCTGGTATTGGTTCAAATACCAGCGAAGGGTGGGGGTCAGTCCCAGATCATCCAGAATGGTCGGGCGTAGATCGAGAGAAAGATCATGAATTTGATCGTAGAGAAGCTCGATGGCATTTTCAGTCTGATCAAGCCTTTCTGAAACGACCTTGCTGCAATCAACACCCAGTTTATTCCGGATCAAGCTCAGGTTGAGGCCAACAGCTGTCAGTGTCTGCCCAAATTCATCATGAAGCTCTATGCTGAGCCGTTTTCGCTCATTTTCCTGTGCTTCGATGATATGAGCCGACATACTTCTGAGTTCCTCCTCGTGATTTCTGAGGTCGTTCAGCAGCTGATTATTTTGGATGGCAATGGCCAATGAATTTGATACTTCCAAGCAGTTACTGCTTATGGCTTCAGATCTTAGATCTTTTGTGATGCTGCCCAACAGTATGGTTCCCAGTAGTTGTCCTCTGTATATGATCGGTGACAGAAAATAAACGGCACCTGGAAACTGTTCGGACCATTGGTCTGCGTATAGTGGTGTATCGTCCGGAAAATCAGCTGAATGGATTTTTTTTCCACGTTTTAACTGTTCCAGCGGAAGTTTATGTCCGGGGACACTGAACTCCTGGCTGATAAACCGGCCTGCTTTCTGATAGCGAACCAGCGCAGTGGTTTGAGGATCTTCTTTTCTGATCAGCAGAATGCCGATAATCTCACAACCAAAGACCTGCTGCATCGGTTCCATCAGCGATTCGGCCACAAACTTTATGGAGAGGGCATCCAGGATGGCCCGATCGATTTCATGCATCAATGTGAGGCGTTGGGTCGTTTTTTTCAGGGATTTTTCCACCCGTTTGCGCCGCAGGATATTAATACTCAAGACAAGAATAATCAGTGTCAGACTTAAAATTCCCAGGAACACGCCTAAAATCAGCATTTTATACTGATAGTAAAATGAAATGGGCTGATTGATGACGATAGAGTCTACTGGTAGTTTTCGTTCCTTGATGCCAAATGCCTTCAACTGCTGGAAGTCAAACATATAGTGTCCTGCAGTACTTTTCTTAACTGGCATGTTTTGGACGTTTTCACCCCTAAGAAGTGCTTGTGCCATACGGGCAGCGATTTTCCCCTGTGTATAACCGCTGACCAGCAATCCACCCAGGATTCCATTACCTAGATAGCTGTCCCAAAGTGCATACACCGGAACCGGGCTGCTGGCAGCGATGGTGCGGGCACTCTCCTTCATGGAAAACAGTTTGCCATTGATGTCCTTGGTGTAATTAACCAATAGAACGGTGTGGCCTTTTGAGAGTGATTGCAGGACGTTTTGCAGCTCTTCAATGGCCATCTGCTCGGTGAAGTGAAAATTGATTCTGTCCTTGAAAGCCCTCAACACCGGCATAAACGATTTTATGGTCGAAATGCTGGTGGGACTGTTGTCCGTGATGATGAGCATGTGTTTGAGATTCGGGGTCAGCTTTTGAATCAACTGGATGTTCTTTTCGATGTCTACCTGCTCGATCACACCGGTGATGCGTTTTTCACCGAAGAGTTTGTTCTCATCCAGATACTTTACGCCGCAGAAGACAACAGTAGCATTCGGAAAAACCTCCTCCCGATGAGTCAGCAGGAAATCCAGAGCACTCTCATCAGTGGAAATAACCACGTCGGCAGGTCTCGATCGATATTTGTGTCGGTAGAGCTGATATAAATTGGCGAAATGGTCCTCATCGAAGTTTCGCTTGGCATCCATATATTCAAAATCGACTTCCACCATATCATTTTTTAACACATCAATGATACCTTGGCTAAGGTCGTCGTTCCACTTTTGCCCTTTGTGAAAGGAGTGAAGAATAAGGACACGTTTCTTTGGGGAGGAGGTAGCGAAAGCTGGAGACAGTGTCACGAAAAGCAGACTATAGGCAGAGGCCAGGAGAATGAACCATAAAATGAGTCTTCCTCGACTGGACTGGGTCATTCTACAAGCCTCTGTGATAATATGAATAACATACTGTGAAAATCATGCAAAACATGACAGCTGCTCAGGGCGTTTTCAGGTCAGAACCCAATCTTTGAAATAGAAGGTCTGCGGTAATGATGTCAACCCCCAGACCCAATTTCCTGACGCTCTTTTCACCTTCAGGTAGCACCATGGCTGTCCCCTTGCTTCCGCAGACATGTCCATCAACCATCACAATGTTACCACCGACCATGGTCATGTATGCTTTGTTACGGTCTACATCAAGTACTGTGATGTCAGCATCTGCACCTGGAGTGAGCTTGCCTTTGTTGATCAATCCCAGCATAGCCGCCGGATTGGTGCTGGTTTTCAGGACGAATTCGGCCATGGTGAGGGCTTTGAAATCGACCAGCGCCAGCCCATTCTCCACAATGACGTTGCGGGGAATCCCTCCACCATCGGTCGCAATGGCATCCACGGTGAAGTGTCCATCCTGGTTTTTAGCAGTGGCCAGAAGAAAACGGGCATCGGCGGGATTAATGTCGAAACTGACACTCATATCTGTATTGGCATCTTCCCATTTTTTAACGGCCATTGGCCCGGCTTGTAGAACTGTCTCATCACCTTCTTCTACCATGATGCTGACCCGACCGTCATTAATGGCTTTTTTCATCCCTTCATAATCTGGTGAATACCCGAACAACTTTAGGGATATAGGTGTCGCTTTGCTGAAGGGTTCTCCATCGACAAAGCGCCCGCTGGTTCCATTGATTGGAGAGAGGTAGGATTCCGAAAATATGTTGGGACGGGACTCAAGTGCAGAAATGGCTTCCAAAGATTCGTTAAGTGAGGTTGTAATCTGTCCTCGGCAATAGCTGTTGATATGAGCCAGATGCAGCCGGATATCACCCGCCAGTTCAAGCGCTTCCAGAAAACCTTTGAAATTAGACCCACTTTCAGTCGTACCGGCATGAAAGGCGCAATACTTGTTCTGTTGATGTGCCAGCTCAATACAACGACGAGTCGCGCTGGGTGTCAGAGGCAGATGTCCCCCCAGGATTTTAATGCCAATGGCGCCCGCAACAACGGCATTGTTCAAAAGCTTTTTTATGGTCGCTTTGGAAGGGTTGTTCCCTTCAATCGTTATTCCGGGAGCCACGGCATGTATGCACAGTAGATTTAAGCCTGCCCCGTCTTCCGCCATCATTTTCCAGACGGCTTCAACTGGGCCTGCTACGTCAAAAGCGGTGGTTACACCTGCTCTGGCCAGCATTTTGTGAGCACTGGACCCGCCAACCAGAGGGGAAGCATGTACATGGGAGTCAATGATACCAGGAACTACTGTATATCCATCCAGGTGTTTAACCTGTCGTGCAAGCGAAGGAGAAATGTTCGGATTGACCTCCGCAATCTTCCCTGAAGATATGGCAATATCCTGGATGCTGTTGATGCTGTTTACAGGATCAACGACGAGCGGACCTTTCAGCAGCAGATCAAACTCACTTGGCATATGTTCTCCTTTTTATTGAGTGACGGGTCTGTTTTAATAATATTCTATTCTGGCATCAATCGGGAAATCTGGTCCATCAATCCTTTAACGCGTTTGCACGCTTCGATGGACATGATCTGGTTGAACAATGCGTCAGGAATGGTTTTAATACCGGAAAGGCAAACACAGTCTTCAAATTTGTGTTGAATATCCGCTGCTGACAACGGGTTTTGCAGGGAGCCTTTTAAATGCCCAATCTCGATCTCATGGATAGCACCATCAAGCAGTTCGATTCTGCTCAACAGGGGTGTTGCAAGACTCATATTCTCGGTATCCGGGATGGTTTCGCGTCTGATTCGTTGCATGAAACTAACGACTTCGGGATCATGAACGGCTTCATCGGTAAAATGTTGCAGAGAAAGCGACCCCTCCATTAAAATTCGTGCAGCGCTGTAGTGAAGGCTGAATCGCCCTTCCATTTCGTTCTGCGGACGATCGAAACGCAGATTTTTGCTCAATGTTTCCGGTAACCAGGTTGTCGCCTGCTTAATGCGCTCCGGGGCAATCTCATGGATTGTCCGGAGCTCCAGAAAACCATCCAGGGATTTATGTGCTGACCCACAACAGGGGAATCGTTTTACCAACAATCCGAATTCAGATAGACATAGCTGTTTGCCCAGACTGTCCAGTGCCATTGGTTCTCTGGACAGGTCGTTTTCCGCGTAAAAATCCTGGAAACTCAGTTCTCCTGTCAGAAAATCGGGAGCAGCACTAACCCCGGCGGATGCCATTGTCGCGGCCATCACAGCGTGTTGTGCAGCTAAACCGGCATGGATCGGTTTCATCATGGTTCCAAACTGCTTTTTCGAGCCGGATGAAAGACTGAAGCCGATACTCATGGCAGCAGATACTCCCATGGAATCAAGCCCCAGCAATCGGGCACAGGCACCGGCCGTGCCGATGGTACCGACAGTTGCGGTGGCATGCCACCCCTTTTTAAAGTGTCCGGGGTTGACCAAAAGGCCGATACGGGTGTGGAGTTCAGCTCCGACAATATAGGCATCTAACAGCGCTTTTCCCGAACAGTTGAGAGACTCCCCCAGTGCCAGAAGGGCTGGAACCATGACTGAAGAGGCATGAGTAAAGGCTGGAATGAAGTTGTCGTCAAAATCCAGGGCGTGGGCAGCTGTGCCATTGATTAGTGCGCTCCAGGGAGGACTGAACCGGTGTTGGGTACCGAAAACCACATTTTGTCCACTGCCATCCCAGGATTTGAAGGCCTGGCATAGGGTTTGGGTTGCTTCATCACCCATCCCACCGAACATGCAGGCTATCGTATCGGAAAATGCGTCCCGAGCGATAGCAGTTGCGGCGGGATCATCAATCGGAGGTTCATTTGCGACCCATTCAGCCAAGCGGCTGGAAATTGACATATCGTTCATGACCGGCTCCTGATGGTGACCGTTCCTTTTGCGGATAGTGATCCAGAGATCACATATTTCCAGGTAGCCAGGTTGCCATCGCAGGAAACATAAACAGAAAAGCCAGCACAACAACATCGCAGAGAATGAATGGTATAATGCCTTTGTATATCTGCTCAACCGGTGTGTTGTCACCGGTAGCCCCGGACAGTGCAAAGGCGTTCAGACCGACCGGCGGCGTGACACCTGCGATCTCATTCAATTTCATCGCTACCACGCAAAACCAGATCGGGTCGAATCCCAGGTTCACCACCACCGGAAACAGAATCGGCAGTGTCAGCGCGAACACGGCTGCCTGAACGATCAGCATACCCATCACGAACCAAAGGGCAAGAATGGCGATCAAGATAATATATCGATTGACTTCCCAACTCTCAAGAAAGGAAGCCAGATCCATGGGAATTCTGGTCAATGCCAGAAAACGGCTGAAAAACAGAGCAGTTATGATCATGAAAAACAGCATGGCACTGATATTCGCAGTCTCGCGCAGCGCCAGTTGATTCGGAATGAATTTACGCAAGGGTCCTCTGCCAAAGCCAATCAGAAAGGCCCCCAGAGTCCCGGCAGCTCCAGCGCCGGTGGGTGTCAGGATACCTGAGTAGATTCCACCGATGACAATAAACGCAATCAGTGAGATTTCCCACAAACCTTTAACAGCCACGATACGCTTACGAAGGGTCACTGTTTTTTCAAAATCGGCCATGGGGGCCAGATTTGGGTTTAAACGGGAGCGCAGGTACATGCTGAAGACATAGACCCCTGCTGTTACTAATCCAGGAATTACCCCGCCCATAAACAGTTTTCCCACCGACTGATCTGTAAAAATAGCGAAAAGAATGAACATCCCGCTGGGGGGGATCATGCAGGCAAAACTTCCGGATGAAGCAATGGATCCCAGAGCGAACGATTTATCATAATTGGCTCGTTTCATTTCCGGATAGGCCAACTTCCCAAAAACCGCGACACTGGCCAGGGTTGATCCGGAGATTGCTGCGAAAAAAGCACTACCGATGGAAGTGGCTATGGCCAGGCTGCCTGGCAGACGTGCGAAGATGATATGCACCGCACTATATGCCCTCTTGGCAAATCCACCCCCGGTCGCAAATGCCCCCATCAAAGCAAAAAGAGGAATGACTGTAATGGTTGGGTTGGAAATCGAGCTGTAGAGGGTATCTCCCAACAGTGCCAGAGTTGAGTCGAGCCCAATCAATAGAGATGTTCCGCCAATACCGATCAACAGAAAATCGACTGCAATCGGCAATCCCGATAGCAGTAGCAGGACCAACAACAGGATTGCCCAAATACCGATAGTTGTGAAGCTCATGAATGACCTTTGTTTCAGGTGGTTTATGCATACGACAGTCTGCACCAGTTGAATGGGTGGCGTCGACAATCCGGCTGGCAGTTAATCTACCTCTTCTCCGCGAGATCGTAAATCCATAATGAGGTTGAACAATATCTGGATTCCGTAAAGAAACAGACTGACCGCAATGACAGTTCGAATCGGAGCCAGGGGTAGAGGATACTCTCCGGCAATGGACTCCCCATCACCAATGGACTCGATTGCCTTGAGATACGCGGCATAGGATGTCAGACCGATAACAACGAGGCTGATTACCCCCCAGATAAATTCCAGCCAGCGGCGAAACGTCGCTGGCAAACGGATCAGAACAGCGTCAACCTTGACGTGGGCTCTGATCTCCTCGGTATAGGAGAGCCCCAGATAAGCCGCGGCAATGGTCGTGAAGACAGCCAGTTCGATCATCATCGGTATCTGGAATCTTACCAGGTACCCCAGCGTATCGAGCAGCAGCAGCACAACAATCACTGCGATCAGGTATCCGGAAATCTCAGCAAAAAGGTGATTGATTTTGCGAAAAACCGTGTAGACCAATTTCATTATTTCTCCTTTTCAATCTCTTCCGCGACAATGGTCTTGATACGGTTGAGAAGACCTCTTGCATCCTTGACGCCACCCTTACTGACCGCTTTCACCCAGTAGGCTTCGTTGCGTTGGTTCGCTGGAGAATTCAACCAGAGATCATAGTCAGCTGCTTTGGCAAATGTGACGGTGGCACCACTTTTTTTCATATCGCCGATGATTTTATCCCACCATTGGGCGTATGCCTGAGTAAATCTTTCATGAGCCTTGACAGACGCCACCGCGAAGGCCTCTTTGATTTCTGGAGAAAGCTTCTTCCACTTACGTTCGTTAATATTAATTTGATAGGGGAGCGGCATCCAGAAGCGGTCCATCACAAGTACATGAGGCGCAACCTCATACAATTTAGCTCGGTGAATGGAATCGGTATTGGTAATGGTTCCCTGGATAGCGTTGGTTTGCAGTGAAATGTACAGATCTCCCCATGGAAGGGAAACGGGAGTAGCCCCCAGATCTTTCAGTATCTGCATGGCAAAAGGGCTGGAGGTTCTGATCTTAAGATTTTTAAAGCCTTCAACCGATGTGGCTGGCTTCGTGAGGCTGGCGCTGATATTTGTCAGCGTATACATATATACAGTGCGTTGCTTGTACTTTTTGAATTCATCACCTAGTTCTGGAATCTCATCATAGATCCGATTAAACGTTTTCATCTTGTTGCGATATTGGACAGGCCCTTTGGAGATCAGTAAAAGACTTGAATTTCGCATCAACCTTTTCCATGCAAAAGCGATGTTCACCTGCCCCATATCTACGATGCCGTTTTCAATGCCTTTGAGAATCTCCTTCCCTTTGAGCAGGGACTCAGCCCAGAATGGCTTCACGGTGATTTTACCTTTTCCAGCCTTTTCGAGTTCTTCAATAAAGATCCTTTCCGCATCCCCCTTTAGACCTGATGGAGTCGAGTTGGTGGCGAAGGTCAGGGTGACTGCTTCTGCAGTTGTAGCAGATATCGAAATGAGGCTAAGCAGGAACAGCGCAGTTACAATAGTACCAATTACTTTTCTGAAGGGGAGGCAATTTCTCATCGGAAACTCCATTTTTAATGGGTTTTGGATTGGGGAACGAATATGATGACAAAATTATAGCGCAACTCGAAATTATTACTATGGGGTATAGTATCCAGTTTTAACATTTAATGACCCCAATTTTTGCCGATTGTTTCTTCATTGCTCTTAGCAGAATTGTTGACTATCATTATTCCTTGGATCGATGAAGGAGACATCCTGTTGAAACCCCGATTCATCAAATAGGTCGACTTGATAAAAGATCAAGTCAATATTGGCCTGAAGAATCTGATAATCCTTAGTCATGGAGTGTTTTTATGAATCTGGCACAATTTCCCCGTAGACGCTATACTGAAGGAGTGACCCCCATCGAGAAGCTTTCCAATCTCAGTAGCGTGCTGGGCGGACCCAATCTCTACATTAAGCGGGACGATTTGTTAGGGCTTTCTGCTGGCGGTAACAAAACCAGGAAGCTTGAATTTCTGGTGGCAGAGGCACTGGCACAGGGTTGCGATACGCTGATTACCTGTGGCGCGGTGCAGTCGAATCATTGTCGGCTAACACTGGGGGCTGCAGTCAAAGAGGGTTTGAAATGCCAGTTGGTCCTGGAAGAACGGGTTCCCGGGTCCTATATCCCTGAAGGCAGCGGGAACAATTTTCTTTTTCGACTGATGGGAGCGGAGAAAATAAGTGTCGTTCCCGGTGGATCCGATATGATGTCTGAAATGAAAAAAGTGGCTGATCAAGTCGCCAGTGAAGGTCGCAAAGCTTACATTATTCCGGGCGGTGGATCGAATCCTTTGGGAGCAACCGGATATGTGGCCTGCGCAGAAGAGATACTAGGCCAGTGTTTTGAAAAGAGTCTGAATATCAACCGTGTTGTTTGTCCGAGTGGTAGTGCCGGCACACATGCTGGTCTGGTCACAGGATTTTATGGCAATCACACCAATATCCCGGTTGTTGGAATCAATGTCAGTCGAACCAAAGAGGTTCAAGAAGACATCGTTTCGGAACTGGTCCGCGAGACTTTCATTCACCTGGGTGTTGACTTTACGGTGCCTGAAGATGCCGTACTCTGCTTCGATAACTATGTGGGTCCCGGTTATTCGTTACCAACCCCTGAAATGGTGGAGGCAGTGCAACTGTTTGCGCGCACAGAAGGAATACTTCTGGATCCGGTTTATACAGGCAAGGCTGCAGCCGGGCTGATCGGGCTAATCCGAAAGGGGTATTTTCAGAAAAATGAAAACCTGCTTTTTGTTCACACGGGTGGCTCACCCGCATTGTTTGCTTATATTCCCGAGTTGTTGGATTGATCTGAGCATCGCTGGCTGGAACCAAGGTTTCAGAATTCGCCGTTTCGACGAATATGGATCCCCAGCCTTTTCATGCGATATCGTAGTGTGTTGGGTTGCAGGCCCAGCAGTTTTGCTGCTCCGTTTCTGCCAGCGACTTACCATTTGCAGGCATCGAGCACCTTGATGATATGGCTTCGTTCATTCTCCTGGTGGGATACATTAACAACTGCGTCCGGTATTTTGAACAGGGAGGTTTTGATGATCGGTGACCGAAAATGGAAATGATCCCCCAAGATGACACCCCGTTCGATGAAGTTCTCCAGTTCGCGTACATTGCTGGGCCAATGGTAATCGACCATCTCCTCGATCTCTTCGGAAGGGATGATCCCTATTTTTCGGTTAAGTTTCTTGGCACAGATATTCAGAAAATAAAAAACCAGCAGAGGGATGTCGTCTTTATGTGATCTCAGGGGTGGTACATAAATTGGAAAGACATTCAGCCGATAATAGAGATCCATTCTGAAATTGCCGCTCTGCACCTCTTTTTACAGATCCTTGCTGGTAGCTACCATCAGCTTGAAGTTGGGTTGGATGGTGCGCTGCCTGCCTACCCTTTCAAAACGGTTATTCTGAAGGACCCGCAACAATTTGACCTGAACACCCAGGGGAATATCGCCCACCTCATCCAGAAAAAGTGTCCCGCTGTCCGCCAGCTCATAATTGGGGAAGTAGTTGAAATATTGAATAGCTCCACAAACTCTTCTGTAATCAGTTTCATCGTTTCCTCCAAATAAAAGTAATCAGTGGAGAGGATCTCCACTGATTAGGCAGGACACGCCACCGGTTAAATTACTTTTTCTTCTTCTGTTCAGGTTTTGATTCCGGTTCTGATTTTCCTTTCTCAGGAATTTCAATTCCGTTGTCGCGAAGAAATCGAGCTGATGTTAAAACACCTACGAAATCATCTTCCCCGACCTTGCTGATCAGGAAGACCTTTTCATCGACATATTTTAAGTCAACTAAGTATCCGCCTAAGCGAGTACGCACTTTTTTTGAATTTAGTATTTCTGTTTCCATTTTTACTCTCCTTATAAGGTTATCGGCATAAGCGCCTGTACTATATGTCTTGGTATATCTCTATTAAACCGGCTATACCGGCATCATTTCCTGATCGACAAAAGAGAAGTAACCATCACCGATGATGACATGATCCATCACTTTGATTCCCATGATCTCACCAACTTCAGAGAGCCGTTTCGTGATCTCAATATCTTGCTGGGACGGTTTTGTGTCACCTGATGGATGAGAATGGATCAGTATTACTGACGCTGCTCGCAATTCAATCGCCGGAGCGAAGATTTCACGCGGATGAATCAGGCTTTGGTTCAACGTACCCATCGTAATCATCTTCTCTTCAATGACCCGGTGCTTGTTATCCAAGATCAAGACATGAAACTGTTCTTGCCTCGCTGTACCGAGCCGGATCCTGAAATGTTCATACACTTGTGATCGATACAATTTCTGGATTTGTTGGTATTCCTGAGGTTTCAGCGATCACCTTGTATTTGTTTCGAAACAGGAGTAGGTTATTCGAAGACGATGCCCCAGTGGCCTCATGAGTATATTGTCCGGAAGCAAGTTGATGACGAGCTTCTTGAACAGTTGGTCTGTCACATCAGAACGAACGGGTACTTGGGGGAATTTTATCAGGAGATCTACACGTTTTACGATGCTGGTGGGAAGACCCACTGGACGATGGGTGCACTGCTTGAAGAGACAACTGTTATCAATCGATGCCGTGAGGAGGGAACTTACGAGAGGAGAAAACGGAACGGCAGATTACCTGGTTAAAGCTTTTATGTGGCAAGGTGAAACAAAGTCAAAGTGCAGATTGCTGAAGTCATCCCTGAAACAAACGCTTAAAGCATGTCAGCTCGCCGGAAACGTTACAGAAAATCTCTGGAAGAAAGGCTGACGGCACATGGTTTGAAGATGGTTCAATATAATATTTACGAAAAAGGTAAATTTCTTTTTTAACTCACTGCAAAATATCAATGAATAATCAATCTGACGATCAGGATAAATCTGACAACAATTCTATATCTGTAACAAACTATGCTGAGAAAATTTACGGCATTTCATTTTTCAAAAGGGGGAAGAGTGGCAGTGATATCACAATTTCTCCCTTCTATCCTGGATTGGAGCCAACCAAGCCGATTATTGATGAACTTGAACGGGAGCTAAATCAACTTGATTCTTCTGAACGTCTGGATTTTTTAAAGCAACGGCATAAAATCTGGACTACTCGTCAAGACGAATTGAGGCGAAGGTGTCAGAGTTGGCCAAAAGTACTAGATAAATGGAAATCAAAATGGGTGAAAAAATTTCGCACCATGAGTCGGGGTGAATTAGATGACACGCTTTCTAATAAATTAGAAAATGAAATGAAGCGATTAACGAATAATCACTTCTCAGACATCCCCAACGCGTACATCATCCGTGAGGTTCTGACTCATTTAGACACCAGAGTTAGCACTCTCAAACAAATAGCAATCCCAACAATAATGAAAACATCGAAAATAAAATCAGGGACAAAAACTAGCAAAATCACGATAGAAAAAACGCAGAAAGATTTCGTGTATGTGCTAATCAGGCTGGTTGAACTGGGATACATACCTATTGACATGAGTGGTTTTGAAAGTTTCGTTGTCGATCATTTTAAAAAAAGTGGTAAGGAGTTAAATAAGAGATCATTCACAGAATATAAAAATAAAATTCGTACAGATCCAAGTATCCAAGTTGATGGAATCGATAAGTCCGATGTTGTGCCAATACTTCTGACAAAGATCGATCGTAGAAAACATAAAAAACTATTGGAATACTGCGAGGAGAACGATTTATCGCTTAAACAAGGTGTCGAAACAATGATGGATTTAATGACAAACCTTATTCCTATTTATAGAAAAGAGGTAAATGAAGTAAAAATTAAGGGGAAGCTGGATAAGGAAACGGCCAAAATCAAGAATCTTGGTAAAGCGTGTCTCGATTTTTTAAAACTAAACATTAAAAGTGAATAGATAATGTGTTGAAACGATTGAAACCATGATATCCCATAATTACAAATAAATACTAACTCATATGTCGCAGAAATAGTCAACTTTTTCTCTTAAAAGTCAACTCGAGTTAAATAGTCCAAGCGATTGGAAGCGAGGAGTATTCAAAGCTGTAGGGAGCGTAATTGCTCTTTACAGCTTTTTTTTTGTCTTGAAATCCCGTCTACGATTACCAGTTTGGATGTGTGCGTACTAAGAAGACATTGGCTGGTACGGATATAGTTTGGATTTTTGCGGAATTACCTTTTTAGGAGGAAACAGTGAAAAAGTCTGAAGATAAACCCTATTTCAAGGGATTGGATGTCACAGTTGTGACGAGTGTTAAGTCGTCGAAAACGAAAATAAACAACTGGCTTAAGAAGACAGGTCGAGATGCTATCATGATTGGCGGTGTGTTATATGACGTAAAAAAGAATAAATTGATACACGGTCAATTTGAAGCTTGGGTGCGGAGTGAGCTGAATATCTCACCGCAACAAGCCAGAAGATATATGAAAGTATTTGTAATTTTTGGGGGGAAGGAAAAAGAAATCGCTCAGTATGGGCGTTTTGGTCCCACGATCTTATACGAAATAGCGGCTTTACACAGAGATTACATCAAAGAAATCAGGAAAAAGGCGTCATCGGATGGGTTGGATGTGGATTTCCTGCAAGACATTTTGGATCGAGCGAAAAAAGCCCGTCAAGAGAAATTGGATGCTGCTATTCTGGTCAAAGCGGTGAATCAGAACCCACCGCCTGCATCTGGCTTTAATCAGGAGTCTTCAAATGAATCCGATGCTGATGGTGATCCCGAAGGGGGATCGGAACAAGGATCTGAAAACGATGGCTCTGCGTCCAACAATAATTCAGAGCCCAATTCGGGCTCCGGAAAGCATGATAGCGGGGGGGAAAAGGGATCTGAAGGCGATGAATCTGAAGATAACAACGATTCGGAGGAAGTAAACCAAAACAAAAGGGGTAAAAGTAATAAAGGTTCCGGAAATAAAGGTAGCGGGGGTCGAAAAAATACCAATAAAACGTCTGGTGAAACGAATAACAACCAACAAAAAACCACCCTGCAAAGTGCCCCAGAATCGTTAGGTGCATTATCAGAGGCTGCACAGAAGCTTAAAGAGGAGATCAAAGCTGTGACAGATGGGATTGGGAATGATGGAGATAAGATTGCTGAGGTTTCTGAAGAAGACCTCAAGAAATACGAAAATGCGTTTCAAGAGCTATTCGATGAGCATAGTAACCTTGCGCGGATTGTCGGTGTTACTACTAATGAAACGTTAAAGGTGGCGTCATGATTTTAATAACCCATGTCCCAGGGCGCTGTTTCAATCCCGCTGATTTGCGCAAAAATATCAGTGAGATATGCAGGTGGTGTAATAGTACATCTAAACCTACCCTTATTGCTGACTTCATTCCCAGGAGTCATGCATGAGGTCAGCGGAATCGAATAAAGAAGATAAGCAGAAAATGCTTGAATATTGCCTCCGGTTCAGGGATGTTCTGGAATCCTATGACCGGGGAAAATACAGCGCTGTTTTTGATTGTGGGTGGGACAGTGAGTACGACCAGATGGGACATACATATGAAAATACGTGTTTGAGCTATCAAGAAGCAACCGTATTCGTTGTGGATAAGGTTGAAGACCTCCTGTATTCAAACAACATTTACTTCATCGCTGACGATAAGCGGTGGCGGCTAAAAGATATCATCAAGGCGTCAGTTGAGTCGGTCGTCTCAGCCTCAGATCTGAAAGAGTTCGTCAGATACAAGTTTAACATCGAACATGCTAAAAAGACTATCAAGCGATTTGATCTTAGTAAGAAAGAACGACTGGCTCTCTCTAGGGCTCTAAAGTCCTTTAAAGACGGGAAGCTGTACGATGATCCAAAAGATATTCAGCAGTTTGGGAAGGAGTTACGATCGGTTCTCGATCCAAGTCTCTGGAACTTGATCAAGTCAAAGTATATCAGATTACTTAAGCCATTGCCGTTCCTGTTCAATTTGATTACCCACTATACCACGGCCGAGTGGGCAATGCTGGCTGATCGGAACGATAAGAAGCTTCTCAACCATCTTCAAGTGATTCGCAAATCGATTGTCACGAAATCTACGACTCCGTTTAGATTGAAGATCCACGGCTGTGGCGTCGAAGTTCATTGGTATGACTCAAAACTACTCGCACCAGGATCCCACCAAAGTCTGGAGAAACTGTCGAAGCTCGTGTTGAGCGAGGAAGAAAGCAAACTTCCTCTGTCTCAATACGAGATTAGTCATATGGATTGGTTACTCAGGACCAACCCGCGTAAATTTATTGAATACGCGCTCCGGGACAGTGAGGTCACGCTGAAGGTGTTCATCGCCATGCAGGGTCTGTTGAATCGGCTGGTGTACGGGGAATTCAAAAGGTTATTTAAAACATTGGGGTCCGCATCCGTCGAATCATTTGTCGAACACTACTTGGATAAGTCTGACGGGCGAATTCTCAACCAAATTCCTAAAAACAGCGGTTTATTACCGGAAACCTGCACGTTAATGGATAAACAGTTCTATTGTCATCTCCCATTGGTCAAAGCGTCCTATCTCGGTGGTCGCAACGAAGCGTTTTATCGCGGTAGAATATCTGAAGACCCAACGCTAATAGGCTATATCCTCCTGGATTTGGATTTTAGCTCGGCGTATCCTACAGCTATGTTACTAATCTTGCGACTCGCCCTGGAGCAAGAACCCCGATATAAATGCGCTTACTATGTGGTCACCGATCAAATCATTAAAGAACTGAAGTTAGACCTTTCTACTCAACAATCTCAGGAATTGACATCTACATATGGTGTTGAATTCTCCTGGTTGCGCAAATCAGAAAAAGAATCCACGGAACGCATTGAGACAAGGTTGAATGAGATCTTAAAGGATTTACAACCAACACTGCGCGCCTCATATGTGTCAAAAATCCTAGAGAAATCGATCCATCATGAAAACAGTTTGATTAATGACTGGTATGACCGATGGTCTCAAATCCGGAAAAACATTCCAGATTTGGTTGAACGGTCAATTGAACAGGGATGGAATCAAAAAGCATTTCCTTCAATCATCAGATCTCAGATTGTCGGCTTCGCTCGTGTCGTGTTCGAGTTCCCAACCGGGATAAATTATCCTTGCCTTGCCGTTCGCCACGAAAAATATGGACTAATCTATCCACTGACGGGTGAGACCTACGCCACGGCAATTGAGGTAATTCTCGCGTTGGAAATGATCGATTATGGGAATCAGCGTGTACAGGAGCGAAGGAAAGAAATCCATAAGGTGTTATTGACGCTAGAGGAGGGTACCGAACCATATAAGGAGTTAGTGGAAGAACTCTCCGGGTTGAAAGAAGGTTCAATATACTGTCTGGAGGCTTTGGAGATGCCTACGCTGCCTGATGATAAAGATGAAAACTATGTAGTATTAACGCACTTGGTCAATCTGATCCGAGAAAGACAGAGATGCAAGGATAATAACGACAGCTTTGGTGATCGGAATTTGAAGGATTTCGCGAATAGCCTTTACGGAAAAACTGCACAGGGTATCAATTACCGAAAAGCCTGGGATATATCAAAAGGAGAGGGTAAACGTCTTCCAGAGTCGAAGATAACAGACGCTTACATCGCCAGTCTGGTGACAGGATTAATCCGAGCTGCTCTATCTGCAGCGATGTTTGCTATTGAGAAGCATAATAAGGAATCTAAATATCCAATAATACCAATATCTTGCACAACAGACGGTTTCTTGATCGGTCTCCACAAGCCGGCTTCCGTATCCCTGAGTGACCTGGTTAATTCAAAAGGTAAACCCAAACCAGTGATTGAGATACTCAAGGAACTGGATACCAGACAATATATCAGTATCCGGTTCGAGCCGCGCTGCATAGATCGACTTCATCGATAGTGGTTCACGAAGGGCTTATCGGTCGAGAAATCGATAGGACACCGGAAAGCATCGCTCATATCGGATATTTTTATATTCATCGGGCGCTACTGCAAACCGCTTATATCTCAGCAAAGACATACCTTTTTTACCAGGAACCAATGGATGATTTACTTGACACACAAGACAGTTGGGGTCGCTTCAAGTTGGCTGACCCATAAAAACGGGATGGCGTAAATGGTTTAATGATGATTCTCACCAAAGCCGATTTACTCGGCTTCAATTACTCAACCTAAAAACTGGGAGGCGTGCATGTTGTGACATCCAAGATCGACCGACGGAACAGGGATGTGAAGTCGGTCAATTATAATTTTGTTTTTGTTTACAGCAATTAGCTATTTATTATGGAAATCTGAATCAGGTTGGGTTATCCGATCTGATTCCATAAATCAAAGATATGTTCAGAGAT